>Ga0214543_1001502_pt1 | contig 45107 bp, 16 predicted proteins | sample CNSS2metaG_FD_160094 | JGI IMG/M metagenome (GOLD analysis project Ga0214543, IMG submission 160094) | Root nodule microbial communities from cowpea collected in UCLA plant growth center, Los Angeles, California, USA - CNSS2 | ecosystem: Host-associated > Plants > Roots > Nodule | place: USA...
GTACCTATAAATAGGACTCGTCCTATCAGTAATGAGACACACATAAAAACAGAAGTTGCTCCCTACTCTCTCATTCTCTATTCTTCCTCTCCTTTGTCTCTCTTATTACCTTTATTTTATAACAAAAAGATTCTTTTTGTGTTCCTTTCAAATAAGATCATATTTGTCATTGTTGTTAACTATGGTCCATTACTTTTCAGTGAGCATATTTACTCAAAAGAGTCAATATTATGATCATGGTATTTTTTTATAACGTCATTATGCACCTTGATCATATTTGTAAACATTAAAAGTTAACTTTCAATTAATTTATTATATTTATTTTATTTTTATCTTGAAAACTCTACATAATCATTAATTTCTTCTTGAACTTGATTACCACGACACCCTGTTTTTTTTTTTTTTCACCTCATGGCAAAGAGAAGGGCAAGAGGATCATGGTGAGCAAGTATAAATGTTAAGTAGTATCTATCGTTTTTCAGATAATAACTTTTTCTAAAATAGTATACAAATTGGGATAAACATAGCATATTTTAAAGACGGGTTTAAAGAAGAAAGAGAAGAAGAACGAAAACAAATAGAATAATTCTTTACAATTACTTTTTATCTAATAAAATTATAAAAAATACAAAAATCATAATCATCCAAATATAATTAACATGTGTCTGACTATAAAATGGATTCTAATTAGAGCTGTCGAAACAGATAACTCGTTCGACTCAATTTACTATGGGTTGATCATTTAGTGAGCCAATCCAACTTGGTTCACTTATTAGCGAGCCAAAAAAAATTCGAATCTGGTCCGATCCACCACGGGTTGGTGGGTTAAACGGGTTGGCTCACGGGTTCAGTTAATTAAAAAAAATACATTTTTTTTTTATTTTTTTTAGTCAAAACTAAATTATAATTCTAATTAAAATCTAAATAAACTTTAATACAATCCAAATACAAACCAAAATCACAAAAATATAAATTATCTATGTGTTAGGTAAAAAAAAATAACCTAACATGACCCAAAGCAAAACCCAACTTAATAAAAAAATACTGGTGACCCTTTATTTGCGGGTTGATGAGCCAATTCAACTCACTGCGGGTTCAACTTAGATGAGTCAGATTCTAAATTAGTTAAAAATAAACCTATATTGAAATTTCAACCCAAGCTAATTCAAATTCATAATAAACCATGATTCAAAAATTATAATTCATTTGGACAACTCTAAGCTCTAATTCTAAAGTAAAAATAAGTAAAATGAGGGTAAATTCTTGCGTGGCAGTGGGAATGGTGAGAAATGAAATCCCACGTGGGTCTGATGTTTTGCTTCACGTGATGTAAGACCAGGTTGTTCTGTGGCAGACATGCGGGTGCACGGCTCTTTCTCACTTTCGACATCACAACAAAATCTAAAAATCTTATAATGGTGGAGATCATCATCAAATCCTTATCCTTTCATAATCTCATTATTAATCACTCTTCACATTCCCTCTTTCTTCTGCTAAACCCTTCATTACCATAATCATCTTCCATTCCAAATTTCCACATTTTCACTCACTCCACCCCTTTAAATTAAATCCTTATCATCAAATCATTTGCCCCATGTAGCTTCCACAACACAAGCCTGTTATTTTCTCCTTCCAATATGCTCCCTTTGCCTGCATTTGCACCTGCACTTTACTTGCTTTTCTCTCTTCAACTATGTGCCTCAATTACTCCCCACAAAGCACACATGTTAATGGAAAAAAAAAAAAACGTTGTGTATGTATGTGTGTGGGAATGAATGAGAAACCAAGCACGAGGTGCAGGTGCATCTGCAGGCGAATGACATCTTGGTTAGTTAATATCAACTTCAGCAACCTTTTTTGAGTCAATTGTACTTGTCCCAGGAAAAGAAGGGTAAGAAAGATTAACATGGTACGAAGTGGTTCACAAATAAATGCGAATTAGAGTTAGTGTTTTCAGTTTGTGTAGTACTACATAAAGGAGATTACTTGTTAGAACTTAGAACAGATGGATACTAGTTTCTTAAACAGATCTTACAGTTTTAAGACGATTACTCTTTGATTCTCTATCTGAAAATTTCCGTACAGGTTCACATGAAGAATTTGAAAAGAAGGGTTCTGAAGCTAGATTCCCTTTCCCCTCTGCATTTCCATAGCATGATGTATATATTTAGTTACTTATGCAGATCCAGATCTGGATATGAGTCCTTTGGATTTCTACATGCTAAATTTTTGTTAAAAATGGTTGAATTCAACTTATAAATTCTAGCAACCCTTTTGGAACAGTGAATAGTTTTGAAGAGCTTTTTTTCAAATCTCACCAGAAATGGCATGGTTAATTTTGTCTGAGGGTATAAACCACATCCACACAGTTTTTTAGCCTTTTCATGAAGAAAATGTTGATACTAAAACTCAAGAATGGCATGATATGCTGGAGATACTTTTCTTTGTTTTTGTTTTTGTTTTTGTGTTTCTTTGGATCCATGATATGAGACTCGTACATGAAAATGACACCAAAAACGATGGTGGAACCAAATTGTTTCTTAGCCAAGAGTTTTTGCAATGAACTCTGGTTTCTGAGCATGAACAAATTGTTATTGTCTCTTATATGTGATATATATTGGCATCAAGGAATAATTTATGAACTAGTGAGCATGATAACTGTGCCCTAGTGATCCAAATTAATACACTGGTGATATTTGCTTCATTTGTTAATCTGCAGAATGGATCACACACAAACGCAAAGTGTTTTTCGCAGTCACTTTTCTGCATATTGGAAAACACAATAAAATACACTCACTGTTAGAGTGCACATATCGAGATGGAAAAAGGAGAAAAATGATAAATAATATAATAAGAAATAAAAGTATGTTAGGTCTGAAAACTTAAGATGTAAAAGAAATAAGAGATATTGAAAATTTTAAAAGAAAAAACCCTTTTATATATATATATATATATATATATATATATATATATATATATATATATATATATATATATATATATATACATATATATATATATATATATATATATACATGTATATATATACATATATATTCCCCTCTTTCTTTTCTATCTGTAATTTTCTATCTGTAATTTGTCGTGAAGAAAAAAGTAAGCATAAGTGAACAAATTTCAAACCTAAATACAGTGACTGAGTGAGATGCTTCGGTTTAAACACAGTAAGTGTTTTCAAACATGGAGCTTGAACCACGGAGTCAATGAACACAAAGGTATATTACGAAGAAAAAAGGTACTAATTATTTTCAGTTGATTTTGGATATATTAAATACATTTTTTTTTATTGTTTTTGATTAATTCTGAGAATTTAATAAAATTCTGTAATTCATTGAATATGTTATTCACTGGCAATGATAAGTAACTATCAGACTAAATCATGACTTAAATGTTTATGTTCTGATTTTGAAAGTAGAATATAGGTTAAAAGCTAGTCACAGTTACTGATTGTTTGCTTAATTAATGCCAACTATGAATTAGAAAAAAGAAAAGTTGTATTGAGATTTAGTAATTGCCATATTATTTATATAAATGTATGTGTGATAATATTTGTCTTTTTTTAGGTTTGATTGTTATAAAATTAACTTTTGTATAAATTAGACGTAAATTCTGTAATTTTGTTCTTTTTCTTGTAAGTATTTATCGAAAAACTTTTTTCAACGTAACTGAAGTTCAAACATAAAATTATATATATGATTGCATGATGTTTGATTGCTAAATGGTTCAATGACTTGATTAAAGTTAACAAAATTATGATTGATTTTTTCGCCAAAATAAATGTGCGAGACACTTAATTGTTACAAATAAATTATAAAAGAATTAAAAAATGGGACCAAATGCCATTTTTTTAAAAAAAGTTTAAAAAAAAAGACAGAAACTGAATATTTTCACCTTTCTAACTCAAAGCATAAATAGTTATTTTAAAATATACACAAAACAGTTTTCCATTTTTTTACCAAAATTTGAAATATTTTTTTTTTCATTTTCGCATGAAAAAATGTAAGAAAAAATAATTATTAAATTCATTTTGACCTAAATTATGCTTATTTATTAACTTAAGTAATTGTAAAATTTTCTTATATATTACTCTCACTACAAGAAAATAAGCCATTAAAATCGATAAAAAAGACAATACGAACTACTTCATAGCTTGCGTGTTCATACTTAATAGTTTCTAATTGTTAAACCACACAAGATTTGAATTAAGCAAACATAAGTCAATTTGCTAAACCAATGCAACTGACTAGAAAAATGTTCAATATATATTATAGGACTTAAATAACTTCATTTGACGATCATAATTTATTATGGTATAACACTTTTATATAGATGTTAAAGATCTCTTGAGATAAGTGCAAGACTCTCTTATCTTACAATTTGATTTTATAGGATTGAGTTAGACTTAAAATTCAATTCTTAACTTGATATCAAATGTTTGTTGGTCATATTGTACCACGTACTATTAGACAGTTACCGGACCACCCATTAATGTCTAGTCTCACACTTGTATATACCTCGACGTTATAATGGTGCATTGGAGATACCAGATTAACAAGAAATAAGACAATTTTATAGTGGGTGCAAACCTTACTTTACAAGCCGATTTTGTAGAGTTGAGTTATGTTTCCACTTCTTAACCATTCAAAATCAATTTCTAAAAGACTAGAAAATAGGAAAGGAAACAAAATGTGTTACAAATAAAAGATAAGTTTTTATCACAATTGTCTTCACTTCATTAAACCATTTGGGGAATGACATGTTAGAAGAAATAAAAAACTAATTAAATTTTTTGTAGGATTTAGTCGAGCTTAAAGTTTACTTCTTAATATAGTATCAGAGTCATGAGTTAAAGTCTATCCTAGCAAATATTTTTTGTTTGTTCGACCTATTATACACTCGGTATTGAAAAATTTGTTGTTTGTTGGACCTATTATACTATCCGTTATCAAAACACCTATTAATATCTAGTCTCACGCGCTCGATATGTATTGCTTTGGCGTGAGGGTGTGTTGGAGATCTCATATTGACTAAGGATAAGACAATTCCATAAAATATAAGTAAAAACCTCGCCTTATCCGATTTATAAGGGTGAGTTAGGCTTAAAATCCATTTTTTAACAATTCAAAATTAATTTATAAAATAATGAAAGATATTAAAGGAAATAAAATGTGTTAATAAAAATATTCGTTGATAATTTACAATGTCTATATTATCGATAACTATTATTGTTAATAGATTTTATCACTTTATCACTGAAATAGGAGTAGGGATGTCAACGGGCGGGTATGATACATGTAGTTCCTCCCCCGTACCTACTAGATAAATATTCGTCTTGTACCCGTCCCTGTTCCCATATCCGTGCGGATAACCGTTATGCGGGTACCCGTATATTTTTTTAATATCCACAGATATCCGCCGGTACCCGTAGGTATTTACAATCTTTTTTAAAATATTTAACAAATAAAATATAATACATAACATTCATAAATTTCTAACAAAGTTCAAATAACTCAATTAAATAATGTTGAATGACATATTACAAAGTGAAAGTGATTGCATTTTAAAACCAATTGATAAAAATAATCCAAAAATAAATGTGTTAATATTTTAATCATGTTTTTTTTAATTTAAATTAGAGTATAGCGGGTATATGTATCCACGAGTACGGATACTATGATCGTTAACAAGCGAGTACAAAAATTACCTGTACCCATTACCCATAGGTATCCATTTTCAATATCCATTTTCTACCTGTTGCGGGTTTTATCCGCGAAAATTCGTGGGTACGAATTTTTTTGACATCCCTATGTCAAAGTATTTGCTTTTAACTTTATCTATTTCGTGGTAAAATGTGTGTGTTAATAATACACAATTTTCTTTTAAAGAATGAAAGAAAAAAAAAACAAGATGCAATATTTATCGATAAATAATCATCGATCATCAAAATTTATTGGTAATTACTTATTAATATTTACCTACAAATAATGATTGATGATCAAAATTTGTCAATAATTACTAACTAATATTCATTGACGAATAATTACTAACAAATTTTTATTATTAATAATTATTGACAAATTTTTCCTATTTCAAATTGAGTTAGAAATACAATATTAAATGAAATATAAATGTAAGTTCAAATAAAAATATTAAATATTTTTCTCTATTTCACCAAAAATTACCTGTACCCATTACCCATAGGTATCCATTTTCAATATCCCTTTTCTACCTGTTGCGAGCTTTATCTGCGAAAATTCGTGGGTACGAATTTTTTTGACATCCCTATGTCAAAGTATTTGCTTTTAACTTTATCTATTTCGTGGTAAAATGTGTGTGTTAGTAATACACAATTTTCTTTTAAAGAATGAAAAAAAAAGAAAAAAAAACAAAATGCAATATTTATCGATAAATAATCATCGTTCATCAAAATTTATTGGTAATTACTTATTAGTATTTACCTACAAATAATGATTGATGATCAAAATTTGTCAATAATTATTAACTAATATTCATTGACGGATAATTACTAACAAATTTTTATTATTAATAATTATTGACAAATTTTTCCTATTTCAAATTGAGTTAGAAATACAATATTAAATGAAATATAAATGTAAGTTCAAATAAAAATATTAAATACTTTTCTCTATTTCACCAAAAATTACCTGTACCCATTATCCATAGGTATCCATTTTCAATATCCCTTTTCTAACTGTTGCGGGTTTTATCCGCAAAAATTCGTGAATTTTTTTGACATCCCTATGTCAAAGTATTGGCTTTTAACTTTATCTATTTCGTGATAAAATATGTGTGTTAATAATACACAATTTTCTTTTAAAGAATAAAAGAAAAATAAGAAAAAAAAATGCAATATTTATCAATAAATAATCGTCGATCATCAAAATTTATTGATAATTACTTATTAATATTTATCTACTAATAATGATTGATGATCAAAATTTATCAATAATTACTAACTAATATTCATTGACGGATAATTACTAACAAATTTTTATTATTAATAATTATTGACAAATTTTTCCTATTTTAAATTGAGTTAGAAATACAATATTAAATAAAATATAAATGTAAGTTCAAATAAAAATATTAAATACTTTTCTCTATTTCACCTTTAAAAATATTTTTCTTAATGAAATTAAATACCAAATTAACAAGATAGTAGTGGAAGTGGGTTAACCAATATTTACGTACGTTTCTTCTATATAAAAGTTAACAATTGGCTATAGAACTATTATACAAGTTTTTTAATAATAATTAATTAGTTAAATAAATACGGGTTAAGTATTTTTCATTTTATCTAAAAAAAATGTATATAAAACTCATCTTTATGCTTTAAAAATATATGAAATGCATCCTTTTTATTGAACCAAGTTAAGTTTTTTTTTTAGTTATAAACGATGATGCTGAGCATATTAAAAGGTACGTGTATGTGCCTCACTTTCACACAACACAAGTAATTTTAAAAAAATATACTTTTTCTGTTACTTTATTTTATTTTCATGATTTGTTCAGCCAGCGAGAGCCATGATTATCAAACGCAACTCGAAATCAGCATAATGCAACTTTATATTTAAGAAAGTAATACAATTTTATGAAAATAGTATTAAATTTTTTTTAGGAGTTATTTTATAAAAGAAGTTATTCAGTTTTTTTTTTAAATAAAGAAAAGTTATTTAGTTATTTATTTTATTAAATGAATAAATTATTTTTTTGTTTATTAAATGATAAATCTGTACTATTGAAAGACGACATGTATTTCTTTATATAATAGTATAATTGAACTATTTTTTTAAAAAACTTATTATATATATATATATATATATATAATATTATATAATATTTTTTTAAAAAATAGTGTAAATAATTGTATATGTTTTTATAATAAATAGCAAATAAAAGAATGTAAAAGTACAGATTAATATTTTTTTATCTTTAAGTTGAATCGGCAGTAACTATAATTGGTTTTTGTTAGAAAAGAAATATTGAACATAATTTTTTTTATTTAAGTGTCAATATTTAAATATACAATAATATGTCCTTTTTAGTGTTTTTATAATTTATTGTGAATTTTATATTATTTATAATATGATTCTTTATTAAAATAATAATTTTGAATTAGTATTTAAATGTAAACATTTTTTAATATAATACTTCATGATTTTATTTATTAAAAAAATATCTAGAATTTATATGTATGTTTGAATTTAATAAATTATTTTATAAGCTTTTAATAATTTCAATGTTACTCTCCTATTATTAAAATTAATATAGTAACCAAGTTTAAATAAAACATAAGAATTATGCTAGTATTTGATCAAGATATTTAAATATTAGTAGTCTTAAAACTGAAAGTACAATGTAATTCAGTTTTTTAAGAACCAGATAATTGAATGAGTACAGTAAATAAAATTTTAATTATATCCAAAAAGGTAAGCATGTTTAAAAAAATTAAGCAAGTATACTTTTAGGCTTAAATACCTTTTTGTCCTCATCTTCGTAGTGTTTGTTACGAATGGTCCTCATTTTGACAGAATGTTTAAAATTGTTCTCATTTTGACCGAATGTTTAAAATGGTCATCATTTTCGCAATTCATGTTTTATTTGGTCATTTGCTGTAACGCCGTTTAAATCATTAACGAAGCATTGTACAGGTGGTACGGTTTGTATTAGGGTGTGTTACGTGTACTGTACAAGTGGCTAATTAACGTTAATTCTTTAATTTAGGGGAAGTTTTACAATTAAGGAAATTTCTTCATTTTCGTCTTTCTTGAGCTCGGATTTGCAAAGGAAGCAGTTAATATTTGTCATTTCATCATTGGATTGCAATTGCGCTCTTCATTTCAATTTTCCAGTTAATCATCATCAACGAGGTAAGTGGATTTAGGGTTTTCTGGGTTGTGTTTGCTTGTGGGTTAAGGTTTTCGTACTTCTAGTTTGGGGTTTGTTTATCTTTCGATTGTTGTGATGTTCTGCATGGTTTCTAAATTACCTGTTGAGACGGCACCAAATGCCCAAACTGCTGAGAATGCACCAACTGCTGAAACTGTTGAGAATGCATCAACTGCTGCAACTCAAACAACTCAACCACCAAGGAATGAAGTGGGGAGTCAAGCAACACCACTACCAACACCAGAAGAACCACCTCAGCAGTTTAGGATGAAATTACAGATTAGGAGGAGGCCATGATAGCAGCTACAAACGTCTTAGTTATTTTTTGGAATTTCTGATGTAGAATTGTACTACATTTTGACTTTCCTTAAATTTCGTTCAATTTCACTTTTGCCAAACATTGATGTAGTGCATTTTGATGATGATGAATTAACGTTATGAATTTAACTTCTTCCAGACTTAGATCAATTTAATTTTTTCCAAACTTATATTAATATCACTTATTTCAATGCTCAGATTAAGATGTCATTTTGAACATGTTTGGACTAATATCAACATAATCAAATTAATTCATTTCTTCATTTAACAATAGTACAAAATAGATTGGACTTTAAAAGATTACACACAATAACATTACGAATAATACAATAACAACACAAGTGAACCCTATTACTAATTACAGCCTCTCCTCACCAACCTTCAATGACTTCTCCAAATCATTAATCTGCCTCATTTGTGTCATGATGATGACATCCTTTTCATCAGCACCACCATTTGAAAAAGTTGCAGCCTACATTATTGGAACCACCACTCTGTAAATCAATTAAACCAAGATTACACACAATAACATTACGAATAATACAATAACAACACAAGTGAACCCTATACTAATTACAGCCTCTCCTCAGCAACCTTCAATGACTTCTCCAAATCATTAATCTGCCTCATTTGTGTCATGATGATGACATCCTTTTCATCAGCACCACCATTTGAAAAAGTTGCAGCCCACATGATTGGAACCACTACTCTGTAAATCAATAAACCAAGAATTAAAACCATTTTATTATTAACACAAAAATAAAAACAGATTGTACCCAAAATTTTCTACCAATTTTCTTTGGAGTTCTTGTCATCCTCAAAGTTGCCATCTCTCCGCAACAATAACTCGGGGTTAATTCATTTCTCGTTGAACCACCAACAGTGCATGAAGATTGGGACCGTAACATACCTATATAATGGGATTGCAGGAAGAATATTGCAGCAACACCAATTGGGAATGGAGGAACAAGATTGCCAAAACTCACCACCTGCCCAAACATTCCTTACCAAAACCCGAACTCACTTATTTATCCTCAAATATCTAATTACCACATGTACAATACATGTAACACACCCTAATACAAACCGTGTCACTTGTACAATGTTCCGTTAATGATTTAAACGGCGTTACAGAAAATGACCAAATAAAACACGAATTGCGAAAATGAGGACCATTTTAAACATTCGGTAAAAATAAGGACCATTTTAAACATTCTGTCAAAATAAGGACCATACTTAACAAACACTACGAAAATGAAGACCAAAAACGTATTTAAGCCTATAGTTTTAATATTTAAATGTATATAATTAGTTTAGAATGGTACAAAAGTATAATATCTTTTATTTAAATTATGATGATTTAATGTAAAAAAAAAAAATACCCGATTAAGTACAATTAAGTGCCTACATTATATTTCAAACCTACAATTTCTCTTTCCATACATTTAGATAAGTTTTTAAATTATTATAATAAAATAACTTTGTAGTAACATACTTAATGTAATAGTTTGTAATTAATGTATAAATTGTGTTGTAATTATCACAATTACTATTACTATTTTAAATTTAAATTCAAAATTTGAAGTCAAATTTAAATATTAAAACTTGAAATAATAATAATATTATACATATTTATAATATTTTTTAATAACAACTAGTTGTTTTCAATTAAAAATCAATAATTATATATATATATATATATATATTGTTATTTTTGTTGTTTTATATATATTAAACCTTCACTAGAAAAATTTAAAATAACAATTGTACTCACGAATTTCTAAAATATTGATTAAGTATTACTTAAAAAAAAAAACCAGTGCATTAAGCTTATAAACTACTTAAGTTCAAACTAGAGATGAATAATAGTGTGTCCAAATAGTTTATAAATTGTGATATAAAATTACAAACGAATAAAGATAATAAATCTGTAGACTCTTAGAATACCCACCTTAGAATTTCTACTTATTAGAAATAAACACATAACTTTTTCTAACTCTTAAAAGAGATAAATTTAGTACACAACACCAGCTTCACTTTCTTACTTTCCTTTGGTTAGTATATGTTTACTGTAAAATTCACAACAATTTACGTGACAATAAATGCTACTCTGTAGGAACTGTTGTGTGACTTTAATCTTAAACTTGATTTGGCACATCTAATAATTCTTCAACTCATACTTTTCACTCTATCTCAGAAATTGAATTGATAATACATTAAATTTTAGATCGTGCTTTTGCAGCGATCTCTCTTCTAAGGATTTTTCCTGAAGATGTCTTTGGAACACTACTGATGAATGACACCCTTCGCAATTTTTTGAAAGGTGCAACCTGTAAATACGTATAAAAATGAGTAACTACAAGATATGCAGACAGAACAAACATTCAAATGTGATGAATTGACCTAAAAGTGAAAACAATAACAAGTGTGCTTTGCCAAAACTTTAACACACACACAAACAAGATTTTCACAGTATTTTCCCTACTTATTCATAGGTTTAAACAAACTCTGTAATTTTGGAACTTGTACTTGTCTACAGAATGACTACTTCTATAACAGAAAGTTCAAACACAAAACTAAAGGATGAAAGAAGCAACTTTGTTGAAAGCAAGAACTTCCTTTTTCCTTTTCTTGACTAAAATTCACAGTATTTTTACTTCAGCGAACTCTAGTTATTCTATGAGTGACAGCAAAAAATCAAACTAATTCTTTTAGCTTTCTGTTACCTGATCAGCAATAAACTTCTTAATTTCTTCTTCAGTTAGTGAACTATTGGGTGAACGAACAACATAGGCAATTGGAACCTCACCAGCCTCGTCATCGGGATATCTATTAAAGGGAGTTACTGAAGTGTGAGTTCCTAATAATTGATAACATATGATGACAAAAACCACAACATATAGAACATTTATATGATATACTTACGGGACAACAACGGCGTCTAGTATTTCAGGGTGAGAAATGAGAAGGCCTTCAAGTTCAGCTGGTGCAACCTAGTTACATGGAGGCAAATAGCTCTTAGTTCAGTACTATGTTGTCTGAAATAAGCAGAAGGATTATGATATGAACAAATAATTATCCAAACAGAGTAGAAAATGCTATATTATGGACTGAAATTCCTACAATTGAATTAACACATTGACCACTTTGGTATGCAACATCTGTTTGATGTTCTTCAACACCCCACTAGACCCACAAGGATTTGGTAAAGATTTCTGGTGTTTGCACTATTTACCTGAAAACCTTTGTACTTGATCAGTTCTTTGATACGGTCAACCACATAAAGTTGTCCATCTTCATCAAAATATCCAAGATCTCCTGTATGCACCCACCCCTTTTCATCTATGGTCAATCTTGTGGCCTGTGGATTGTTGTGATAACCTGAAAATTTGTGTGTAGTTGCACCAAGTTTTGTTTAGGAAAATATACATAACACATTAATGTCAAACTCCATAGAAAGAAGAATCTGAATTACAGTGTTCAATTTGAAAGTCAGAGTGAAAAGTTGCAGACTTGTATCAGAATAAAGCATTCTGGTATGTCTCTACCTTTCATCATGTTTGGACCTCGCACCCATATTTCCCCCAACTGTTTAGGAGGGAGAGACTTTTGTTTTTCCACACTCACTATTTGAGCTTCAACTCCTGAAGCGAGCATTCCCGTTGACCCAGTATGACGAATCCCTGCTCTTGGATTCTCCACAGAAACAATGCCACAAGTCTCTGTCATGCCATAGCCCTGACAACACCATAAAAACAATTAGTACGATCAAACATATGTAAGATAAAAACAAAAGAAAAAAAAATGATGAAAATAAGATAGAAAAGAAAGTGGATGGACCAAGATAACAGATATGTTACCTGACAAACAACAACATGAGGAAAACGCTTGCCACATTCTTCCATCAACTCTTTCCCCAGAGGAGCAGCACCAGAACCTATACGCTTCAACGAAGAGAGATTGTACTTCCCAACCACACCCTGTTGTTTCACCATAGCAAGCAGAATCGGAGGCACCAACCACAACTTCGTCACTCTGTGTTTCTCAATCGCATTTAGAAACGCCTCCAACTCGAACTTTGCCATCATCACCACCGCACTCCCTCGCCGCAGCGCCGTGTACGTCACAACCACCAGCCCGAACACGTGGAACATCGGCAAAACACAGAGGAACACATCGTTTACCTCTCCGGCCAGGTCATCATCCACGCCGATCATCACTGCCGCCGCGATGAAGTTCCCATGTGTCAGGACAACTCCTTTGCTCAGTCCCGTGGTCCCCGAAGAGTACAGCAGCGCCGCCGTGTCCCCCTGCTTAATCCCACTTTCCGGCAGCTCCGTCACCGGCCCCGCCATCTCCATTACCGCATCCAAGCTCGTGATTTTCGGTGACACGTCTGCATGGTGGACCGTGAATTCAGACACAAATTGCATACTTTAATATTACTAAATTTAGATATGAATTTAATTACTCTGAAAAAAGTTACTAAATATAAATTCAAACAATTTTATAAAAAAAATCACAAATGGAAACAATATTATTTGGATGAACATAAAACTCAAGTTTTGGGAATCTTACCTTTAGTTGGGTACTGAAGGTTGTCGGTGGCGCTGAGAATGACGGCAGGGAGGTTGAGTTTCTTTGCTTTGTCCCATAGTTCAGGGACTGTGATCACAAGCTTGGGGTTGGAGTCTTTGACTTGGTTAGAGAGTTCGTGGACTGTGTAAATGGGATTGGCAGTGGAGACAATGACTCCAATGGCCGTGGCGGCAAGGAAGCAGACAGGGAAGTGAATGGAGTTGGGAGCGAGGAGTAGGACGACGTCGTTCTTCTTTATTCCTAGTTTGAGGAAACCATGGGCAAGCCTTGCGACCTGGACTTTGAGCTGAGCGAAGGAGAGGGTCTGAGAAGAGTCAGCATCTACAAGAGCGGTTCTAGATGAAAAAGAAGAAACGCTTTGGAAGAGAAACGAAACGAGTGAAAGGTTGGTGTTCCTCGGAAGAACCAAGGAAGGTCGTAGAGACCGGTATATTCCGTCGCCACCGTACCCGGATCTATTCATTGCAGAGTTACAATTATAATATGACAGATGAACGAAAATGGGTGTGATTTTGTAAATTTATACACTCAGACGAACAAGGAATGAAGAACAGGAAGCAGTTCCTTCCACGGAAGTTGTGGATTAGGTGGGAGATGAAAACGAGACATTAATTGTTGTTTTGCCGGTGTTTTTCACGGAAGGAAGGTGATTGTGATATACTGATGTATTAGTACCATGACTTTTTTCTTAACAAGACACAGTCAGAGGTTGTGCAATGTAACTTTGTTTACTTGGATAGATTGCATGCAATTTTAAGGTATTAGAATTTCTATTTTTCTTTTCTTCAAATGTATTTGTCAAATTAACAAATACTACTTTTCTGTGCATGGAAAATATGGACTGGGTAAAACCATACATTTCAATCCTAATTAGTATATTTTTTATTTTTTGGTAATTTTATGAAATTTATAAATCTTTCATATGTGTTACATCATCATAAATAAAAATTTGTTTCAAAGTTAGGAAAACATCATCTCCAATCCGTGAAATTGAAGTCATTCATCCTCGTATGCTAAGTGAACTCTTCCAAACTTGTTCTATAAACCTACTCTTTTCTCTTTAAGGAAATAAACACTTTAACACTCGTATATATGCTCAATCAATTTTGGAATTATTGTCTTTTATATTTTTCATACATTTTATTTTCTTAATTTGATATCTTATCTAGAGTCACATCGCACTACAGTAATGTGTGTTAGCCATAACACCACATCACTCTCACATCAATATTATAATTTATGAGAAAAATATGGCAAAATAATATGAGAAAAAAAATGGTGGTTAAATTCATTTATGGTAAGGTAATTTAAAATTATGCTCTATAAAATAACCACAAGAAAAAAAATTATGTTCATAATCTCGTGTCTCTAGTTCAGTCTCATCCTCATCTACTTCAACATCTCAAGGTACAGTTTCCTTTCTCTCTCTCTCTTTCTCTCTGAATTACTCATATAAATACGAAATCCACAAATGGCAACCACAGCTTCCTTACTTCGCCTTTCTCGTCTCCGATTCATCGCCAATTCCCAACCCCTTCTATCTCCTTTTTCAATCCCATCCTATTTCCCTCTCACCCCCAAAACCAAGGTTCCAAATCCCTGTTTCAATCAATACCTCACTCATGTCTTATACTTATATGGTTAACACTCCCGATTTTTTTTTTTTTTTAGAAACCGACTCGATTGCGGTTCTTCTCCATGGCTGCGGAACCCAAGGAATCGCCCGCCAACAACCCCGGTTTGCATACAACTCCGGACGAAGCTACCAAGGGTTACATTATGCAACAAACTGTGAGGCGTTGTTTTACCCTTATGCTTATCATTATTACTATTATTTAGCTTCAGGGGTTCCATTTTGACTTCTTAACTGTGATTTCAATTGTAGATGTTCCGAATCAAAGACCCCAAAGTGAGCCTTGATTTCTATTCTCGCGTCTTGGGCATGTCGTGAGTTTTCTCTTTTGGATACAACCTTCTCTTATGTTGGTTATACATTTATTTCTTCGTCAGTGCTTGAAAGTGAGCATAACCTTCTACCAAACTATGAGTAAATACCCAAATTGGTCTATAAAAATTGATACGTCTCTGATTAAACTTGACATGTAAATGGGTCATCGGAAAACCCATTTTGTTTTGTATAAGTCCTTTTAAGGGTATTTGATATCCAAATATCAAATTCTCTTTATATTTGAGGTGGAAGGACTTATATGCAAACAGATAAATTTTTCAGGGATTTATTTGCATGAAGTTTTAATGAGAGACTTATTAATAAAATCACTCTCATGGACCAATTTGGATATTTACTCGCAAATCTAATTGGATTTGATTAGAATCATACTATCATCAAGTCCAAGAGTCACATTAGCTTTGCTATTGAATGATAGAGGAAATAAAAGTAGGTAGAGAATATAAATGAGGTGATAGAAAATAAGAGCGACTTTGAAGTTATGAACCTCATACACACCTCTTAAATGGGGTGTCCTATGTCCAACACTCATGGGACACCAACATGCATATGACATGTATAGGTGAAGTGTTTAATTTAGTAAACATTTGTTTTGGGTTTGTGACATAATTCTGACATGACTCAAACACAAAGTTAACAAGGACAAAATACACTCATTTTTTAAAAAGTCTTAAACTTGTAAATTTCTATTACGATTATAGAAATAAGGAACCAATCCTATATAATAATGAATATTTATGTTATATTTGTATTAGTAGGAATGTTTTTATTTATTCTCCTATCATAGATAATGTGAATTTTTTTTAACATTGTTAATTTGTCTTAAATGAATCTAGGCTAAAGTGTCTTTTCAATGGTAACGGTGATCAAGAAGGTGATGAAATGTCTTATGAATTATATCTTCTTTTCACTTTTTGGATTTTTGATAGATGGATTAGATTACTTTTGTATTAGGTGACAATATGTTTAAATTGCTATATTTGACTAACCATGTTTATACATGATTTTGAATACATACATCTTGATTGTCAATTGAAATAATTCATGATGTAATATATAAATTTGTGTCTCATGTCCTACATTTTGGAGATTACACGTGTCATATTGTCCGGTGTCTGTGTCAGTTTCTGAGTTACAAAATATTTTTGAGTTTTTACCTTCTATAATAACTAGTTTAAAAGTCGTATCTAAAATTATTTTTATTAATTGGCACCATAAAGATCTTTATGATGACACTTTATTAAAATTAAATTTGAACTAAAATATTGTGCCTTGTGTAACGAATTCCTTTGTCTGTTTATATTTTCGCAAATATTGTCTGGATTCTTTTTTATTTTGAATTTTTTCTTCAGTTGTCAATGCTATGAATGCTGATGACAGTTTGTTGGTTGGTTTAGTTTGCTTAAGAGGCTGGATTTTCCGGAGATGAAGTTCAGCCTGTACTTTTTGGGCTATGAGGTATGACATATATTTTTGTACCTATTTGTGGGTGAAAATTTAGTCCTGTTAATTGGAATACTAGATGTGGATTATGTATATACTGTGATGCCAGTATTAAATCTTCTCTAAATAATTCTTATTGTCAACTTTCTCTAAGCTTATATACGCAGTTTTTCTAATTTTTGTGGATATGCTCTTGATATTTTTCTTGCACTTTTTGACTTTTAGGATACGTCAAAAGCTCCAAGTAATCCAGTTGATAAAACGGTTTGGACCTTTTCTCAGAAGGCTACAATTGAACTGACACAGTAAGGAATATAAACTTGTTTATTTCTTTATCCCAGCGTCTCTTATCTAACAATCACATAATGTACAGTAATTGGGGTACTGAAAGTGATCCAGAGTTCAAAGGATACCACAATGGCAATTCTGAACCTCGCGGCTTTGGTATGTGTGATATTTCATTTAATTTAATTTGGTAATTGCCTCGGTGCAATTTGTGCTATAAAGCCTTGCTATTTACTTCAATTGGTGATTACAGTTTGTTATCTCATAAAAGAAGCTTAATTCCTGGCTATCATTCTTGCCCCTTGTAGTTGCAAAGTTTAGGTCCGTATATGATGCTTTGAGATAACATGTTTCATGAAATACAGAGTTGTAAACATCTTTTGTTAAAAAATTCTCGTGAACACCTTAGCACAGTTGTTGGCTCTTTTAAAAATGTCAACATAGACATTAATTTCATCAAATGATGAATTTCGTTGGTCTTCATCTTTTGAAATGTTTATAGTAACTAAACGATGTTAGATCCTGTGAAAATATCCAATATCATCTTTATTTTAGCATACCTTTGAATATCTTATGTTGTTAGTGTCTGCATTTCCTCGCTATCTATTAGGATTGGCTACCATATTTCCATATCTCATTGTTTTCCTTTTTAATTAGGATTATGATTAGAAGAGAAAAAGGGTTAGTTTTAGTTCTCTTGGTTTTATGATCCTATTATCACATTGTAATTCGTCACATTATATCAAGTCAATATCAATCATAATATTTAGGTTCTATTCTTATTCTCTCTGTCAACACTTTAAATGGGAGGTATTTCCGGGATTTGTTTTGAGTAATATGATTTGCATTCTTTTTAGATTCTAGGTTATCAAATAATCATTCAAATAGGGAATTGCCAAGCTAATTTTTAGTTGTTAACTGTTAATTACGTTGAACCATAAGGTTCAGAGGCCAATGAAAAATCACATGTAATGTATAAGTGATGTGCAGTGCTCAATATCACAATTCTAAACTATTATAAATGGACAAAACTATTTAACCAAAAGGCTCTTAAAACGAAATCACATGTCATGAGTCTTGAGTTACCTGAGTCAGATTTATTTTTTATCCCAAGGTACACTTTACTTTAATTTTTTATTTTTAATTTCAACATGCATATTTAGTACCTACCAGCTGTTACAGCTGTTATTGTTCACGTGAGGGGATGTTCATCATTGGCATTAAATTTAATTTTGCATTGCTTTTTAGTTCCTGTGCAGTACCCCAAGAGGATACCGATGGACTGAAAAAGTTAATCCTTCCTGGTCACTTTGATGACCTAGTTTTCATGTCATTGACATGTCTGCAATTATTATTTTTAACTGCTATTTACTGACTATGTTTTATGCTACTTTTCATGTCATTAATATGGCTGTAAAGCGATTATTTATTTGCATGGCTATTTACTATATTTATTTATAGTACTCTTTGTTTTTGTGGATAAATAGGGGATCGAATCCTGATAGGAAATTGTCTTTCTGATTACAGGACACATTGGCATAACTGTTGATGACACAGTAAAGGCATGTGAAAGATTTCAGAATCTGGGAGTTGAGTTTGTTAAGAAACCAGATGACGGTAACAAATTTCTTTAGTTTTCAACTAACTTTCTAGTGGTTCTCATGTACATTTTCGAATATATCGTCATTTTCAACAGCTATTAATTGTTTATTTTATGTCTGTTGTACAATACAGGACAACAATAATTGCTTTTGTTCCATACAGAATGATATATTATTATATTTTTTTTGTGGTCTGTATGATTCGTGTGCTTGATGACATCTATGTTTAATTCTAGAGATGTGAATGGATGACCTGAGTGTGAAATATTAAAATAGTTAGAATATTGGTGGTAAAATTTAATCTTAAAAGCTTGGGTTTGAGTTGAATAGGCTAGGTATGGTACATGATTCTGTAGTTGTCAACCTGTCATTCATGTCGGGGTTACTTAGAATTGAAAGTAAATATCCAAAAAATGCGTTTAATTTGTTGAAAAAGCTTCCTTGCCTTGGTTGAAAAACTCCTGCGTGTTCAAGTAGGAGGCCCCGCTGGGAGAGGCCTAACCTGGAAAAAAAGTCATCAGTCTTTTGGCACCACAAGTGAAAGGAATGCACTGTGACATCGTCATGCTGATGAATGCGAGGTAGAGCTGTTCAGCTGGTTTGAGTTGCTGCTTCTTAGAAATACTAAAACTTGTCTGCCTTTTCATACACCCTATTTGATCAGCACCTTCAAATGATGCTGCGAATCCTTCCCACCAGTTTTGTATCCATGATCATCTGTCCTCTTCTAGTGCTGCTGTTCGTGCACCAACACACTGTTCTGTTCTGTCTCAGAGTCATCATTGCCATCACCCCAATACATCCCGTGTTTTGAAGCCATCTTGGAGTTGCCGGATGCATTATGTGACCCTTTATTGGTGGAGCACAGAAAGAACAACTGTACAGCATCACAATGAAAACCTACAGGGAATAAGTATTATTGTGTGGCTAGTGCTACTGTGATCTGATTGTTGTGGTAGTGCAATGATTAAAGAAAATGGATCATACTTTACTTGCACAGTTATCTGGAAGTTGGGCTGACAATTGTTGGCTGCAATTTTTTAGTAGCCTAGTGATGCACAAATGTTGAATGTTGATGGTAGATGTCCGAACTTTGTTGATTGCGTAGAGATTTTTCCAGCATTACTACTGCTTCAAATATCACTGCGAAGTTTTCTTTATTTTTGAATTATTTTCTGCAGGGAAAATGAAAGGTATAGCATTTATCAAGGATCCTGATGGATACTGGATTGAAATCTTTGATCTAAAAAGAATAGGAACTGTGACTCAAAGTTCTTCTTAGGCTTAAGATATCCCCTTCAGGTACAAACTCTGATTTTCTATTCCGTTGCCTTTATTTTCCGTGCAAGCCCTTGTATGCAACTCTTTACGAAATACGATTTGTTTTGTCTCTCTTTGTTTAGGGTTAAGGGTTTCCTCATGTTTATTACAATGAAGTCTTCTGATTGTTGTTGCAGGCCCGGCTCTTGTGTGATAAATTTTCATATCTCCACCGATTTTAACTGGGTCTTTGCTCCTGAAGAGTCTGTAGTGTTTTTTTTAAGCTTCCCTTCAAGGATGAATAATGTTGTGAGACCAGAATAAATAAGGATTGTGTTGACTTCTACGTTTGCAATGGATGTGTGATAAGAGCATGCTTTCTAGAAAGTAATAATGTGTGAGAACGGTTTTGTATATATTCTGCAATTGGCTCCTTTGCTAGTGTTGGGTTAAGAGTGAAAAACTTTTCCTATAGTATTGATTTGGGTAACTACTTTATATGATTTGAAATGAAATAAAATTCATTCTAACCTAATTATATAATAAATATATAGATAGTAATATTTGTATAATAATTTAATTTAGTTAAGAAAATAATCTTATAGTTAATCATATAAATATTATGAACAAATATTTTATACCACATACTATTTGCTTAAATACTAGATATCTCACATCATTGCTTGAAAACACATCTGCGAATTGTAAAATAGTTTTATGATTATTGGTTCAATATTTAAGCATCTTAAGAATTATTATTTATATTAAAGTTATAATTATTATTGTTATCTTATAAGTAACAAAATTATTGACTGAGGTATTTTTCTAAGAAAAAAATAAAGATGTAAGACTACTTTTTAATTATTTATCGCTATTATAGTTTAATTCCATTGAACTAATTTGTGTAATAAAAAAGTAGAAACTGAACTCATCCCAATTCATTATAATTTAATTGGATACAGTTGTTATAATTCATTTTTTCATTCCTTAATATAATATAATCATTGAATTTATCGACCACTTAATTAATGAATGAAAAATTGATTTAGACTATGTCTTGATAAAATAGCTAAGAACTGAGTAAGAAATTTCAAAACTAACCAGATGATGGTAGCAATTTTTCTTAACTTCCAATTCATTCTAGCGCTACCCATATACAGTTAAGACTTTGCAAGTACATAATCGTGTTTAGGTCTGTTGCATACAATAGATAATCGTGTGAATTGATTTTGTTCACTGCATACATTTTGTTTGGGTTTGTATTATTTTTGTGCATCATGAATTGTAGGTTGTTTCTTCCTGTTCTGTTTGCCGAGACATTCTGAAATTGGGTCTGTTTCGTGGGCTGGGCTACGATTTGAGGAATGTCTCTCCTAAGCCCTAAATATATTATATAGGTTTAATTAGTCGAATAGTACCACTCTCGTTCAGATGTATCAGATGTATCAGTTTGGTACCTGCTTTTAAAAATGTGTCAATTTAGTCACAACTTTTGAAAAAGTGTCTTAATCAGGTCCCTTTTAGACAAAATTACTAAAGTCGTTAACTTAATTCATGGCTTTTACTACTAAATTTTTATATAAATATCAATACATAATTTTGTAAGTCATTTTAAACATCAATATCATTAACGGTGTTAATAATTTTTTGTTGAAGTTGGGACTCAATTGACACATTTTTTTAAAACGGGTACCAAACTAATAAATCTAAATGGAAGTGGGTACCATCTAATTAATTTTATATATGTATATATATACATACATATATACATACATATATAGATGTGTGTGTGTGTATAGGGAATTGTAGTGAAGGAAAGAATGGAGGCATTAATATTGTAGAGTTGTTTGGTTGGAAGTCATGGTCAGACAAATATGAAAGGACTAGTTAGTCAAAAATGTGTTTGGTTAGCTTTTTAAGCGATGCGTATGAACATACGTAATTACATTTCAACTCTTGCTTTTTGTGGAAAATATTCTCAAAACCAACAAAACAAAAATAAAATAATTCAATATCTATATATAGTCGCAGACAATAGTCAATCAGAGTCCACCACCTGGAAGGTTAAGACCTAAAACACCTATTCTGTTAGGTAAATCCTTTTCCCTTTGCTTCACAACTAATAACTTCTTAATTATTCATTAATCAATTCAATAAATTAAATGGAACATCTTAATCACTTTGTTATATCCTCGTTGAATCTATGCTTCACACCTTGAATTTCAGTTTTAGTGTTTTGACTCTCATCTTCCCACAAAAATAAGTCAGTGTGGTATGATAAATAAGTCAAAATAATATTAATTAAACCTCTTTAATTAAATAATTTAAAGTACTTATTTAATACTGTTTTAAATATTTTAACTTTTGGAATATTGAATTGCGATTATCTTATGTTCTGAGTGTCGTACGTAGCAGCCTATATTAGTGTCTGGCAACGCTGAAAATGATGTGAATCAATACTAGTCAAGATTTATGCTGTGATTTGATGCTCAACATTGCTACATTATTCTCTCAATTTTATTTCACGAAAAGTGACTTTAATTTATGAAATTTTATATTACATATATATCGATCACAAGTAAATAAAGTTTGGTGAATGATATTTTCATTGAGTATCAAACTTGGACATTACTTGATACGACTTTTTTGTGTTGAGTAAATTAATTATCTGCGTTCATCTCCTCGATGATAATAAAAAAATTGTTATTTCATAGTTAATTTGAAATAATTTTTTGGTTAATCATAAAATTGTCTTGTATTATCTAATTTAATTTAATTTAATGTTAATTAGGATTATTCTTCTCTTCTTCTACTCTAATTCTTTCATCTCAAACTTTCAAAGTATATTAAAACCTTTGTATCATCATTATTACATTGGAAGAGGTTGCGTGTTTACCCATGTTTTTGGTACATGCCATCTTTTATTTGTAAGTATTTTCATTTCAATTTGCCTCGTTTTTTGTTGTTGCATTTTAAAATCAAGTTTGAATTAAAATCTTTACAAATTCATTTTCAAAAATTGTAGGCTAGCATTTGTTAGGTTAAAACATTATCTACTAGGAAGTTATTGTAACATATATTTCACAATTTATGATTTTCAGATAATCAATCATCATTCTAATTAAAATTTGTGATAATCTTTGAAGAAAAACAAAAGAAATTATAACTATTAGTTCACCAAAGTTCCAAAATCACAAAGTGTCGTAACTAGATAACAAGATATAAACTATACTTTAGTTTCATTATATATTCCTACTCTGACTCAATTTTATACAATGAATATATAAGATCAATGATTTTTCTTTTTAAATTTTATATTTAAATTTAATTATATAAACAATACATACATAACATCTCTAATCTTATTTTGTATTTAATGGACCCATCTATGGAGGTAGTGGCGTGTGCGTATGGTCATCCCTTCAGATTTTGTGGTCACCCAGTCTCCTCCTTAGAGGGGTACCCTACATAATTAGATACTATGTGTCACATTATTGCTTAGTCGTACATTTTGACTTTATATTTTAAGAAAAATATATAAATTTGGTAGAAAATATTTCTTCATAAAAGTTAAATTAGTATTCTAACAACAAAAACTAACAATGTAAATGCAATACACCACTTACTAACTTCTAGAGTGAAAATGTGAGAAATTAAATATTTACATATCTTATCGTAATTTATTAGTGGTTTATGTGCTCATAATTTATTACGAATGAAAATCCGCAAAAAGTGAAATAAAATGTTACAATATTCAACCTCATACTTATAATTAAAAAATAGATTTATCCTCATCTTCGTACTTGTAATTGTCATTTAATCTTTAAAGAAGTACATACATAAATATATACTATTTATCAATAATTGTCACTACTTTGCAATTATGTAATACCAAATCACTAAAACATAACAAAAAAAAAATGTAAAAAAACGAGAAAACATATTTTTGAAGTCATTGAAATATAAGTAATAAAAAAAGATATTATTACAAAACATTTGATATAAATAATTTATTTTTCTATATATCTATACATGCTTTAGAAATGAATCTTTATGCATTTTTTTCAGTTAAATATCTTGAAATTCATTTCATGTATGAATTACTTAATTGAATCAGGTTGTTTATGTTTAGATATTTAAAAGAGTGATAAAAAGAAAAAAAGAGTTAGAAATAGTGTAAAGGTGACAAGAGAGTGGATTGAAAAGTGCATTAGTGTGTGTGTGTGTGTGAGTACTGTGTTTGTGATTTGAAAATAGAGGAAGTGCAAAGTCTGACACAAATCTTGGGGATCTTGTTTTTTTGGAACCTTTTCGATTGGGTTCCCAATGAGGATTCCACCACACCACAAAACCTGTTACTCTTAATTTAAAGAAAAATGTGTTATGTCTTGCATCCACTTCTTTTGTCGCTTACACCATCTTATGATGTTCCTCTTCTCTGCAATCCCCAATGCCTTTGGAATCACCCAACATATTCCTCTAATTCTCATTTTCTGAACAAAGTAGAGAGAAATGACATACAGTATGTTATTTAAATCACACAAATAAGAAGAAAAGGAGTATGGCTTCTTAGTTTTTGGGAATGCTCCAATTTTGACCAAAATTCATCCGGCAGTCATCACTAGGAATAATTTATGTATTTTTAAATATTGTTTGTTTTGGAATATTTGAACTCCGTCACAGTTTTGTTCTTAAAAGATATCTCAGAGAAGAAGAGAAATAAGAGTATTTAAACTTCGTGACCTCAACTCTTGAACAATGTGAAATTTATTGGATATACCAGAATAAAAATAAGTGAAAAAATAAGTGAATTATATTAAAATGTAACTATATTAATCAAAATATTTTGTAGTAAACTAGATACGAAAAAATTCATCAACTCAATTCCTTTTATCTTATATTTTCACAAACAACGAGTAAAAGCCAAGGGGGTTTTACCAGAATTTGGAGTAATTTTAGTTTTTCAACTCGAGTTTCACAACTTTTAGTATTTTTTTTCTTTTAAAAGTGTTATAATAGGTTGATATAAGGAACGAGGTTAATATAGTTTTGATTCTTTTAACTTTTCTTAAAAATTAGAATTATTTTATTTTTAAAACTTTGATTCAATCTATTTTTAATTTTAAAAATATATGAATTTAGTCTTTTTAATTAAAGTTTGTTAGTTTTATTTAAGGTTTCAAACGCATTTAAATTGTTTAACTTGTTTAACACATTTTAACTTTAATATTAATCAAATAAACATAACATTTGAAACCTTAAATAAACTTAATAAAATTGAGTTAAAAAAACTAAATTTATACATTTTTAAAGATAGAAAACTAAATTGGTTCCTGATAAATTAATTTTAATTTTAATTTTCACCAAAACTTTAAAAATAAAAACATATTTAATCTTTAATAAATATAACAACTTTTTGTCATTTTATCGCATACAAATAAGGATAATACGGTATATATGTGTATGAAAGAAAAAAAAAGTTGTTCGCACTACCTTGTAATGTGTGAAATAAATTATAATTACACTTAATTTAAAATATTATTTTAATTATCCAAAATTATTAATTAAGACCTGTCACTAAATAAATAAAAGAATTAATTACTTTCTATTAATTTTTGTTAATATTTTTTTATGGCTTCATGTTAATAGTTCCTGTATATACATATTACCATTAGTTGAGGTTGACCAATCCTTCTCTTGTATTTTTTTTTTTTATGTTATATTCGACTCTAATATCTTAGTTTAAAATTGATGAAACTTCAACCTGACATAAGTTTCTTAATTGATTATGTTCTCAGTAGATCCTTCTCTTTTGTTTAAAATAGAAGAAAGTGAAATCACAATTATATCATGTTATGAAGATCTTACCTATATATAAGTTTAAAGTATAATATATAAATAAGTAAAAACTTTATCTTTACAAATTTACTTTATGAGATAAAAGTAAATCATAAAACCACTTATTAAGATAATTAAACTTCTCATTATTCTTTAATTACGATTTAGCACTTAAATCTCATAAATTACAAAAATAAAATAAAAACACTAAAAATGAAATTATTGGATAGATTAGTCATTAACAAAATTAATAAGTATCTTTAATTTTTATTTTTTAAAAATGTTAGTATACGATACACAAATATAGATTAACTAAAATCATTATAATTATCTCATAACTAGTTTGTTTAAGTTTTTTTTTTTCAAATAGTCATTTAATAAGATAACCCTTTTTGGTCTTTTATCTGTAACAACCTTTTCAAAATAAAAGAATTTGAAATAATAAAAAAAATGTTATTATAATTACAACCATAAGTCAACTTCCAATTAAAAAAAAAAAACACTAAGTTTATACACGAATAACTTCTTTTGTTAACTTTAAACAATAACAAGTTGTTAAAAACTCTATTCATTAAGCATGATTTACACATAGAATGTATTGTGAATAGAAAAATATGTTAATAATTGTAGTAATTAAAAAAAGAAATCTAACCTTTAATATCTGTATTGTTTCTAAACACAGGCTATGTTTGGAAAAGAACATTATCTTTCTTCTTTGGAAGTGCTTTTACAAATATCATTCATGCTATATATATTATACTATACGTTGAGAGCGATAGACAACCTATAAAGACGATAATATGATATAAATAAAAGTACTTTTGTGGAGAGTGATTTTGTTATTTCATTATCTTCATTTTCTTTTCTAAATTAAAAACAAAAGGAATAGCAACAGCTAGGGGAGGGTTCATGTGCATGGGGTCCATTTATATTTAATACGTGATTTTTTGTTCCACTTATATGATCTTAATTTTTCGTTAGTTTGACCGTTGATTCTTGAGATGATTTTAATTATATTATATAAAATAGTAAAATCAATCACTCAGATAAATCTCACTGGCAAAATAAAAAGAAAAAATTGCTTATGTAATTTGCCATTTACTTTTATTTTACTCTTTTACCGAAAGGTATTATTAAGTTTGGTTTGAGTGCAACGTCTTATAAAGGAAAAAAATTATTAATAAAGTTAATGAATATTTTATGCTAATAATATGGGAAAGTCTTTACAAAAGTATTTTCAATGAGATTCCTTATATCGTTTTGAATTTGGTATCTGTCATCTATTGCTATTATAGTATCATAAAATTGACATAAAGTTAACGTAAAACGTGAACGAATCATGGACGAAAAATATATTGTTTCTAATCTTCATGTATATTGTTCACACTCTAATGTTTTAAAACTTATGCAGAAAATGATCTGATAATAAGTATATATAAAAAGTAATTAATAATCCATTTGTAAGAACTAAATTAAAACTGATTGGAGGGATATATATTAAATGTGTAATAATAAAAAAACGCTCGATATAACTATGAAATGAATGATTACAAAAGTCAAAAGAAACCTGTGTTCTGCTACTAGTTTTATAGAATTTCAAGAAAGAAGAAAAATGAAGAACAATGAGCATGTTTGTAAATAAGGTAGAGTTAAAAATGAGGGTGAATTTGTCAACAATGGCTTCCGTTTCGCAGGAACCACGTAGGAAACAAGTTTCATGTTTTTTGCTGCCTTTGTTGTCGTGAGACTGAATAAAAACAACTCATTGAAAACGGGTAATAATTTATTCGATAATTTGAAGTTAGTGTTACGGGTCTCAGCACCCACACTTGCACAGAAGACAACAAAATTTTTCCCTAACCTAATAGTCTTTCTTTTCTTCTGTTGCCCATATTTCATCGCTTTCGTTTTATTATTAATGCCAAGAAATTTGAGGTTTTCGTTGTTAACGTAGCCATCTTCACTCAGACTTTGCAAAAGATTCTTCAACGGAGTGCTCAGCTCAATAATGCAGTTTCTGACATAACAAGTCACAAATTCTCATCGAGAAGATAAAGATCAATAATATTTATAGCAAATAATTAAGAAGAGAAAGATATTGAATCACTTCAATAGTTTTTTCATATACATACTCAACAAAAATCTAACATCATCGTCTTCGTAATCATCATCACCACTTCCGAGAAGATATGCACAAAATATAAAGAAACTTTTACCATGTACTGTCAAAACAAGAAATGTTTCATTTAATCAAAGAACACAGAGCCCCAGAAAATGTCATCAATATCCTGAATCTTTGCCACACCAACATACCCTTCTTCCTCCATCATCATATCTTTTACCAGTAGTCAGTCATCATCATCATCATCAGTTGCAGTCACTAGTAGTAGCAGCAGTACATCGCCTTCTCTTCTCCCTTGTTTTCATCAACATTATTATTATTATTATTATTCAAACTGCTGCTACTGCTACTAATCAGTTGCTTAATATCCTCAAGATCATAATCCAACGCTGTTAGCGTTTGCCCCAACAACCCTCCCACACATGATGATTTATCTCCATCGTTAGTGTTGTAACTCAGCATCAAGTTATGGTTATTGTAGCTGTGGTACCCGATTTCTTCTTGCTTCATTTCTCTTCCCTGTGTGCAGCTTCCGTCGGAGGAACTGCAACTTCCTTCGCTTCCAAACATCACCATGCTATCACTCACAGGGTAATAGCATTGCATGGGATTAACGCCGCCCATGTTGTCTTGGTTTTGGTACAAGGTTTGAGAAACTGAGGTTGTTGTGCTTTCATAAGGAAGGGTAACGAGATGTTCCATGCCTGTGACTGGGATGTAGGTGCCGTACTCTCCGTACAGTTGGTGAGACGAAGGAGAAGGGTTTTGAAGGTTAGATGATGGAAATGAAGGTTGTTTTGTGTGATGGGAAAGAGGAAGCAACCCCATGAGCTTTTTCTTCAACTTGGTGTTCCAGTAGTTCTTGATATCATTGTCTGTTCTTCCTGGTAACTGAGCAGCTATAATTGACCACCTGTTTGTTAATAAATATACATGAAAATTAGGTACAAATCTGTCACAGTAGACCAACTCTAGTGGATTATGTTATCAAGTTTCCACCGAGGAAAATTATTTACTCAATTAATATCTTAATTAGACATAGTGGATGACAGTGTTGGATCAAAACTCGGCATGCATGTGGATTACTATAGGCAGATTATGAACAACAACAACAACAACCATGGTTTTCTGAAAAAAGTATGTTGCCCTTTTTCTCCCATTTCTTAAAAGTATGTCACATAACATGTAGGTCATCGATTGCAGAATAGATTGGTCAGAAAATGGTAAAAATAACTGTTTTAGTTTTACATTAAAATGTTAGTATAATGAACTACTATACCTGCTTCCAATGTTAACATAGAGGCTGCAAATTATTCTGTCTTCTTCATCCGAGAAATCTCCATGCTTAATGTTGGGTCTGAGATAGTTGAGCCATCTCAATCTGCAACTCTTCCCACATCTCTTAAGACCTATTTTGGAATCAAACAATTAGAAAGAGGGTGTAGGAATATATAAACACATTATTCAAGCATTTTTTTGTTTGTTTTCATAAAATGATAACATTTATTGAGTTACCAGCTTTCTGAGGAAGAGCAATCCAATTCCCTCCAGTTCCATTTTTCTCTATGTAGTCCTTTAGCTTTGTGTCTTCTTCTGGTGACCATGGCCCTTTCTTAACACTTGCTTTGTCACAACATGGAGCTCTTCCCATATCTCTTTTCTTTTGAGTATTCCCTGAAAATTTTCCAAACTCTCACTTTCTGATCTGAATGAAGATTTGGTGGGTAGTGCTTGTGCCTTATAAATAAGAGACCCTGGTTTTGTACAGTTCAAAAAAAATATTATTTTATCATCTGAAACACTGTGTGTGAGTGAGAGAGAGAGAGAGAAGTCAAATGAAAGCATGGAGAGAAGATTAAAATTTAGAATTAGTTTAGTTTAAATTTCCACGCAGTGTTAATAATTAATTAATTAATATTTAAGAAGGGTAGTGATTTGAATTTGAAATGTTGAAGTCACACATTAACTCTGTTGTTCGTCTTCTCTAAAGAGAAAGCATCCAATGTTTGCAATACAGAAAGAAAGACAACACAGAAGAGAGGACTAATGAGTTGATGGGTACAGCTACCAGAATTGTGACACTTTCCAAACACTAGGACCAATGTGAAGATGGTCTTAGTTTTCTTCTGCTTTTAATTATTTCGTTATTTAATATTTTTTAATGTTATTTATTTCATACTAATTTGCGTTGAAACTTTTCAAAAAGGTAAAAGGCTAGCTAATAATGGGATGCAAAGAATTTGGAATCGATTAATTAGATCAAAATATTATTAAACCCCATCACCTGAATATATTCATGAAACTATTGGGTTTGAATTAAATCGACATGAGTTGATTGAATAAAAGGAGTTTGGACCCTTCAAAACACGTTGCTTTTGAATTCGATTTTTAGATTTATGTGTGAAAAAAAAATGAAAAAACTCAGAGATTTCACACTTAATTAACTGCATTTGGAAAATTAGGCTCAGAGTCTTGGTGCATGGATGGATCAGACTGGATTCTCTCTGGCTTCCACACTTCTGCAGCAGCCAATAAATTAAAGAGAGAGAGAAAAAAAATAGAAAAAAAGGAGGGTTTGAAATTCAAAGAAATACAATAAATAAGTATAGAGACCAATGAAGAAAAAGGGTGCTGCTGCTGATGAATCAAACCCAAGGATACAGTAAAACAAATCTGCATAAAATCAATTCACAGAAGTTTAAATTTTAAAATTTGGAAAATTCCTACACTTCTTATATAAAAGAAATTATTGAGTGCGTGTATCGTTGGTACACCATAAACCTAAGGTAGACATAAATAGGACAAAACATTTCTTTAGGTATTTCCTATAATTAACTACAAATTTTGATACTCTAGTTTCAAATCCTAATTTAATGGAAATTAACATTATAGATTATGAAATCAAATAAAATAAATAAAGAACTTTAGTTTGCTAAATAAAGATACTATAACGATTACTAACTACTGAAATATTTTTTAAACATAATGTTCCGTTTTGAACTTTTTGTGTATTGAATACAAATGAGTTCGAGCTAGAGTAAATAGTTTTGAAACATGAAACAACACATGGATTTATATTATTGGCCGATTAAATAGTGTCCCAAGTATATAGAAATAGAATCTCTAACACACTTTTTTACATTAATATATATAATTATAGAATTAATAAATAATAAATTTTATTTGAATAAATTTTTAAATAATTTTGATATTACGTTAAAAAATATGAACTTTAAATTTAATATAATTTTAAAATTTTGAATTGTAAAATGAGATTTACAATTATCTGTACCGTTAATTTAAAGGGTTAAATATGATTTTGGTCCCTTAACTTTCAAAAAATTTTGGAATCCTTCATCTTTTGAAATATGTGGATTTAGTCCTTTTAATCAAATTTTGTTAAGTTTATTTGTTATTTCAAGCGCGTTTCATAATAGTATTTGACTTAACATTAAAACAAAAATGTGTCAAACAGTATAAACAAATTAAATACAATCAATCCTGAAATGCGTATGAAACAACAAATAAACCTAACAAAATTTGATTAAAAGAACTAAATCTACATATTTCAAGAAATGAATGACTAAATTGATCCAAAATTTCGAAATGAACTAATTCTAAAATTCACTCAAAGTTAACGAAAAAAAACATATTTAAATGAATGAAATGACATAGGAGGAAAAAAAAAAGTAAAGAAGGGTAATTAAGATGGTTGCATGATCCATGTTAATAAATGTTAGAGATGAGAATGATGATAACGTTTGAGAGTTGCATGGGGCCAATGAAATGAATGAGATTCTTTGGCATTAGATTCATTGTTTTGGATTGACTAATGAAGTACACCATTTTTTTTAGTGACAAAACATCATATTCATACATATACCTAGCTAGCCATGGTTTTGAGGAGCAATAATATTATTGTCTCAGATATTTTGTGCCACACTGTATCATTCCCACCGGGGAACCTCACGTTACATAATAGGAATAGCGACCTAAAACACCCTACCCTACACCCTCACAATGCTTCATATTATTCATCACCCTACGTCCTACACCAACACACATAATACTATGGATCCTCTTCAACCAAATTAATACTTTTCTTTCTAAATATGTAATCACAAATTTCATCTGAATTTCTCATAAACAAGATATGTAGGTTTCATTTTAAAATAGTTTTCTAAGATTCAGTTAATTGTACATATATTTATAAAAATGATATTAAAATTTAACCTCACAAACTTATTAAAATAATATCAAAATTTATGTTGAAACTCTTGTATCACTTCCTAATTGTACCACCCAACCAATATTTAATTTTATATATTCACTTAATTATTATAACATCAATTAATTAAATATGTGCACAAAAGATATATGCTTATTTTGTTTTACACGATATTCTTTACAACTAAAGCAATGCATTCTACTGGGTAGTCTTATGTGTCATTTTGGTATAGTTAATCATTATATCAGATATGAGTATTCATTTAGAAGAAAAAAAAATACCTTATTATGATTAAACACACACACATTGTATTTCGAAATTAAAAACTAAAAGTAAACTGAGATCATAATATTTTATTATTGACTATAAGTCTGGTTAACAATCAATTTCATTGACTAAAAGTTGCTATTATAATGACCAATTAATATATTAAATTACAAAACAAAAAATTATTATTCACTAAAATAGTCAATATTATGAATAAAAATTATAATTTGTCGTTAAATTGGTCACTAATTAATTAGAAACTAATTTAGAAACAAAATCCTTTGGTAGTACAAACCTTAATAGTTAATGTTTAGTGACAAATTTCTGTTAGTAGTTAAAATCTTGGTAACTAAATTTTAATACCAATTATAATTTTTTATTCATAATATAGTCATTATTTTAGTAACCACTATTTTTTTATTTTGTAAATTGATATTTAAATTGGTCAATACAATAACTAACAACTTTTGATATTAAAATTGATTGTCAATAAGACATTTTCGTATATTGATATATAAATGAAAGTCTTATAAATATTAAACCTTAGTGTTATATGTTGAACATGTATCATGTCTCTTATATAAATAACTCATATCTTAAGGTGGTGAACTTCCCTGGTTTATCTTAGGAAAAATGTTCAATAATGATATATATTAAAATCGATGATTTTTGTTGGTAGTATGTTCTATATTGTGGTAGAAACCTCTTGTGAAGTCCAACTCACGTATGATCCAAGTCACACTTATAAGATAGCTTGTATGAGTACAAGTTCTTAAAATATTGTTAGCACAGTAAAAAAACTATATTTCCTGCTAATTTTGTTTTGAAATTTCTTTTGTAAGAAATACTTTGAAATTTTGCTGTCAATTTTTTTTGCAAAATATTTTTATATAAAATACTTTTTATAACAAATTTTGTAGAAAATACTTACGAATTTTATAATTTTATAAAAAATAATTATACACGAAAAAGTTACCTACTAATTAAGATTCTTAGAAAAAATAGTAGAAAAAAAAATTTTGTAAATTTTTCTAACAAATTTGTAAAAAAAAAATTCATTTAATATAAATTTTTTTAGCGGTGTAAGTTTTTTATGTGAACAACTTATACCTCGAAATTATTAGACCTCTCTGATTTATTCTTACAATAAAATTTCCAATAAATAAATAAATATATATATATATATATATATATATATATATTTTTTTTTATTGTGTGTGAAAATGTTGTTGGTAGGTTGGATGAGTAGTTTTTGTGAATTGATTTTACTTGAATCATTGAATGTAGACAAGAGGAAAAGTGTCCTAGTGGGTGCCATAAAGTAGAATTATCAAAAGAATTAATAAAGCAATATGATAATCTCCTTTGGCAGACAAGGATTATTTAGGAAGATACATATGCTGCCTCTAAAGTTGCTATCTCTTTTGGTAATTACCTTATTATCTGCATATAATGCCTGCATTTTGTTCTCATTTCTAGTCATACATACTACTTTTTTTAGTGCTTCTTACACTACCAATTATAGTTGACTTCTATCTATCAATTATGGCACAATCATTGCCTTCATATCAACAAATCAAACTTTTCACCTTCTAAATATGTTCATCCCTATATCATAAAGTCAATCATTTCTTTTATTTTATCATACACCACACACACACATATAAATACATTCAATTTTCTTCTACCTTTTCAACCTAAAAACATAAGATATTTGTTCATCACATCACAAGTTCATGAAGTTTTTCACATCTTTATAAGCACTTTTTTTTTTCAGAACTATATGTTGTAGCAAATACACTCATTACAGGCACATGCTATAGCTACAATAGACCTCTAGGTCATTGTTTTTTCTTTTACACATTAACAAAAAATTAATTAGTAAGGACTTTAATTTGAAGTCTTAAAGAAAATGACGAGGCTTCATTTGTCTGTTTCTTTCCAAGTGAAGATTTTGAATAATGCTAATGGGTCATCATCTCACGACAAACCATGGACAAACATGTGAATTGTTTATACAAATAGTAATTAATCATTCATCACGTGAAAGGTTTCATGTTATTAATTTGATTCAATTATTTGCTGTAACTATATATATAAATATATTACCGCGTGGTTATTTTTATGATAAGTTTCTTAAGAAATATTTTATTTTATTTTTCGTTTTTCCAGATTAATGACTTTCACAAAACGATAGTTAGTCAAACTCCATCCATTTTCACATTTTGGAGGTTGATCAACCTATGTTGACAATGGTTTTTATATAGTTATAAGAAGACTTTAGATTCAAGAACACATTGTTTCAACCATCCACTCTGTGTAAGAAAAATAAAAAATCTTCCATTGAGATATATAGTAATAGGAAAATTTTGTATACATCTATTATTACTGAATAAGTTTCTTAGTTCTTTTCAAATGATAAAAAAAGGTCTTATTATAAGTTGTATTTGTATAAGGTTGAATGTTGCGTTTTTAATATTAATATAAAGATGAAATCAATCATTTTGTTACTGTGGTCTCAATTATATGAGAGAAGTTTATCTATTGAAGTCAATGAATGGCATCTTAGATTAAATTATATATGTTAAAAGTTTGTACAAATAAATCAAAATTAAAATCGTACTATATTCATAATCATGCAAGTTGAAAGAACAAGTGTCATAGTCTTCTGCATGATTAATTGACTCTAAAACAGCAAATGATGCTACCCTTTTTTCAACGTTGTATAGGTTATAATCGTCTCCATAAGTGTAGCAACAATATCCATTTATTAATATTGTACCTTTTCCTTTGCACTTGATTATAATTTTAAAATTCCTCCCACACTGGTGCTGATAGATAGAATACTATAAACTATATCTTGTCATTTGCGTACCACTCAATTATATGATCTGATTAACATGTGTTAAACACACATTCTACAACTATCATAAATACACGCATATTCTTATCAGAAATCATAGTTAAAGCAACAATGATTCAGTACAAAGACACGTACGATGTATATTTTGTCTCTGAAATTTTGGTTTTGGTTTTGTTTGAAGGATGAATGAATACTTGGAAGAATAATGAAGCAAACAAGTAATAGGAGTCACGAGGTAGGCTAGGTTTTAGTTCACCAAGTTTGGTTGGTATATGATTATGATGTCTGATGTGACAAGGGAATATTATTTTTATTAATATCTTCTTGTAGTGTCTGGAATCCTCTTCACATTACATTCAAACAAAAGCAACACATGAAAACTTCAAAGCTGAGTAATTCAGGGTGAAAAAGAAAATGAAAATGAGGGTTAGAAAAAGTTGAAATAGAAGGAAAAGAAAGGAAAAAGTCAAAGAGGTCCTAACTACACTGAGATACGATGGACAAGGATATCCTCCTGGTCCATAGAGTGAGGACAAGATTATGCAACGTCGTAACTAATTTCTGTATTATTAGTGTCAATCATTTCATTTTTTTAATGTTGATATTACATGAATTAATTATTATTAATCTAATCTGCCCTTATAATTAATATGCTCTCATTTTCACTAAGATTAGAACTTTTGTGTTCTGATTCCCGTGACAAGGTGGCTGAGACTCAGCCACACGTGCATGCACGCTCCTTTAACAGTAACCAAGCCTGAATCAATCACTCCATGCAGATAACAAATTGAAAACTGCTAGATTTTAGTTTCCAAGTGCATTATCATAAGGGAAAATATATACGTTGACCTTTCTTTTGTTTTCTCTCACTTGCTAGCTGCATAATAACTTGTGTCAGATTAAACAATGAAACTATATTTGTATTTACATTTACCAATGGATCATAAATTTCCGTTTGTTTGATGAGGTTGGTGAATATTGGTTCCCTACTTTGAAATTTTGGAACGTGGTGGCCAATGGGGTGGCAGAAAAATGACTAGCCATAGCTAAGAAAAAGAAGGAGTCAAAGGAAGGGATAATGATTTGGTGGTGTTGACACTCTTGACAGCATGCAATTTCATGGTCCTTCTTCTTCTTCTTCTACCTTTGCCTTGATTGATAAGTTAGCAGTTATATATCTGTTGTGTGGTCTATCACGTTAATCTCATGACATGACCCTCCTTTCATCACTGCAATTCATGATCACCTATCTGTCTTTTTATGACTTGTTTTCTGCCACAAGAATCAGTTTCCTTCATTCAAATTGTCCTTCTCTCACTCCTTATTTTTTCCACAGTTTATTCAAACCAGCTCTTTTGAAAACATAATTACTTTTTCTAATGAACACAACATCCTTAAAACATAATTTTTCAGATAATATTTCTTAACACTGATAAAGTTATAATTGGTTGATACTCACTATTTTGTCCTGCTTCCTTTCTTTTTCTTTACACTACAAAAGTATGGTATCAGATAATCTTTGAAGTACTTGTACTTGCATACTCGTTAATTAATTTTACGCGACGTGACCTAATACATGTTTTATCTTTTGGATGCTGTGGAGAAAAGCAAGAAACTAGCTCCTTCCAAACGAAACCTACGGAATCAGCTGGTAGAAGTTTTGCAAAAGCAAAATGTACCAGGCAAATATTTTCTGATTACCGTATTTTGATCCAAAGATAAATTAAATCACGGAGCTCTGATAGATTGTTCAACTTTTTTAAAGACTAACATATCCTAATCATTTATATTCGATTATAATTGTTTGTACTTTTTCTCTCTTTATGTTGCATCACAAAGCTATTTAGTGGGGACACCGTCTCCACCATACAGTGTCTCCTCTGCTGTCATTCAGAAAGTAATTTAAAAGAACTTTCACGTTGATTAGATCATAGCTAAAGGAAATTTGTACTTGAGGTTTCCATGTCAAAAGCATAGTTTGTATGGATCTAATCACAGATTCTCTCACAAATTGGGCTTGTGTGAATACATGACAAAAATAAATTAGGACTTTGAAATGCTAGTTTGTTTTTTTCTACGTAGTACTTCATATGAATAATGTTACAGTGTGATGACAGTATTAAATATTGAACATTAAGTAAACAAAGGAACCAAAATTAACAACTAAAATACATGGATCATATTTAAAAAAAAAATACCAAACATAAAGTTCAAGCATTGCTACGACTATCATAATATTTTTGCCACGACTAAATTTCCCAGAGCAACTCTCAAAATCAGGATATTTTTACATCTCGCAAAATCCTTGCAGCCATAGCTCCATACCTTCTTGCTTCCCACTCACTGAGCTTTGCATTTTGCGAAATAGGCTTATTTTGGTCATCAACATTTTCTTCAACGAGACCAGATCCTTCTTCTACTACAACATTTCCCTCACTGCTTTTATCCTCCACAACAGTTTCCACATCAACTTTTTCAACAGTGGCCTCACCAGAGTTTTCTGTGCACTCTGCTGAATGTTTAAATCCCATGATGAAGAGTTGAATACTTGGATGTTGAAATGTCTCATCCATCTGCACAAATTGAAGCTTCGGTACTAGTTAACCAAACTCACCTATTCGTTAACTTTGACTGAAAAAAGTATAGCTAATTCAAGACATATATACAGCGATAAACGTAACTCATTGGAACATATAGCTTACCTTGGACTTCGACACAGTCTTCACGTCGAAGTTTCTTTTCCACATCTGAAGCATCTTCTCATGGACACTTGTAGAGCGGATTTCATACCCCAACTTCATGAACAAATTCAAAACAAAATAATAAACAAGTGAATTATACAAGTTACTGTAAGAAATATGTGCATAATTTAATAGAGGAGTAGAAAAACAAACCACAATTGTAGTCCTAGGTCCAGATAAAGCAAGTATTGTCTGTAATAGAGGTTCCAATAGATGGTCTACATAAACCTTCAAAGAAATACACCAAATCAAACAGAAACAAAATGACATTCAATTTGTGATTACTATACATACCAAATTAGTTTCCAGTGGCACTAGTCAATTTAATCCTTGAAATTACAACTAATATAAATTTATTACTTAAAATGATATTTGTAAAACTTCTAGGATTAAATTGAGTAACGGTTAAGATGACCAATGTTAACAAATATCAGGGATTAAAATCACATTTTTGTAATTTTAAGAAGTAAATTGATTAGAGATTGTAATTTTAGGAATTAATTTGGGATATTGTTAATGAGTTAGCTTTTAAGGGATATTCACTTCCACATTGCTAGCAGAAAGGATATACACTTACAACATCAGTACCAATAATGTAGTCAAATGGAGGACCCACAGCCTTAATGTGACTCTCGTCTCCCCACTGAAGTTCAGCGACCTTGATTGAACCAAATGTCTCTAAAAACAATTGATTTCCAAGTCAAATACTATCTTTAAATCCGCAGACAGAATAACCAGAGACAAGTACAACAAGATATAAAGAATTTAAAATAAATAAATACATAAAGCAAATGGCAATGACGATGGTTCAAAAGTATCAAATCAAACCAGGATTCTTTTGCATGACCCTTGAAATATTACGCTCAACATTTCTCTCCAACAATGGCAAAACCTCTTTTTGGTCTGTCACTATAACATCACACCCCAGCAAAGCCATGCCTGCAATGGAACTGCATATCAGACTAGGCATCACCCCCAAACCTAAGTACTGAAAATAGGGTAAAAGTAGACCAGTTTCAAAAAGGAGTGAATATAGCAAAGTACATTGATTCAATGGACAGATTTTTAACAACAATTTTAAAACTCACCAAAACCAGAAACACCACAGCCAGCTCCTAGTTCAATTACACGTTTTCCTTTAAGTTTAGCTGGGGAAAATCTCCCCCTTCTGCAATTCCGTTCCTGAAATAATATAAAGGTAATATAGTCATATTACTCTATTACTAGGTAATGGAAACTAAAATCAATATTTAAAGAGCTTCATGACCTAGTTCACTGTCAAAGGATCTAATGTAAACTTAAGATCATGTCACTAACTTTCGTCTTCCAAACTTCCCCTTACATTTTAAAAGCAAAGAGCTATACCAAAAAGGGTGATTTATATGCATTCACGTAAAATTTTATTCATTCGCAGTTTCAAGAATAAGTTCAAGTCCAAGGCTTATCCGTCAAGTCTGCACCGCTAGTTTTTCATGTACATAGCAAATTACAGGGTGCACATCATATATGCTTTAATAATTGAGAACCTAAAGAATATTGAATGAATGAGCTAATTTCAAAAGTTAGAAAAAAAATACAGTAAGGATCTAATAATTTTTTTCATTTATGAAAAGGCTAAAAGGACATTCCAGAACATGTGAGATGCACACATAACTTACAAGAAACTTAGCAAACACAAGTGATGCATCCCATACTGTAGTCCCCAAGTGCTTGGAATTGGGATCCTATAAAAGAAAAGATTGAATTGTCAGAGTAGAAACATTCGCAAAAAAAAACAGCAAACATTTCAAATATATGATCAATTTCAACAAAATCAGTAGTTGACGTCTACACTCTACAAGCAGAACAACAAGAGAAGATCTCAGTAAATAACATGTAATAATTTGTAGGCACATGTCACTTTAGTCAGTCATCATTTCAAAAATTTACAATGCAGGTCTCATTTCTACTGCATATGCCCTAATTCTAACTAGTGGTTTTTTTTTCTTCCAAATATTTTGGGAATACTTACAAATAAAACAGAGTGTAGAAGTCTCTAGTCCACATTGAGTGGCCTTGATGCACTAACTTCATCTTACCAAATTAATTGCTCATTGTGATTAATATCATTCACTGCATAACACTAACAGAGCCCAGAGTTTTCTAAAAGGAAAAAAGTTTTGGATGCCTAGTAAGGTCACAAAACTAATGTTCAATGGGCATTTGCAGAAAAGAACACCCTCCTTGAAGCACCCTCCAAACACGTGCTTTAAAAACAGTATAATACCTGAGAAAACTGCAAGTCGTGGCCCAAAACCTCCAATGGCATCTCAAATGTGGTTGGGGAATTTAACCTGGTGAAACGATATTGAATATTATGAAACACGTAACTGTAATATGTAAAAAATCATAAAGAAAAATCATTCAATTATCTTTACCAACAACCATTATAGGTTCTGTATGTACAGCTGTAGTAACAGCACAACAATGTCAAGCTAGATATCACAGTAGATGTTTTTTCCTAAACAGAAAAAAATGAGGTCTTAATTAAGCTGACAATTTGTATGATATGTCCAATTATCGACTTAATAACATGATGGGGTGCGAGACTAAGGGCATAGAAGCTAATCTAATGTGGTTACTCGATACAAATTCCACCAATTCATTGCAAATTTGCAAGCCAGTATAACAAGAGGAAGTCAAAGGTTCACAATCTCACTTTAATGAAAGAAGCAGTATAGCAACAAACAAATATTCAAAAAAGGCCAACTAAGTTAATCTCGAATCAGTAATCGGTACCACACATATCTCAAAGCATTAAATTAGAAAAGACATCCATGGTTCCATGGTTCCATGATCATGATCATGGTCATTAGAATTTAGTTTAAAACGACAAGTTGAACAAAAGCAAGCAGGTTAAGATATCATAACTAATGATCCATAACTGCACACAAAATAGAATTGGCAATACCAACAACAAAAACTGCCCACACGTTAGGTATGCTAATGTTATTGCCAAGGTTCAGATATTATAATTCGCGGGTAAATATACAATTTTAATTTTGTTTTCAATAGATAAATAACTGATTAAGAAGGAATGTATACCTGTCAGGCTCCATGAGATCACAGCCTTCAAAGAAAAATCCTTAATACGAAAAAGAATCTAGATGACCTATCTCCCACTTAAGGTCCTGCGCTAAATCATTGGCAAAGTAAAGACGGTAAAAAGGTTGATTAACTACGCAGAGAAACGAATAAGCTAGGAAGGGGGCAATAGTAACAACACTCACGCAGTATGTAATGACAAAGAATTTGACTCCAAATAGATTTTTAGGTGACAATATTTTTTTCCTAATCAAAACCCTAGCTTGTTGAAATCATTGAAAAAGTTGAATTCCTTTACTTTAAGTGGGTTTTATCCAATTCAAAATATTTATCATGTTTAAAAAAAAAATTATGAAGGGGAAGTGAGGGAAAAAAAAAACAACAAAAAATGAGATTGAGACGAGATAGAACCTTGAAACGTGAAAGCTGAAGTGAGAGTCTTTGAATAGGAACTACATAGTAGCAGACAGAGACACCGAGGAAGAGTAGAACTTCAACTTGGGATCAACCAAGGCTTGATGGTTGCGCCACTCTATATACTCATCAGATTTAAGCTATGAAATCATATTATTTTCCACTTTATTTATTATTTTGTACATTAGTATTTTTTATTTATAACAATAAAATATACAAAGAGAATATCTCTTTTGTATTTATATTTTAAAACTTTACTTTTAATTATTATTTTTAAAATTAATTATTTTATAAATAATTTATTTTTAATTGTTATTTAAAAAATAATTATCTTTAATCGTTAGTTTAAAAACTTTTGTGTATATATATTTTATTTTTAAATTTTATATTTAACAATTATTTTAAAAATAATAATTAAGGGTATATATGTATGTATTTTGAGAAAAAAAATTTTGATTTGAATTTTTTATTATAACTAGCGAAAACATAAGTTATATGTTTGTGTGTTCGTATTTTTTTTAATTTTTATATAAATTTGAGTTAAGATGAATAAGAAATATATACTTAATTTTTAAAATAGTTGTTAAATATAAAATTTAAAAAATAAGATATGTACACAAAAGAAGTTTTTGAAATAACGATTAGAAACAAAAGATGTTTTTAAAATAACGGTTAAGAGTAAATTATTTATAAAATAATTGATTTTAAAAATAATAATTAAGAGTAAAATTGAAATATTGAAATGTAGACATAAAATATGACGTCTCATTATATATCGTTATAGATTATTATTATAATTGTAAAATTAAATATATTTAATTTTTTTAATTTTATTATAAATAATTTGTATTTATTTTAATTAAAAATATTAAATTTTAAAAAAATCAAATAAAAATGATAATAAATTAAAGAAAAAAATTAATAAAATATTTTTTTTATTAAAATGTATTTTTTAAAGGATAAAATTAAAAAATAAATGTAGACATAAAAATGGAAATCCATTTATATTTAGGAATAAATATATATTACTAAATAGCCCATAATTTGATTAATTAATTTAATTTCTCAACCATGTCAATAATTTTAACCAATTTTCATAGTATAAGTATGATTTGTTTTATTTTTGAAAGATTGAAAATGCAAAAGTAATTTTATCTATATATTTAAGTCTTTGATCGACTTTGGTCTCAATATTATCTTTTGAGTCAATCAAATCTCAATTTTGTTAAATAGATCGAATTAAATAAGTATTAACCCCATTATGAAGTTATCATGTGTTAGTCCCAAAAAAAGGTTTAATAAAGTTTTTATATTTTTAATATAAAGACCAGTGAAAACCGTAAATAACTATAATTATGAAAGCAAATACAAATATTTTTTATAATTTTATTATAGATAATTATCTTAATTTTAGAAAATGGTTAAATTTTAAAAAACAATCAAATAAAAAATATCAATTTTGAAAATAGTTCTTTAAATGATAAAATAATTATTTTGATTTTAAAAAAATTATTTAAAGGATAAAAAATAAAAACAAATGATATACCAACGAGGGAAATTATATAATAGTATAGATAATGTGGTTTCTTTTCTATCGGGATGAATCCTAGAAAAAAACCCAAAAGTTTCAATTAAATTCACGTATTCATCTCTGATTATGTAATAAAAAAAAATGAAGATATTAAATCTATGATATTAGATTAAAAAAAAAATGATCTTGGATTTGAAGGGAGTAATATAGGTGAGATTATATTGCTAAAAAAAAAGATTAGGAAAGGAGAAGAGAGTTTGAACTCAAAAATTCTCACATCTTAAGTATATTAATGTCGATACCATAATGTCTCTATTTAAAAAATGTAAAAATCACATTGATTCATAAGTCTAAATATAAGAATCCAATTATTAATCAATTATTTTATTATAATGACATATGTTATTTCCAAAAAGATGTTATGACAGTTTAATACAAGTGACTACATCAATTCTATTTGAAAAGATTAGAATTGAATTGAATAAAAAATAATATGAAAATCAAAATGAATAAAGAAAATGATTAAATTAATAATTAGACTAAAAAATATAGAAGAAAATAAGACATGTTTAAATTTGAGAAAAATGAAAAAAACATTTTATTGAATGCAACATCAATTGCGTAGGTAGAATCATGATGCAGACGCAAATGGCAAAAAGTCCATGGCGCATTAACCGGTTCAGTTCTTCGGAAAAGCTCAAGTCTTGTGTTATATAATTTGTTTTCACAAGCACATTAATCAGAAAAAAAAAAACTAATATACCAAACTTTAACAGAAAATAATTTCTTTAAAATAATATATATATATATATATATATATATATATATATATATATATATATTTTAACCAAGATAACTCGATCCATTTCATTTATTTATTTTCTATAAATACCTAAATTTTTATCTAACATTATCTTATTTTAGTTTTCTATCATTAATTTACAATGCCACATTGATATTTTGATTGTACACTTTTTCTTTATTATTATTTAATACTATCTCTTATTATTATTCACTTTCTCTTTATTTTAAATACGTAAAAGTTATCTTTTGTTAAAAACTATTTTAACCTTCTAAGTAATCACAGAAATGGCGAACATTGCTCAAATCGTAAGATCAGTTATTTCACAGAAAGGTTAAGTGAAAAACAATTTCAACCTCCAAATATATTATGCATGAATAGTACAGTACACGAAGTAATTGTGAACACTGAACATGTCAGAGGATGTTTGGTTTTGGTGTAAGCCCCTTTTCTGTGCTTTAGAGTTTTGGGCCTGGCCTTTTCGGAGGCCCAAGGCCAGCCCTTCAGTAGGACCCTATACCCCACTCAGTTGCCTCATTTACATCTTGTCTCCCTTTTCAGAAACAGCAGCTTCATCTTCCCCTCTGATCCCCTACAAGGTGCTCTGCTAGGGCACAATCTTCTTCCATCCCGAGTTAACAAAAATCGACCCTGTACCTCCTGGTAAGTCGAACTCTTGAGCCTTGGGTTTACTTTCTTCCCCTTCTTCCCGCTGTTTGAGAATGTTGGTCAGTTAGGGTTCCGTTTATTTACCTCGTTTTGTGCTGATTTCCATGTTTCAGCTCACTGCTCTAGCCCTTGGAGCTGAAATACTTCT
>Ga0214543_1001503_pt1 | contig 45081 bp, 23 predicted proteins | sample CNSS2metaG_FD_160094 | JGI IMG/M metagenome (GOLD analysis project Ga0214543, IMG submission 160094) | Root nodule microbial communities from cowpea collected in UCLA plant growth center, Los Angeles, California, USA - CNSS2 | ecosystem: Host-associated > Plants > Roots > Nodule | place: USA...
TGAAGCACGACCCGGAAATTCTACCTAGGGATTTCCAAGGGAATTACGCATTGACACGGACCAAGCATACCAGATCAATCGATACAGATTTATTACACATACATATATACATCACATCCCATCTTTTTATAATTCACCCTTTTTCATTTCTCTCTCGGTGGTTCCATACTCAACCATTTCTCTCAAACCATAGTTATGGGATTTCAGTCCATGCCAATACCATGCCACTTTAACACTAACCATCTCATTTAGTTTACATGCCAAGTTCATACCATACCCATCATTCACCATTCATGAATCATGTCGTTCATACATATCCATTCATCATATATTTCTCATCATAACAATCATACCCAAGCAAGTACAAATCATCCAAGAGCAACAAAGCAACCAAACAGCGCACTGCCTCGCCAAGCTTCTCGCTCAGGCTGAAGGGTCTCGCTCAGGCGAGTCCCCTTCGCCTAGGCGAGGGCTCAAAAAGGGGAACAGTAGCCTCGCGCGGGATCTCGCTTAGGCGAGACCCCTCTTGCTTGGGCGAGATGCTCGCTCGCTAAGGAGTAACGTGGTTCGCCTGAGCGACTGTTCGCGTGAAGCATCTTGGGCGAGCCTCTGTTGATCTCGCCTAGGCAAGTCATGCTCGCTTGGGCGAGAAAACCAGTGCTCACCATTGTTCTCTCGTGCACAAACGCCCAACAGATTCACCAAGGGTTCAATATTATCATACACAGGTTCGCATCAACATACCACACATATTTAGAACGATAAAACAGTGGCACAAACAGCATAACTCAAAAGAAAGGGCGAACCCTAGCTTCCTGTACCTGGAAAGAGGTTACACGAGGCTTCGACACTGAACCACGGAGCACAACAGCTCGAGAGATAGACTTGGAAACTGGCAGAAAAGTGGGACAGTAGTATAACAGAGTTATTATGGAACCTTAAATGGAGGAATACGGAAAAGAGCTTTTAGGGAGTAAAGGTATGAGATTGAGGATCACTTACATGGAGCAGAAAACAAAATTGAGCTTTGAGCGGACTTGTTCGAGGCGAGGAAGCAAACCCTAGTAGAGCTCTATTGGCGTAGTTGAGAGAGACGGTTGTAATCTGTGAACGAGTGAGAGTGAGTGTGTTAGGACAGATTAGGGTTTGGTTTTATCACTTGGGCCAGCCCTAGGCCCAATTACAAGGGGCAACCTTTTACTTTAGGGCAAAAAAGAATAAAACAAATTTAATGGGCCTTAAAACTTTGGCCCATTTCATATAACCCGCAACCCGTGCAGACTAACAATAGGGTGGCATAGGTCGACTAAGCTCACAAAACTCACACAAATTTAAAGTTCTAATAATTTATATATTTTTAATATTAAATGGAACGGCAAGTGTAAGTATTGAAATTGTTAATTTAGCCAATAATGGGGGGTTGAATTGGTTTTATAAAACTATGTTTACTTTTTAATAACTTAAAACCCCTTTTTGTTGAATCAATTTGACCACAAAATTAGAATGCAAGTATGCAGAACTGTACACTTTCAACCGATTAGAACCAAAAACAGAAGATTAATCTATTCATGCAATATGATTCAACAAATTAACATATAAAATCAATTAGTTGATATTCTGGAAAATTATGCAGAAATGTGAAATGCACGAAACTCACTCAAATAACATGTTTTATCAACCAAGATACGTTCCAATCAATATATCCAACTTATTTATAATACTAGTGTATGGGTACCAGGCTAGCCATATCCTGACCCGTTTGTACGTGGAAAGATCGACCACATCCTAACCTTAGGGAGAGGGAAGGCGACACGCGTGCAAGCCTAGTAGGCAAAGGAAAAGGGGCCAGCATAGTGCAGAGGTCGGGTACATCTCGGCCTGCCGCTTGGCCGGCTATATCCCGACCCAATAGCAGCCAGTTAGGTAAGGATGATGATGTACAGATGAGCAGCGCGTAATCTCGGTAAATAAAGAAAGAATTGATCCTTAACAAAGTACAGACGAGCAATCTCAGTCAATAAGGAAATACTTGATCCTTAACAAAGTAAAAACAAGCAATCTCTATCAATAAGGAAATATCTGATCCTTGACAATGTACACACAAGCAATCTCAATCCATAAGGAAAGAACTGACACATGCAATCTTAGTCAGAAAGGAAAGAGTTGATCCTCGAATACGAACGACCCGCAAATAATAATAACATGTTTGTCAAGTGAACAATATAAATTAGGGTCTAGTGACTACAAAGAGGTATGCTTTTCTCACTTTACTACATATGCCTCATATTGAATCACTATTTGACTTGAGCCTCGAAGTGCTTGCAGGTACCCTCACCCTCAGAGTTCACGCAGCAAGCAGATCTAAGAAGAGTTTGGAGAGGAGCAGAAGAAGGATCGACACAGAGGGTTCTTGAGATTGTCTGGTTCCATACTAAAATTGTACCAATCAGGTACATTTAGCGCCCACTGTGGGGCCAAGCTATTCTCAAGAAGGATGGTGTCGACAAGAGCAGCAGTCGATCAAAGTACAATAGTGGCAGAGATGCAACGAGAGATGAATCGTCAGTTGGAAGAATTGAGACGTAAGAACGAAGAAGAGATAAACGCCCTCAAGGAAGAGAACCAACATATGCAAAGGCAAATGGAGCAAAATTCCCAACAAAGGGAAGAATCTCATAGTAATGGAGAAGGAGAAAGTGGAACAAGGCAATATGAATCCAAGGTGCAGACTACCACCAACCAAACAGGCGCAAGACTAAGAATAGCTTGACGCCATCCCTTCGTGGACGGGATCATGGAGGTAAAGCTTCCCCCATGCTGGAAAGGATCGACTATGAGCCAGTACGATGGCAATACTGACTCAGAGGAGCACGTGGACGTATTCACCACCCAAGCAGGATTGTATACCTCAGATGACGCAATTCTTTGTCGTATTTTTCCAGCATCCCTGAAGGGGCCTGCGCTCAACTGCTTCACGTGATTACCACCCAACTTTATCGATTATTTCGATACGTTGGTCACTCGTTTCGGCATTTAGTTTGCCACCAGTAAGCCACACCATCTCACTTCTCTAACGTTAGTAAATATACGAAAGGAGAAGGGAGAATCTTTGCGAGAGTTTATGGAATGCTTCGGGAAGATATCGTTGAATATCTCTAATCTAAATCTTGAGGTCGCCATGCACTACCTTGTAATAGTGTTGAAGCCTGGTTCGTTCGTTGACAGTCTGTGCAAGAAGCTCGTGAGCAATCTGGAAGAGCTTCGAACCAGGGTAACCAAATTCATGCAGATGGAAGAATTAAAGGAGTTTCGCAGTACGACCCGATCGGACACTTAGGAAAATAAATAAATTGACAAGGAAAGGGTGCCAGGATCGTGACCTGACAGTAGGTTCAAGGACTCTAGACAACCAAAGAAGAGCGAGAAGGGAGATACGAAGAGTGACCACGAAGCACGTCAGGGTACCAGGAGAGGCGAGAAGAAGGCACTAGAAGGAGGGTTGAGCCCAAGAAAGATGATGAGCAGGATGTGAGGGAGAAGCCACTGAGAGGGGTGATCAACTATATATCAGGAGGCTTCGTAGGAGGCGGAGCCACTATGTCTACAAGGAAAAAGTACGTCCGAGCAATTTAAAACTTTATAGTAGTAATAAATATTCTTAAAACCTCTACTATAATTCAAACATAAAATCCATAACAAAAACCAAGTTTAATAATATAAAATATTTCAACTGTTCCAAAACATAATAAAAACTCTGAATAAAATCTTTATCGCAAGCTAGCCTTGCTCCAACTCTAAGCCTCACCAGATCCACCTGCAATATCATTTGCTCACGTGTACCGCGTACACGATCATCACCAAACACAAGCAGATAGGGTGAGCTAACAATAAAATAAGCATATATATACAAGCATATACATATATCACAACCACACCAAAGGAAATCCATCCTTTTATTTCACACATATGGCCCCTACCATGTAAACCGTGTTCTATATCTTCTAGTGAGGACCTCAAGGTGTCTTACTGCCACACCTATCAACCACAACTAATAGATCACGTGCGGGAAACCATGCTACGGATCACACACTGTAACGCCAGGTGGAGTTCCCAAAACGAATAACATTCGTAACGTCTCAAGAATACCAAAGTCGTCAGTTAATTAGTGAGGAGGTCAATCTAATTGGACCCATCCGTACACGCCGTTACGTGCACACTCACACCGACAACACTCGCCAACTCGAGCCACAACTCAAGAGTTCCTCGTGTTCATCCGTCATCCTGAGCCACAACTCAAGAGATGTTATTATGAGCCACAACTCAAGGAACACCACGTGCTTAACCCCTATCTCGAGCCATAAGTTAAGGGATATGTTCCAAGCCACCACTCGAGGAACATCAGCAAGCTGACCTTTAAGATATCGTAGAAGCCTGGTAGACCAAGCACATCGAAATGAGCAAAACACAATTCTGCTACAACAATATCGCTTGGCGCGGCTCACGAGGTGCCAAGCACTTTCCACTTTCAAACCGCCTAGAGAGTGCGATGAGTTCAAACTTTTGCCATCATTAAGTGTTTAAATTTTGGGGATTTAATTATCATTTTTGCGCTTAAGAATTGATTTTAGTTGCATAATATATTATTGGATATTCTAACGTTTAATAATGCATCTGAAATTTACTAATTTGCACCCCTCTTACCACTTAAACTCCACTTAACCAGATTATGTCATGTGGCAATCCTGCACTCACTAAAATAATCAATTAAAGTTTGTCACGTCCTCAATCCTCCACTCACTAAAATAACCATTTAAAACTTGTCACGTCATCAATCCTCCACTCACTTTCTCTCTCACTAACACCATGCCGCAGTCGCCGCACTTGACGCCAGCCGTCAACGTACCGTCGTCGACCTGCCTCTTTTGTGCCTGCAACTTGCCGGAACTGTTTGCGCACCTCGACAGCACCTGCACCAACGTTGCCACCATCTTCTCGTGTGAAATTGCCATGCTCGACGCCATCCACCACACGCAGCCATCACATCTGCACCTGCAATTGTGCCTCGTCCTCTCTGTTTGTCATGTTGCCACCATCGTCGCGTTCACATCGAAAATCGCAGTCACGTCTTCGAATGCACGTCGAACCACCAATGTTGCACCAAGATTGCTCACGACCTACAACAGCCAACACAGAGCTCCATTGCGTTGTCCTCGTGTTACCATCTTCTTCGTTCAGCACTTTTTTTGGAAACCACCATTGCAGCACCATTCGCGAGGCCTGTAGCAGCCACACAAACATCGCTGCAATTCATCCTCAACATTTTTCGTTCTATGTGCATATCGAACAACCTCGGACCACAGTCTTCTTGTTGTCACGTTATCGGAAACCACCATCAACCTCCATTTTTCTCCTCTCGCTTACACTACGTTCGTGCACCTGAAACGCAGCAGCGCAACCCCGTGACAGCCAAACCTGCAACAGTCGCTACCAACCATGGAATTGGCATCATTTTCGTGCATTTGAACCATTTGATCCGGACTAAATCACCACCGCTTTGTTCGTTGTAAGCCTCATCGGAAGTGCAGTTCGGAGTTATCGCAACCACATGCGACAATTCGATCAGCCATCATCGCAACAGTCATCAACCATTGAAGAAATACATGGAAAACCCTAATTCTGGAGAGAGAAAGCGCACTGCCACATGTTCGCTTCTCAATGGACATTCAAAGAGTCAAAACTGGTCAACCAGTCAACTCTGGACAAGGATTGGTCAAAATTGGTCGAATATACTATTTGACAAATTTAATATGCAGGCGGTTCCTCTACAAGAACCCTGAATTGCCTTGAAAATGGATGGGTCGCCTGGCGGCAGTTCATCACCTGCCAAGCAGTTTCTGGAAATTTCCAGAAATACCAGATTAAACAGAATAAAAGGATTTCGATCATAATCATACTATATTTCACATGCCAATCAGAATTAAACATAAGATTAACGCGTAAAGCTCCCCTAACCTCGATTCCTTTACTAAAAAAAAAATTGGAGATTCTTGAGAGTTCCTTTTTTATCAGTAGGCCGCTTAGCATTTCCCTTCAATTCATTTCCCAATTACATTCAATCCTCACAACACACTCTCCAATTCGTATTCCTCTGACTATGACACAATGACAAGCACAAAAACCCTTCTTCTCACCCAAAATTTGTCTTTTAATGGTACCTTAGTGGTAGATTAATGCACTAAAACGAAAATTGGCATTAACTAGAGTTTAATTACCATTCAAGGTCCATTTAGTGGTTGTTTTCCAGCCTCCCTTGGCTCCTCATTGTCAACTAGGGTTTCTCTACCCTTTCACCTTCATGCCAAAACTAATTTTAGCAAAAAGAAAGTAAATTTATATCTACCAAGGTCCAAACCCATACCAATGTTAATTCAATGCACAATCATTCAACCAATTCATGTTTTGTGCTAATTCATATAATTCTATGATTATATTATCACTCAACATGATCAAGCATATTATTAAAAATAATAATAAATTAAATAACACACAATTGGCATACATAGGACTCAAACCTAAGTCCTTTCACACAATAAAGTACTCTCAACCATTTAAGCTAGTACTTTTCCACATCATATCAATCAATAATTAATGCCTTAAAGGCTCCACTACCCGCATTTATTAATTAATTAATTAATTTTCACGGGTCTTACACCCAACACGATAACCCAATGGTGATCTCAGTGGAGATTGAAGACTTTATAGTAAGGAAAACCTTGGTGGACCAGGGTAGTTCAATGGATATCCTATACTAGGGCACTTTCAAAAAGTTAAGAAATTCATAGGCAAAAATCCAGCAATACTTGGAGCCAATCATGGGCTTCTTAGGGGAGCGAGTGAATACAAAGGGCTACATTGATTTGTTCACCAAATTCGGAGCAGGGAGAATGACGCGAATGGTAAAAATTCGATACCTTATTGTTGACGCTCATACCTCTTATAATATTTTGCTAGGGAGACCTTCGTTGAACATGCTTGGTGCGGTGGTATCCACATATCACTTAGCTATGAAATTTCAGTTAACTTCGGGAGACATAATGATTGTACATGTAGACCAACCAACTACGTGCAGATGCTACGCAAACAGCCTAAGAGAAAGACTCATACACCAAGCTGAGAGCCCAGCGCTGCTACAATACCAAAATCAAACCTAGGTGTTTTCACCAAGGAAATCTGGTGTGGCAAATGGCAAACGCTACCTGGAAACACGAGGAGAAATTCTCGCCAAACTGTGAAGGGCCATTCCGTGTCAAGGAAGTTGTGAGTAAGGACGCATACAGATTGGAACACCTGTCAAGTGTTCCTATTTCAGCAACCTGGAACGCCTCACATATCAAGTTCTATTACAGATAATTTGTTAAATGCTTATTTTTAACTTTTAGACTTCTTACGAACAATTTGTGGATTGATTACAGAATAAGTGGTGTATTATTTCCTACCTTGATCTTTTTTTCCTAAGGAGGATTTTGGTCAAGAAGGTTTTAACAAGGCATCATAGCAATAAATAAAGCATAATTTTTTATCATTATTACTCTACGCTTACATTTTCCATTGTTAAAGCACGCACGCATTTAAATCAAGTGCATCAATCAAATACTTTTTTAGCGTTTTCTCTATGGGAAAGGAAGCTTCATCAAACCAGATGATCCCCCAATATATGTATCAATGGGAAAGGAAGCTTCATCGCCTTAGATAATCCTCCCACATTGATAAAATAAATATGGCAAAAATGACACAAAACAACACACGAAGGTGGACTTACTGACCCAGAAGGGCAAGATGATCCCCCAATATATGTATCAATGGGAAAGGAAGCTTCATCGCCTTAGATGATCCCCCCACATTGATAAAATAAATATGGCAAAAATGACACAAAACAACACACGAAGGTGGACTTACTGACCTAGAAGGGACTTACTTTTAGACTTCTTACGAACAATTTGTGGATTAATTACGGAATAAGTGGTGTATTATTTCCTACCTTGATCTTTTTTTCCTGAGGGTTTTGGTCAAGAAGGTTTTAACGAGGCATCATAGCAATAAATAAAGCATAATTTTTTATCATTATTACTCTACGCTTACATTTTCCATCGCTAAAGCACGCACGCATTTAAATCAAGTGCATCAATCAAATACTTTTTTAGCATTTTCTCTATGGGAAAGGAAGCTTCATCAAACCAGATGATCCCCCAATATATGTATCAATGGGAAAGGAAGCTTCATCGCCTTAGATGATCCCCCCACATTAATAAAATAAATATCGCAAAAATGACACAAAACAACACACGAAGGTGGACTTACTAACCCAGAAGGGCAAGAGGTCGGCCACATCCCGACCAGGATTGGTCGGGTACATCTCAGTCACGGCACATGTTGGCAAAAAACTCCTCCGCACCAATAGGGTCGTTACCATCCCTCTGAGAACTATCACTACCAGGAGAGTGGGATACGATCCACTTTTTCTCTGAATCACTATGCCTACTGGAAGGATAATAAGCAGAGGAGGATGACATACCTAGAGTAGTGTGGTGCGGGATACACTCGGTTGGAGGCTAGCTCACTTCTTAGGTGGATCCTTTACTCCAAATCAAGACCCCACCCATATTTATAGTAGACCACCTTTGTCAGGACAAGCATCCTTTACACCGTGGGATTCAACTCCAATCTTACAGATTGTCGGGACACTTCCTTTAAAACTCCCACTCATTACATCCCATCATTATGACAAATTAGCCTCGAACGACGAGCTGGGTCAATATCTTTTTCAATGCATCTTGACACATCTCACTAGGTATTAATGGTGGGAACATCTCAGCCAACCACACTATTTCTTTCCTTCCTACTCAATTTTATACATTTCAGCCTTGTGTTTCACTTCGTTCACTACGAGAATGGGGCTGGTGTATGGGTAACAAGTCGGTCATATCCCGACCCATCTGTACGTGGACAGACTGACCACATCCTGGCCCCAGGAAGAGGGAAGGAGATGCGCGCGCAAGCCCAGCAGGCAAAGGAAAAGGGGCCAGCATAGTGCAGAGGCTGGGTACATCTCGGCCCGACGCCTGGCTGGGTATATCCCGGCCCAATAGTGGCCAGTTGGGTAAGGATGATGATGTACAGACGAGCAGCACGTAATCTCAGTAAATAAGGAAAGAATTAATCCTTGACAAAGTACAGACGAGCAATCTCAGTCAATAAAGAAAGAGTTGATCCTTGACAAAGTACAGATGAGCAATCTCAGTCAATATGGAAAGAGCTTATCCTTGACAATGTACAGACGAGCAATCTCAGTCAATAAGGAAAGAAGTGACACGTGCAATCTTAGTCAGAAAGGAAAGAGTTTATCCTCGAATACTAACGACCCGCAAATAATAATAACAAGTTTGTCAAGTGAAAAATATAAATTAGGGTCTAGTGACTACAAAGAGGTATGATTTTCTCACTTTACTACATACGCCTCATATCGAATCACTATTTGACTTAAGCGTCGAAGTGCATGTAGGTATTCCCACCCTCGGAGTTCACGCAGCGATCAGATCTAGGAAGAGTCCGGAGAGGAGCGGAAGAAGAATGGACACAGAGGGTTCTTGAGATCGTCTAGTTCCATACTAAAATAGTACCGATCAGGTACGACCAGATAACATGAAAACACATGCACATCTTACAAAGATTGATTTAATTGATTTTGTTGAGATTTAGATGATGAACAAAATAAGGGAAAGAGGATCACACAATAATTTTTATACTGGTTCACTCAATAACTGAGCTACATCCAGTTTATCAGGACAACCTAAGCCTGATCATGTACTATATCAAAAGTTTTACACAATCCCTCCAAGATTACACTTTTGAATAAAGCAGAACACTAAGATTCGTGAATCCCACAAGAATCATATCCCTAACACTATAGGAATCCCACTTACAGACCCAGAATCACACTAGGAATAACACAGAAGTACAAGAACAACCAAACCTAATGGAGGCTCTCCCTAGCCAACTAAACATGTGTTCTTCTAGCTTCAACCAGGTAAAAATGCTTTCAAGATCAACCAAGATCTTCCATCAATAGATGCAAACTGTATAATCCAGAGAGAAGGAGTTTTAAAATACGTATCACTATTTTTCGTGCTAAAAAATCTCAAGTTGTGACTCATCTCTCTGAAAACCAACTTATATGCTTGGTCATAAGTGAATTCAACGGGTTGATTTGTCCGTACAATCTATTGATTTCACTTTACTTAAGTGAATTTAGTCGATTGAATAACATCTCAACTGATTGATTACATTCACACCAAAACTGTATGCAGTAAACCTTTTAACTTGTTAAAAACCCTTTTAACAGATTAAAAAGGGCACACCCATGATAAAACGACATCTAACCTATGTCATATGGTCTACGAATACAATACAAATAACAAGCTCCATGATCTTAAAGTCAATTCTAGATTTAGTAGGTCTCTAGCTTGATCATCAATGCATCTTCATCAATTCTTCATCAACCTCATATGATCTCGTGCACTTGCTTCATCAAATTCATGCACCAAAGTCACTTATGCTAACAAGTACTCCATGATACAAGAAAGATTATTTGTAATCATTAGGCATATATAAGTATAAGGATTATTAATTAAGCGTTCAGAATAATATGTGAACTTAACCATTATGATTAATAATGCTCATAATTTCAATAAAAAAATCTTAATAGCCATAATAAAAAAATTCAAGATTCAAAAAGTTTAGTTGTTAACAAATATTTTATTGGTTATGTTTAAACTACGTTTTTTTATTCTCTTCCTTGAACGCATCGCATTATGCTTGTTAATTCAAAATAACAAAATTTAAAAATAAATAATTCTTATGCGGGTCGACTCGTAGGCTCGTGACCCATATGTTATGCGGTATAAGACAAAGAAATTAGTCATTATTTTTATGTGGAATCGGTCAATCCGACCCATTTTTAACGGGTCATAAGTGGGACAACCAAAATAGGATGAAATGATATTACCATCCTAAGTTATTTATGATTATGAACTCTAAACTCAAAATTCTAATAATGAATTTTGAAAAAATGTTCATGTAATACTAATTCTTATTGGATTACTTATACAATATTTTGTTTTGAAATAAAAATATTTATAAATAATAATAATAATAATAAATTGTAAGTGCACCTCCTTTTATTAAATAAAAGAAAAAAATTAAATATCATATATTAAAAAAAGGATAAAAAATTTATATATTTACATGTACCAACATAAAAATTTTAACATTTTATGATAATTCCCTCCGTGCTCCTTTCAAATTAATTATTATGCTTCTTTAAAGATATCAAAAGCTTAGGTTATTTTGGAGAAGTAATGCAGGGTGAAGTGGGTCATGCAGGTCAGCCCGTAAAAAAAGTGTTGGGCAAGCTGAGATTTGTAGTCTATTGGTTCGCTTTGGCCTATCCCGCATAACCCACAGCCTGTGCAGGCCAACGACAAGATGACGTGGGTTAGCTTGCATAACCCGCATAAATTTAGTGCAAAAAAGTTATTAATATTAGATGGAATGACAAATACTTCATGATGCAATAAGTATGATATGTAATTATTAAGTATATATAAGTAAAAAAATTATTAATTAAATATTTAGAAAAATGTGTGAACCTAACCATTATGATTAATAGTGCTCATATTTTCAATAGAAAAATCTTAACAACCACATTGAATGAATATTTTATTAGTTACGTTTAAATTATGTCTTTTATTCTCTTCCTTAAACGCAACACATTATGTTTGTTAATTCAAAATAACAAAATTAAAAAATAAATAATCTTTATGTCGGTCGGCTTACAAACCAGCAAGCCAGATGTTACACGGGACGAGTAAGAGAAGTTAGCTCATATTTCTTATTGGTGCGAGTCGATTCAACAAATTTTTGCAGGCCAAATACGGGACGGGCCAAAATGGGACAAACTGGCATTACCATCCTAGGTTATTTATGACATGTCAAAATGAGTTAAAACTTGTGCGCCAACCCAGCTCACCATGGGTTTGAACCGTGTCGAGTTGAAAATTTTAACTTTTTGCCAATTATGAGTCAAAATGGGTTTAAAACACTTAATCCACTGGTTATACAAGTTTGAGTTGGGTTATGGTAGGCAGACCCACAACCCAGTTATGTTTTAAAATAACTATCTTTCAAAACTAAAAAAAACAACGTAATTTGTTTACCTCTTTCACACTGATTTCTCCATCACTCCCACACTCATTGCTATGCTACTTGCCTTTGAAGGATGGGAAGCAAGATTCAGTGTTTGAGTCCTAGCCATCAGTGCCTCTTCTCGGATTGGTGGTGTTCGATCTTCTCTCCATTAGATATGGTCACCTATGATTTGGTCCTTCATTGCTACTTTGTGTTCCTTTGCATTCTTTTTGTGTTTTTGCACATTCCTTTAGTGCTCCTCGAGCGCTTATTTGCTACTCATCCACCACTCTTTTGCCTTCCTTTGTTGTTCCTACTCATTTCCCATCTACTTTTCTTTTCTAAGGTTTGTAAGTTAACAAAAAAAAATACAAATGTTTTTTATTTTTTTATATTTAGATGGGTTAGTGAGTTAATCCACTTAATACACCAACCTGTGGTTGGTTAAATCAAATTACAATATTTTTTACTTATTATAAAATAAGCCGGTTAAATTCACTAATTTTTAATCCAACCATGATTAACTATGTGAATCAGATTAGCTCACTTGACATCTATTTATAAAATAAAAAATTTATTAATAAATTTTAAAAAAAATATTCGATGTAATAGTAATTCTTATAATGTTACTTAGACAAAATTTTAAGAATAGTACTTGTTTTCAAATAAAAAAAATTATGAATAATGATAAAATAATGCAAGTACACCTCCTTTTATTAAATAAAAGAAAATTATTAAAAATCCACATTAAAAAAGATAAATAATTTACCATCTAACCAACACTTTCTAAATAAGAGTATAAAACAATTAATTATTTATTGATTGATCATCTACTTCATACACTTCATCCACTAAAAAATATACAAAATAAAATAAAGCAAATTCATTGATTTATTTTTTGGATGGTCAATTCATTATTTCTCAAAATTCAATGAATCATTCTCCCAATACTCGATGAAAAATAATCTAACTATTTATTCATAATCAAATATTTATTTTCACAAACATATTAGAAATTTGTTTACAGATTAAAAATTTAAATTATTTTCAAAAATATTTTTTTTAAAATTCATGTAAATATTACTTTTATGTGTGGATTCGACAACATTCACGCAAAACATATTAATGGATTAATTAGATTGATTTTGTATTATAGGATTATATTTTTAGTTTATAAATATAAATTAATAAGATGACCCTTTTTATGTCATCCATTATAATTTGATACAAAATTCATCTAACCTTAAGTCTAGTTTATTATAATAGAAGAAGAGAAAACTATTGACTGGTTTAAAAGACCGTTTGTATTAAAACTGACTGAAGGCACAGTATATATTTTCTATAAGAGAAGAAATTAAATATACTAAAAATATGCTTTGTTATTTATTTTTTATTTAAACTATTATTTTGTCCGTAAAAAAAAAGAAAAAAAGTCTTTTTCGCGTAGTAGTGATGGACAAACGAAGGCAGGCTGGTCCAACAGGCCCGGTTCACTGTCAATGCAGGCTTTAGTTTAACCTACGGAACCTGTTTCGTGGTTCTTGCTCCAGTGAGACGCTTCATCACGTTTCTGCTTCTTCCTTTCTCTCTGTTTCCTTTTCACACTCACCGCCTCACCAATACATAGTATTTTTTCTTTTCTTTTCCTTCTTAAAAGAAAAAAAAAAAGGAAAAAAAATAAGAAAAGTCTAGGGTAGAATTCAATGGTATGGATGACACGATGGAGAAGACCACCATCTTAGCCATTGCTGCTTCCTCATCTTTTTCATTTTTCGATGCTTATTCCCAGAGGTACTCCTTGAAGATCTCCTTCAATTTTCTTTTCGGGTGTCTCTAATTTGAAATTAAATATATTTTGGAAAAGTATTAAGAATTGCAGTTGTGTAAAAAAGATGTATAGTTTCAATTTTGAAATTGAATCCATGGTAAAAGGTAGGATTTTTATGATTGATAGCGTTATTGGTATCCTGTATTGTATGGTTTAATTTATTTTTTTTTCTTTGGTGGGTGTGTTAGGATTGTGTTATCTTATTCGTAAATTAGGTTTTTTAATAAAAGAATGGGAATGGAGTGTTTGATATTGGTTTGGGGATTGATATGAATGATGACGGTGTTTATAAGGTTGTTTTGTTCAATTGTTTTTGGAATGGCAACATTGAACCGACCAGAAGCAAAACTCATCAAACTGATGAGGTAGTTCAATCCAATGGGTGGTTCACTTCTCACATGTTGTCTTTCGATGGAATTGGAGAATCATCATCCCTCCACACTCTTGTCCATGGATTCAAGTGCACCTTCTTCTCATCAGGAACTGGATCTGGATATGAATGGCAAAATCACACTCTCATGTCCACCTGATATCAATTTGCCCCTCTCGGTCGAGCGCAGTCCCCCTCCACAGCCATGGAATCCTGACCCTTCTGATACAGTGCTGGATGTTGGTCTCGGTGGTGCTCAAGGATACGAGGCTGAGAGCTTTCTCCAACTCCCCAAAGTTGGAAGGAAATGCGCCAAGCGGCTTGATAGCATATGGGGTGCTTGGTTTTTCTTCAGATTTTACTTCAAGCCAGCATTGCTTGAGAAGTCCAAGGCCAAGGTTGTTAGGGATAGCAATGGTGTTTCAGGGTTCGATAAGTCCGACATTAAGCTTGATGTTTTCATGGTTCAACACGACATGGAGAACATGTACATGTGGGTTTTCAAGGAGAGGCCAGAGAATGCTTTGGGTAAAATGCAGTTGAGGAGTTACATGAATGGGCATTCCCGCCAAGGGGAGCGTCCATTTCCATTCAGCGCCGACCGGGGTTTTGTTCGATCCCACCGTATGCAACGAAAGCATTACAGAGGGCTTTCAAATCCTCAATGTTTGCATGGCATTGAGGTTGTTCCAGCACCCAATCTTATGAATCTTGATAAGGATGAGCAGAAGAAGTGGATTGAACTCACTGGCCGTGATTTGAACTTCACAATCCCACCAGAAGCTAGTGATTTCAGTTCATGGAGGAATCTTCCCAACACAGACTTTGAGCTTGAGAGACCCCTTCCTCTCATCAAGAGTGTTCCAAATCCCCATCCAAAGAAGCTGCTTAATGGACCTGTGCTCAATTTATCAACTCATCTATCTAACCTCAGTAATGGTGATGGGATAAACCTGTCTTCTTCTATTAGCAGCAAGAAAAGGAAGGACTTTTTCTTCTATGGGAATGATGAAGAATGTTGCTTGGCAGTTAATCCTCCATCTGATCGGATTCCAGATTTGGTAATGCACCCAAGCGAATCACTCTGGCTGAATGACTTCAGTGGGGTGATGAAGAATGTGAGTGGACCAGTTACAGCTTCAAAAACTATTTATGAGGATGAACAAGGTTACTTGATCATTATCAGTCTACCATTCGTTGATCTTCCCAGTGTGAAAGTTACTTGGAGGAATACTGTGACTCACGGCATCATAAAGGTTTCTTGTGTGAGCATATCTCGCAAGCCATTTATCACCAGAAACGATAGAACCTTCAAGCTTACAGAGCCATTGTCAGAGCACTGCCCTCCTGGAGAGTTTGTTCGTGAAATCCCACTTCCAACTCGGATTCCTGAAGATGCCAACATAGAAGCTTACTATGATGGGCCAGGTTCTGTGCTTGAGATAACGGTGCCTAAACTTCTTCCAGGATCTGAAGAACATGAAGTTCGTGTTTGCCTTCGCCCTAATGTGGGCAATGATCTCATGTTAACTTGAGTTAGGCACTTACTGAAAAAATGCATGGCTTTTTCCAGCATGGTCCGATATTCATTGTTCTACTAAACTTTGTACCATACTGTGCATTCTATAATACAAATGTATTGCTATATAATTTTTTCCTCCACTAATTGCTCTGCTTCTTCATTGTAAGCGGTCCTGTATATTCCACCATCCATTCTTCAATGATAACCATTATTCTGGTCTGCAACTGCAATTGCAGCAACATGAATATTTTTCTAATTACTGCAACTGCTGCTGCATCTTGCAATGCCAAGAATCATGGTGTAGCAGCAACTATAATTTAGAATCATAGCTCCTACCTCTTTCCTGTGTACTAGTATGCTTTGCATATGTGTGGTCCTATGCTTCTGATTGCTGTTTTCCTTTGCTATCGTGTCCTCTGGTATTGGTATCTTTGAAATGTTTTCACCCTCTGGATTTTTCTTATGAAGTTTTTAATGTGGTCAAACATTGGAAACCAAAATTTGTTTTATTTTCTACTTGAAAGTGATGAATTTCAATTTTTGTTTCTGAAGTTTGTGATGAATTTCAAGCTTTTAAGTCTGGTTGAACCCATTACTTTCAGCTGGGGTGAAAATTTGGTGTAGTCACACTCACACTGCAACAAAAGCCTAATCAGGCATTATTGAATTTGTAAATTTGATTGAGCACAGATAATCTCATCTTTATTTACTCCCGAGCAACACCTTGTTTGTTTCAACTTTATTGTGTCTAATCTTATCGTTATTAGATTTTCTTTAACTTAATGCCTTTCAGTTGTCATTTTTCATCTTTAGTTTTAAGATATATTCTAGTATTTTTTAAAACTATCAATAGTAAAAATGTGGAGAAGTTACATATCACCATTTTAAGATATATTCTAGTATTTTTCATCTTTATTTCACATTTCTTCTCACTTATAACTAGACAACATATATTTTTCTTATATTTTTAATAAATGTCACTTACTTTTTATGTATATTTTTAATAGTGATTTTTTTATTTTGAAATTCCATATTGACTAAGAGTTAAAAATTGAAGTATTGAAACATTAAAGTTAAAGAATTTTGTAAACAAAAATTAAAAGAAATAAAACTTTACACATTTAAGAAAATGAGAAAAACTTTACACATTTAAATGGATGGAAAATATTTACTTAAAAAAATATAAGGTATGCGTATGACGACTCATGAGAGTATTATTTTATTAAAATTTATTTGATACATCTTTGTGTCTTACAGTTCTTATGGAACCACTATTTTCCTTTCCATATTTACTAGAATATCATTTTAACTTCTAATCCCTTTTAATCTATCTTATTAAAAGAGTAAAGAATTAAAAATATTATTTTTTATGAAGCGTGTTATTATTGTTCAAATATTTATTATGATTGTAAATAAAATGTATTAAAATAGTTAGTATAAATTTCATACTACAACAAAATTTTGTCGCGAAAACATACAGCGGTGGTTTTTTTTAATTCCTTTCAGTAAAACCGAAATACGTCATTCTTGTAAGTTTTTTTATTCCATTCAGTAGAATCGAAATACGTCATTCTTGATCGCACCAGACTTCAGATGACATTTATGTCACATACATCATAATAAACTACATTTTCTGTATATAGAGTATTTTTACCTTGTATTCTGAAGTAAACTACCCTCTTCCTTTTTATAATATGGTGGCTTTGTACCTAAACGGCGCAGAAAGGTTATTATCAATCAAATATTTATTTTACTTTAAAGAGACGAGAAACTATAATTTTGAAATTTGAACTTTTTGCTGTGTTTTGCTGGTCCTATTGTGTCTTTTACATACATGTTTTAAAATATATTAAAATATTCTTTTAAAGTATGACTCAACACTTATTTACAAAAAAATTAAAGCAATATCAATGTAAGTTGAAAACACGCAGAAAACAGCACAAAAAATAAGTAGAAAATCGGAACTCATAATTTTGTCAAGAAAACCGGACTTTATCAATGTCAAACTGGTTATCAAATTGAACACAATGTCAGAACAATACCCTACTAACATGATACTTAATTTAAGACGAAACATCCTCAGAATGTGATGCCTCGTAGTAAAAATGTACACTAACCCATCTAATGAAAAGGTATTAACTTAAGCATCCATAATGAACCAGAATAGAGAAACAGTGATCTGTATTGTAAACTCACAAAACATGATAAATACTGAGCAACCATAACACAGGCTAAAAGCTTGTATGTCACAACAACTAAATAGAATAAAAGTGAAACGATAATCCAAGAAACAAAACACTTAAAATGAGTCTTCGTCAAGAATAAAATTGGCAGATGAAGCAGGTATTTTACTAAATTTAATCTACTTCCTCAATCTTTGGACCAGCACCACTTCCACCAGCAGGCACGTCATCGTCCATTGCACCTCCCATGTCTGGACCAGCACCTCCCTGGTACATCTTGGCTATGATAGGGTTGCAGAGGCTTTCCAATTCCTTCATTTTGTCTTCAAACTCATCTGCCTCTCCAAGTTGGTTGCTGTCTAGCCACTGGATGGTCTGCTCCACAGCATCCTCGATCTTCTTCTTGTCAGCTGGGTCAAGCTTTCCTCCAATCTTCTCATCCTTCACGGTATTCCTCATGTTATATGCGTAGTTCTCCAATGCATTCTTTGCTTCTACCTTCTTCTTATGCTCTTCATCTTCAGACTTGTACTTCTCGGCCTCTTGAACCATCTTCTCAATTTCGTCCTTTGACAATCTACCCTTATCGTTGGTGATGGTGATCTTGTTCTTTTGGCCAGTAGTTTTGTCTTCGGCACTGACATTCAAGATACCATTGGCATCAATGTCGAAGCACACTGTGATTTGAGGAACACCCCTGGGTGCAGGAGGAATGCCTGAAAGTTCAAATTTACCCAGCAAATTGTTATCTCTGGTCCTTGTTCTCTCACCTTCATAAACCTGGATCAAAACACCTGGCTGATTGTCAGAATAGGTTGAGAAAACCTGTTCTTTCTTTGTTGGGATTGTAGTGTTCCTGGGGATCAAGACAGTCATAACCCCACCAGCAGTTTCCAACCCGAGAGAGAGTGGGGTGACATCGAGCAAGAGAAGATCTTGCACCTTCTCGTTACCCTCACCACTCAAGATAGCAGCTTGTACAGCAGCACCATATGCCACAGCCTCATCAGGATTGATGCTCTTGCAGAGCTCCTTCCCATTAAAGAAATCCTGCAGAAGTTGTTGAACCTTGGGAATTCTAGTGGAACCACCAACCAGAACAACATCATGGACAGTCCTTTTGTCCATCTTAGCATCTCTTAAACACTTCTCAACTGGTTCCATGCACTTGCGGAAGAGATCCATATTAAGTTCTTCAAACCTGGCACGGGTAATGGTGGAATAGAAATCAATTCCCTCATACAGAGAATCAATTTCAATGGTGGTTTGGGCGGTGGAGGATAGAGTTCTCTTTGCCCTCTCACAAGCAGTCCTCAACCTCCTAAGTGCTCTGGGGTTGCCACTGATATCCTTCTTGTTCTTTCTCTTGAACTCCTGAACAAAATGGTTCACCATCCTGTTATCAAAATCCTCACCTCCGAGATGAGTGTCCCCAGCTGTGGCTTTCACCTCAAAGATACCCTCTTCAATGGTTAGTAAAGAGACATCAAAGGTACCACCCCCTAGATCAAAAATCAACACATTCTTCTCACCGACGCTGGTAGCCTTCTTGTCAAGGCCATAAGCAATAGCCGCAGCAGTAGGCTCATTGATAATTCGCATGACATTAAGACCAGCAATAACACCAGCGTCCTTGGTAGCTTGACGCTGGGAATCGTTAAAGTAAGCAGGGACAGTAACAACAGCATTCTTGATCGTAGTGCCAAGGTAAGCTTCAGCAATCTCACGCATTTTCATAAGTACCATAGAAGAGATTTCTTCGGCGGAAAACTGCTTATCTTCACCCTTGTAGTTAACCTGAATCATTGGCTTATCACCAGGTCCAGAAAACACCTTAAAAGGCCACAATTTAATATCACTCTGAACAGAGGCATCGGTGAACCTACGACCAATCAATCTCTTGGCATCTGTAAGAGATAGAAAGAAGACAAATAAGCATATGCACTGTAATTCACATTAACTTATACAAGCCACGGTCTATTCTGCATAAAAAAAGGAACGAGTAAATACTAAAATAAAACGACCTGGGACCAGGACAATTCAATAGCCGCATTTAAGGGGAAATTGAAAACTTTACTTAGTCAATAACAGTCAAATTATGTTTCAACAGAAGTCAAAATGAAGGTAATGTTTGAATAAACTTTTCACAAGTGCTTTATATTTAATTTCTCTTCCAAGTCAAAAAGCACGGGTGAATAATCTCCAAACATCAAGGTTCACAAAAAAAAAAAGTGAAATACATAAGCTGATTTCAATATATGAAAGAAACCCAATTCCCTCAACAAATACACGATGCATCTACAGGCACAAACCCTTCTGAACATTAATTTCCATCAACACACGCCTTTATACACATGCACATAACCAAGTGGACGGTCAAAACCCCTTATAATTTAACAATGACAACATGTGTTCCCATCACGACTACTACAATACACAACAATCCATAGTAAGAAAAGGTGCGCAAGACACCTCAATCATCGTTCAGTTTTTAGCACTAGTAAAACAAGCACATCATCTCAAACATTATATCACACACTGCAAAGTAAAGATTTTACATGCACATGCATAGGCTAACTAAAATCAAAAAGGAAAAATATGAAAAAGATAGATAAAAAACAAAGCTAAAAATCAAAGGTCCAATTCAAGTCACACAGTCCAATCCAAGCCACATGCAATAAAAAAACAAAACTTCATAACACCAATAAGAACATCCACATTAAATCATAAACATGCAATAAAAATAAAAATAAATATGGGTACCATAGCTAGACGACTGAAGTAAAAGAACTTACCAAAAACGGTGTTAATAGGGTTCATGGCGACCTGATTCTTGGCGGCATCACCGATGAGACGCTCGGTGTCGGTGAACCCAACATAAGACGGCGTAGTTCTGTTACCTTGGTCGTTGGCAATGATCTCGACGCGATCATGCTGCCAGACACCAACGCAAGAGTACGTGGTTCCGAGATCGATTCCGATGGCTGGACCCTCACCTTTGCCGGCCATACTGAGTTTTGTCGGCAGATGAAGAGAGATCTGAGAGGTTTAAAACCGCGGCTGGGTTTGGAGGTTGAGTATGGAGAGGGAGAATAAAGTGTTAAGTGTGGGGTATATATAGTAAACATTTCCCTTTGTTAGGGTTTGTGACTCTTTCTCCAGAATGTTCCAAGACCCCTCAAGAACCGTTGGATGTTGCTAACCGAGTTTGGACGGTTGTAGATTTGAATTTTTCCTGGCGGGCTTGACTTGGGATACTTCTTCACTCCACGTCAAGACGATATATCTACTTCATTCTTCTTCATATCATGGAAACACATGAGCAGTGGAAATTAAAGGATTTTTTATACTATTGTGCATGCACATTTTTGAATGATAAAAAAATAGTTATTATAAGAAATAAAATCATAATAAAAGATACTATTACAATATATATAGTTATGAAAAGCATGTAGATAAAAACAGTAATAAAAATAAATCACATTATTGTTTTTATAATGCTATTTTGGGTAGTATTTTTTAGAAATAGTAAAACTAACAAAGAAGAGTTAATTCAGTTTTGAAAATAAAATTTATTCGAAAAGTATACATAAAATACTATAGAATATAAAAAGATACGATAGAAAACAAATAGTATAATAATTACAATTAAAACATTAGCAAAAACTAATCAGACGGTTAAATTATGATGATACATAGACGAGGTCCGACTCGTCAAGGTATTGAGATGGGACGAGTTAGATTTTTCAATACATATTGTCATGCCACAAGTAGGATCAGGCCTAATATGTTAGTTCCATAGTGTAAATCATGGGTGAATTTATACTCATTCTAAACTTATTTAGGATTGTGAGCATTCCACTTCAATTGTTGCAACTAGTCGGCATTATGGACCAAAACCTAAAAAATGAACATGTTATATGTGTCGCAGCCGAAATCGCGATGGAATGACAAACCAAAAAATATGTTATAAAAACGTGGTATGAGAAACTCTAAAAACTGAATTTAGGGTCTAAGAGTCGGTTACGCTTAAGAAAGGTTTTAGCACTTATGATGTTTTTCCTAAAACGATACCTTTAATTAAATATGCAAGAATGAGGTAGTATTTTCAAAATGTTTATTTCCCAAAAAATAAAAATAAAAGAGTGCACAAAAAGAAAGAAAAATATTATTTTAAAATTTTTGGTCTGACAAAAATTAATTTGACTCCTACGTAGTTCCATCCAAAATGGAAAATCAGGACCATGTAATTATAAAAAAAGAACTTTATGTTTGAAAATGTTGATATTTTTAGTTTAGAAACATTTTTTTTTGGGTATTTTGCAATTGTTGAAATATAAAGGTTTGAGTATTAAGATAACTTGAATCGTCACACAAATACTTAAACCTTTATTTTGGGATATTACTTATACTTTTATTTTGGTTATTTTGGGATATTAGATTACGTGTGAACGACCATACAAACATTCAAAGAAAGGAACAAAAGCAAAAAGATTGTTTTTCATTCTTAACTTTTATATATTTTTTCTATTTTTATATTTTTAATATATTTAAAAAATATTTTTTATTATTATTTTAAAGAAATATTGGCTAAATTACATTTTTTATTCTTATTTTGGTTAGAAAATATCAAGTTGCTCTTCTAGTTTTTTTTATCTCAATTTGATCTTGATTTTATTAAAATTTATTCGATTTGATCCTTACCGTTAGTTTTCACAAATGGTATTAAAATCAGTTACATAACGATAACATAAGACAAAAATATATCTGGGATGACACAGTAAAACCTTACTGGAGAAGCAATACTATCATAAAAAAAGTGGATGACAAAGAATATGACTTCTCTATAAATAAAGAGATGAACTTACTAAGAAGGAAGTCAAAAGAAAAAAAAAAGTTGTCTTCGTTTATAAAGATAAAGTTGGAGGAGAGTATAAAGATGAATTTGTGTTGATTTGATGAGATGAATATGTATGTTTGTTTGTTTAAATGGATTTAGAGGGTAAAGTAAGTTAATTTGGAGATAAATTTTGAGGAAGTAAATAAATGATTTGAGTGATATGATAGATTAAAAAAATTAATTTAATAAATAAAATTTGAAGATTACCCAAATACCCTTAATAATAAAAATAAAATAAAATAATTAATAAATAATTTTAAAATATTAAAATCTAACAATATTTTAATTATTATTTTTATTTTTATTATTTTTAATTATTATATACATATATTAATAATAATAAAATTAATTATATATACATTATTATATTTTTTAACAATATTTTAATTATTAATTATTATATACGTATATTATTAATTTATATATTAATACAATAGTCATAATATTTGTAACAATATTTTAATTATTATACATAATATATATTTTAATTATTATATATAAAATATTAATAATAATAATTATTATATATATACATTATTAATTATTATTATTATTATTATATATATCTGTATTATTATTTATCATTATAATTATATATATTAATTATTATATATAAATATATATTATAATTTATTTTATATATATATATATATATATATATATATATATATATATATATATATATTGTGGATTTGAGTGGAGATACCATTATTATGAAAATAGAAGAAAAAATTATCAGGGAGAGTACCATTTTAAATGGTAATCGAATGTTAATAAAGTCGTGAAGGTAAATTTAAGGGAAATCATTGAAAAATTTTATATTTGTATAGAAATGAGATTTGACTATTTAATTGCAAATCTATTGCTTGTTCAAATTTTCTTATTTAAACATGAAAAAAAATTAAAATTCATCTGTGCAAATTTGCAGATTTATAAAATCTGTGCATGCAAACACTAAGGTCTTTCGATTTTTGCAAGAAGAATATAAAAGTATATTAAATTTCATAATTATTTCTATTTACATATTTATTGCATAATTTTACTCATAATCTAATAATATATAGATGAGTGTTACTTTTAGTATTTTAGTATGACAAACAATTTTTATTATGGAAAAAAAAATGTGAAATGTAAATCTAAATATAAGATAGGTAAGAATTATTTGTTATAATTTTCATGGCTTGTTACACAAATACTAACTCAAAGAATTTTTTTTTATTATCAAAAACAAAAGTTAATATATATATATATATATATATATATATATTATACAAAATATAAAATATAAAAATAAAAAAAAAAGTCCATTTAAATAAAAGGTTAATTATGTTTTCGTCCCTCTACTATTATCATTTTTTGAAAATGGTCCTTTTTGCAAACGTTAAATCATTTTGGTCTTCATAATTTTGAAACTAATGATGTTAGTCCCTAATTTGTGAACGACGTTAAGTCTGTGACTTCGTGGCAAACGGCGTTCCAGCTAGGCTCGTCATCTACGAACATGTGGTCATTAAGATGCAGACATGTGTTAAATGAAATATATATTTTTCTTTATTTATTTAATTCATTTATATAATATTATATAATATATTAAACATATATTTTTGAACATGTGCTTTTTATTTTGGAGGGTGCAGCCAGAAGCTTTGTGAATGCATCAAAGAGGAAGAGTTTGGAAGAGAGATCAGAAGGTTCTAATTTGAAGGAACGGAAATTGAAATCCATTACCACGCCATCATAGAATATTGAAGTGCTAAAAATTTGTTCATACACACAAGGTAGGTTCATTTGACTATTTGGGAATTTTCTATGTTTTAGGGTTTATAAATGAAGAGGAGTACTGGGTCGAAGGGTGGTCTGTCATCATCGTCTTCTTCTGCGCAATTGGAATCTTTTCAATTTGGAAGAAAACTTTGTTGTTGTGGCGACCAATTACTGCTTCTTAAAGCAATTACTACAAAGAATAATGGTAGATTTTTCTTCAGGTGTTGAAATTGGGCAGTACGTATATTTTTTGATGGTGTTTAGATTCGTTAATTTGTTTGTGGGGATGTGTCAATTTTGTTAAATTTGTTACTTTGTATTATAGACTGAATCACATTGTAACTACTTTCGATGGGCTGATGCGGTGGAACTTGAAGTGGAAGGAAAGCCTGAAATGGAAGAAGGAGAGAATGAAAATTTAAGTGGCAGTGAGACAATGATACTTCAATTGGTGCAGAAGAATGCCAAACTAAAGAAGAAGTTATTGGCAGGGAGAAAATTAGGAGAAATAAAGCTCTTTTTTCATTTTGTCTTGGGGTTTTACTATCATATTGTGTGTTTTATTTTTGTTAAAGACAAATTGTAAGGAGTAAGGTTGTTAGCAATTGGTCATTTGGCAGGTTGTTGGGAATTTTTCATTTGGTTGTTATGAATTGTAGAATCTGGAATGTTGAATTTAAGTTTCTTAAGCAAATTTGAGTTTCTTCCCTAGTCCCTTCTTTAAGTTTCTGGCATTTTATACTTAAATCCTGAAGCAAGTATAGTTGGTGGCATTGTGAATTGGCAGTAACCAATTTGGTTGATTTGGACTGATATCGAAATTATATTTGAACACTGAAACGTAATATGAGTGTGAATATTTGCTGAGTTTCTTAAGCGAGTTGGTTTTTTTTTTTTTGATCTATAAATATCAATACCCAATAAATGAATAGTGTGAATATATGCACTATGAAAATTTGTACTTTATCAAGCATTGTTCAAAGTTGTTTTAACATAGACTGGAAAAACGTGGTTGGAAAAGCAGGGCTAAGCATTGTTCAAAACTTTATCAAACATCAATTTATAACCTGACCATGAATGATAAAGTTGTATTCTATCCCAAGTGTAATCAAGCATCATGAAGCAAAAATACATTTAACAACGCATCAAATAAGTAGCATCACATATCAAAACAGTGATCCAAGTGGTCTGTTTCGGGCTCCTAAAGCTAAAACAACAACAGTTAGAAATTTCATCACAGCTAACAACAAAAAATACATTTAAATCAAAATATCCATGTGACCACCACTACATAACACAACTCCCAATATTGTTCACATGGGTTGTCCAGTTGGTGGGTTGCTTGAACTTGCTTGTGAACCTAAAGTAGGTGCGCTGCTTAGGGTATTGGATGACCTTTCTCCCTTCCTATTAGTTGTCCTTCTTGTGGTGGTAGAAGATCTTAAGTTCGTCTTCCTCCCGGATACATTGACAGTGGCAGTGGTAGTTGCAGTTGTTGCAAACTTCTTCTTTTTCTGTTTTCCTATTAAGAACATGCACTCATTAGCTCAACCTTTGTAATTATATCATACATGATTTCATTATGATAGACAATATTTACTTTGTAATTGTGGCTTGCAGCTTCTGATCTTGTGATCAAATTGTCCACAATTACTACATTTCATTATAAGATGCTACTTCCCTAACCTAGAGTGACTGACATCCTCATCAGGTTCTCTCCTTCTTAATTTTTGTGGCCTTCAGAAGGAGTCTTAAATATTGGGGTAGTATTTGTGGTGCATTACTTTTAGGCCAAAGTTGTTGGCCATTAATGGGTGAAATTTGTGACCCATAACAAGCTTCATAAGTCTCCCTTTTGTAATATGCATGCACAACAGCAAATGCTAGTGGAAAATACCCATCGATTGGTTTGAATATCTCCAATGTCCTCCAACAATAATGTTAGGAACCACCTCCAAGTCTCCTTGCACTCATTCTCCACAACAGCAAATGCTAGTGGAAAATACTGGTCATTTGGATCCCTTGCCACAACAACTAATAGTTGGCCTTCATAGCTAGTTTTAAGGTCACATCCATCTACACCTATAAATTGTCTACAGCCATTAACGAACCCTTTCTTGCACCCATTCAGACACAAATAGAAGGACACAAATTGTGGCTGCAATGTGGACTGAGGTTGATTAATTTTAATCTTCACTGTTGTTGCAATAGACACTCTCATCAACTATGCAACATAATCATATAGCAAAATGTATTGCTTTTGCCCATCTCCTTCAAGAATGTCCATTGCAATCTCTTTTGCTCTACAAGCCCTGCAGGGGGTTATTCCAATGTTGTATGATCTTCGGACATCATCAATAATTTCATTCGATGTCATTCTCCTAACATTTCTAAACTTATCAACTACAATTTTGGAAACCCATTCCTTGTTTGCATTCTTGTTAACAAAAACTTTGCCACAATTATGTGTATCAAACAAGGTCTTGACCCCGAAAAGTCTGACTTCCTTTAACTTTGCTGCATAAAATTAGAAATCCACACTTCCTTTTGCAAACGACCCTCACTCGGACATCATCATTCTTGATAAATTTAATCTCTATGCCATTCAACACAGAATGCTACATCAGAGCTTGCTTAAACCGTTTCAAGGAACAAAACTCCATCCCAAGTCTGAATTTGAATTCCTTGCACATCTCTTCGCCCCTGAATATTGGGTATTTCCTCACACCCTCCTCATCACCAATATCCACATCACTATCTAGCTCATTAGTGTTGTAGTTGGCATCTATTTCATGATTATTAGTACTTTATTGTGTGCTAGAAGTACCCAGACCTTCACTTTTGTTTGCCTCAACAGTACCCATACCTTCCTTTATTAACTTCTTCCTATTTTTCCATTGTTTGAATTTTTTCCACCTATCTAAAACTTGAGAAAAATTCCCGCATGGAGTATTTTCCATCCCAAAACAATCATCATCATCTATATGTCTTTCATCCTTACTCTGATCCAATTCATCAGGTTCATCATCCCCTGAAAGAACACCAGATTCATCATCACAATTAGCCATCTCTTTTGTATTTTGCACCTCCTGAAAAACATCACCAGCCCCCTCTATTTCATTTGTCCCACCGAAATCAGCATCAACGTTTGCCTCTTCTTCATTTACCCAACCACCATTAACAATCGCGTTTGCCTCTTCTTCATTTACCATACCACCATTAACAACAATATTTGCCTCTTTTTCATTTACCACACCACCATTAACAGCAACATTTGCCTCTTCTTCATTTATCACACCACCATTAACAACAACATTTGCGTCTTCTTCAATTACCCCAACACCATTAATAGAAGCATTTGCATCTTCTTCATTTACCCCACCACCATTCACTCCTTCAACAAGTTCAATGACTTGAGCAGAACTAACCAAATGATCCACATAGATCTCAACCTCCTCGTTTTTGTTTTATGCGTATTCTACCAACTCCAAAGCATGTTTATCTTCAAATAATGGCCTTAGATATCTATCCATTCTCCCTTTCTTAGGCTTCCACCACACATAAAGTTGTCCATCATACTTAAAATCCTTCTTTAGAATACCCAATGCTTCGAAGTAGGAGCACATATCTGGATCCACTCCTCGCACTACATGCTTCTCTCCACCTTCGTATCGCAACATCCTTCCCCTAAACCTTTCAAACTTCCCCATGAGATGGAACACGACTGAAAAACCCATATGTGCAACAACCAAAACAGAACCCTAGACCCATCAAAACCAGTAACAAATCAAAACTACACTAACACACCTGCTGGAAATACCCAATAAATGTTCCCCTAAATCAAAAGCAGCAAAACCCTAAATCAAAATAAGAAACGAAAGAAAACCCTTACCTATATTTTCAGCCAATGTTGGTCTTGCAACCTCGTCGACAAGGTCAATCACGCACCACGCGAACAACTTCCACACTTACTCACACACCTTTCGTATTCCAGTTTCACCACACAAACGAAGGGCACCTTTCGTGGACCAAATCTTTCTCCAACAACACTTTCACGACTTTCACTTAACACTTAGATGTTTTTGCTTATGCAAAATAAAAAGCACATGTTCAAAAACTTGTTTTTAATATATTATATAATATTATATAAATGAATTAAATAAATAAAGAAAATAATTATTTCATTTAACATGTGTTTGCATCTTAATAACCACGTGTCGCTAGATGACGAGCCTAGCTGGAACGCCGTTTGCCACAAAGTCACAAACTTAACGTCGTTCACAAATTAGGGACTAAAATCATTAGTTTCAAATTCATGAGAACCAAAATGGTTAAACGTTTGCGAGAGGGACCATTTCCAAAAAATGATAATAGTAGAGGGACGAAAAATATAATTAACCCATAAATAAAAAACATAATTATCCTAGATTTTAATAGAAGGTATTCACCTTTAACCATGTCTAAATTTGGTTGAAATATTATGTTATATATTAAAATAGTTTAATATACAACATCCAACCCCATTTATCGATGTATTCAAGGTTAAATATGTTTTTGATATTTTAACTTTCACTTAAAATTAAAATTAATTTCCCTTTAAAACTGTGGACCAATTTAGCCCCATGTTTAAATATTTGTGGATTTAATTCTTTTAACCTCAATTTTTTTAAATTTTATTTGAGGTTTTAAATGCGTATTTCAGTTAACATTACAATGAAAATATGTCAAATACAATATACACAACTCAAATGTTATTATGAAATGAAACGTTAAATAAATTTAACACAAATTGGTTTAAATGACTAAATTCACGTATTTTTAAAATTAATGAATTAAATTAGATAAAAAAATTCAAAGAAAGACTAATTTCAACTTTTTATAAAAATTAAAAAACCAAAAACATTTTATACCTATATATTTATGTTGTGGGATCATTTTGTCGTCAGCCTCTTACGTATCCAAATGCGTCAATTATACAAGATTATTTGCTCGTCAGTCAAACATATTTCATTACTCAAGTATTTCAAAATCTATACAGTATAACTTTGTCGCGGAAAAATTGAACTAATTATCATGAATGCGATTAACACATGTGAAGAACTATTAACTTCTTTAAGCCCCCCCCCCCTGAATAGGGGTGGCAATACGGGCTCGATGGCCTAACTCATTTACTCAACACGGGCCATAAATCTCAAGTCGTACCGTCCCGTGATAGGGTAACGGGCCGGCTCCTCAAACAGACATGGTTCTTTCCAAGATTCTCAATTTTGCATGAACAATGTTTGCTCCCTTCTCTACCAATAGAAACAACTGTATATAGCAGAAAATTAATCAAAAAAATTGCATCAAACATATAATAGCTCCTCAAACGTAGCAGGTCCTTGAACAACAAAAATACCAAACAAAAAAATATTAAACAACCTTAATCTATGAAAGCTAAAAACATGGAAGAAAATGTCTTTCTTTCTTAGCATGTTCCACCACCTAAATAAATACCAAAAGGCAGTCTTCATCATTTTCAGGATCATTAGAGGCAACATCGGAACAAGTCCCTTCTACTTTTCTATCTTTGTCTTTGTCTTCATCATCTTTAAAGAAAAAAAATAGGATATAAAAAAATGAGTATGAAAATAAAAAGAAATTAATGACATCTATAATAGTCAATTTACCATCACAAAAGTCATGTTTTCAACTAGAAGTACAAATAATTGCCTCCACACTTGTTGACAATAGACAATTTCTATACTTGTTAAGAATCATGGAACCAATGTTGAATGTTGATTCAGATGCAACCATAGTAATCGATATGCTTAGCAAGTCCTTAGCCATCAATGCAAGATCTGGAAAATGATGGATGTTACTCTTCCACCATTCAAGAACATCTATATTTATTGAAAAAATAAACATCCAATGTAGGCTCATCCAAATATGTATCGAATTGATTCTTTCCTGTTTTAGCTACTAGTTGAAGTTTACGTTGTTGTAATTCCTAACATGATACACAAAAAAGAGATTATATTTATATGAACAATAATAATTAATAAATTAGAAGACAGTAAATAACTTACATCTATAGGTTTGGTTTCATAGAAGATGAGGAAAAGGCATCACTCATGTTATGCTTCCGAGCATTTGAAGTTGAAGTCTTTAAAGAATATTGAGAGAATAACATGTACACTTTTTCCTTTATCTTCTCCACCTTTTGTTTCTAACAAAGAGGATCAACCTTTTCAAAGCAGAAACCTAATGTAACTAACTTCATCCTTGGGTCTAGAATTGCCCCAAATGCAAGAACAATACTATATTCATCCTAATATTTGTCAAATTTTATCATCATCTTTTCAGCCATATTTCATATAACTTCATCTCCATCTTGTACACTTTCAATTAAAAGGCATTGAATTTTCCAAACTTGGAAAAAGTACAAACTGGATGTAGGATAGCTTGACCCAAAAATCAAATTAGTAATTTCATAAAAGGGTAATAAGAAAACAATGATTTTTTTCTACTCTTTTCCATGCCTCCTCTGATGTATAATGCTTGTAGTTCTCATCAACCAGGCATAAATTTGCAAAAACTCGTTGGTATTTAACAGCACTTTGAAGCATCAAATAAGTTGAGTTCCACCTTGTAGAAACATTTAGACACAATCCACTTGATGAATTAATATCCCCTATGTGTTGAAGGCATTCTTTAAATTTAATCATTCTACCTTCAAAACCTCTAACATACTTGATGCTCTCTCTAATTTGATCTAGAGCATCACCAAGGACCTTCAACCTTTCTTGTACAATCAAATTTAAAATATGCGCACAATAACGCACATGAAAGAACTCTCCACCACAAATCAATGAATTTTGAAAAACTAGTTGACTTTTTAAAGTTTTCACCAATACATCATTGTTAGAGGCATTATCCAAGGTGGTAGAAAATATTTTCTTTTCAATTCCCCATTGATGTAAACATTCATTTATCTTCTTAGACAACTCAAACCCAATGTGAGGTGGAGGGAAATGAAAAAAGTTAAGAATTTTGGTACTTAACTTCCAATTTGAATCAACATAATGTGCGGTTAAACTTATATAACCCTCAGTAGTGCAAGATGTCCATAAATCAGAAGTTAAGCAAATCCTACTCATAATATTATGCAACTCTCCCATCAACTTGTTCTTTTCTCGTCCAAATATTCTCAATATGTCCTTCTTAATAGTATTGCTAGACACTAGAGTTGCTTCAGGATTCAAATAACTTTTCCAAGTCCTAAGTTCTGGGTACTCAGCAAAATTGAATGGTAAACCACGTCGAATAATTAAATTAGCACACAATTCACGGGACACCATTTGGTCTATTTTGCAGGTTTTCAATTTTCCTTGCATGTTCACCATCATTTGACCATCTTCGAATTTGGTTTTAGTACACTTTTCAACATGACGCTTTAATTGGGAAGTCCCATACTTTGCACCACCAACTATATACTTTTGGTTACAACCATTACACTTTGCCCTCTCTTTTCCACCCTCACAAACCCCAATCTTAGTAAAGAATTTCCAAACATCATATGATGATACCTTCTTTTTTTTGCTTATCAGCTTCAACACTTTCATTACCCAAAACATTCTCAGTTACATTTTCTGATTTATGATGGACATCCCCATCAGGTTTGCTAATTGAATCATCAATAATAGGTTTGCTAATTGAATCATCCATAATGATATTCCTATAATGCAAATAGAAAATTCAGCACAACACATCAAACTACCACTGAGAAGGGTTCCACTGGCAAAACAGAAGCATGTTACAAAACAGATTCCAAACAGAGGCAACACAGGGTACAAAATTCAGATATTTGAATCACAAGAGAACACAAGCAGAGTTGTTTCAGAATCAAATTGGTACAAATTCAATAACAGAACACAACACGTCCCAAATTATCACTAGATAAAATTCAATATACCCAATCGACATTACAAAGCACATACACCCACCCAAATGAACAAATGAACCCAATAATTCAAATAAAAAAAATCAATTTCAAATGTAAATAAGATTAGGGCAAACAACACGAAAAAAGGGGGAAAATTTTCCAATTTTGCGATTGAACGAACTTGTTCTTGATCGTCTTCGCTATTGACGTAGGTTTCGACTCAGACGTCGGTGCTTCTTCCACCATGATGCTTAAAGCTCAAAGACTAGTGGTTCTTTCGTTCATGGTTGCATCGTGACTGAGAAGGGTTCCACCACCACTGACTTCTAAACAAGTGAGAAGGCATCGTGACAGAGAGAGAGAGAGAGAGAGAGAGAGAGAAAGATAAACGTTGATGAGTGTTGTTGAGAGTTGAATGTTAGTGAATTGAGAAGAGAGTGACAAAGACAAGACGAGAGTTTAGATAAGAGTGATAGACATGAGTTTATTACAGGCCCTTATGTGGTGGTGTGGTTGATGCGTGTGGTCCCTTTTTTTCTAACTTACTGCAAATAGTGGTGTATTGTTATGGCCAACATGTCACCCACACACGGGTTGTATTGTTATAGGCCAAGGCGAGCCCACTTCTTTTATCATAATTACGGGTTACGGGCCAGCCCGTGTCCAACCCGCTTTGCAACCCAACGAGCTTACGAGCTAGACGGGTCGAGTTGATATGGGTTGACAGGCTTAACTTCTTAACCCAACCCATTTTTTTAAGACGAGTTAACAGGCTTGCCTGTTCGGCCCAGCCCGTATTGTCACCCCTACCTTTGAAACAATAATTGGTTAAGTTACTTGGTTAGATGAAATAAAGTTGATTAAATACAATTTTAGAATTACATGTAGAAAGCTAACTACGCTATATAGTGTTGATATACACATCATAGTGTGGAAGAAATACACATATGTGTCACTTATCAGTGTCAATGTTTTATATTCAATTTGGTCCCTATATTCGTTATTTTTATTCAATTTAGTCCAATTTTGTTTAAAAATTTAGCAATTTTTCCCCTTCGAAAATTTTGTTGTTATTGGTTAAATCTATTTTTGATGATGTTCATAGGAAAATGATAGCCAAGAATAGTTGAAATTCAAACAAGACATAGTTGTGTGTATGAACTTGATGTGGGCCAAGCTAAATGTGTTAAATCCTTCACACTTAATTGATTAGAAAGTTAATCTAATCTATTAGGCCATGTCTAGTGTGTGTGTGATGGTTAAATTTGTTGTTTTGTTGTCACGCTAGTTGATTAGAATATTAATCTAGTCAATTAGATTAATTCTGGAACATGAACTTGAGCACTGTTATAATGTAGTTGATTAGCTAGATAACCTAATCAACTAGATACACCTAGAAAACAGCTTGTTCAAAAAGTCAGGTCACTACACCAGTTCTTTGAAGAGTTCTTTGTCAAACTAAAGAGATTAAAGGGTGTTGAAGAGTTCTTTGAGCATTTTTCGCAATTGTGCCTCATTGTTCATCAAGAATGATCATCAATACTTCATGAAGATGGTGTAATAGTAATACCAAGCTTTGTATTGACTCAGGTGTTGTTGTTCCATCACAAGTTTATTCTACATGTATCATTGTTATTATTTTTGACTAATTGTTGTGGTTTCTTGGTTCTAAAATTATGTCCTACTATCATTGTGATTATGATAGGGGTTAGTTATTACTTGGAACATTACTATTTTGCATTTCTTGAAGGATTGTTTCAAATGTTATGGTGGAATTTCTAGTGTGGATAGCTAAAGATTGGATGTAGATTCAATTAAATCGAACCAGTATAAAACTTGGCATCTCTTGTGCTCTCTTTTCTTTATCTTTTACATTTTGCTAAGTATAAAAGTTAAATAATATGCATTCTTAAACACATCTTGTAAATTGGTTAAATATCTTTTTAAAACTGATTTTAAAGTGAAAAGAAGAACAAAAGATTTGGGAAACCAATTCAACCCCTTTTTGGTTGTAAAATATTGGTGTATCCAATTTAATAATTCTAAGACCAAATTTAATTTTTATATAAAGGTTATAATGTTTTTATTAAAATTCACATTTTTATTAAATATTTTTTTGTTGAAGGCTACAACTAGTTTAAAATTATAACATAAATTTGAAGTTTCAATTTGAAAATTGACAAAATTGTTCTATTTAAAAAATGACTAAATTAAATAAAAATAACGAATATATTGACCAAAATCCAATACAAAACATTGGATGGGTTTAAACATGAACATTTTTTTCAAAAATTAAAAAATAAATAAATCAAAAAAATCACAAAGTGCCACGTGGTCATCACTATTCATTACCGTCAATTATTTAGACAACATTATCAAATAAAGACTAAATAAAATAAAATTCACAAAAATTGAGACTAATATTGAAAAAAAAAATATTAGGACTAATTGACAAGAATAAATAAAAATAATGATCAAATATATATTTTAACCAAATATATATTTTATCCAAAAATAAATTAAAAAACTAGCTGAAAATTAAATTTTTCAAGAACAGAATTCCGACTAATATTCACTTGAAGGGAGAGAAGAGGAGGTCGGAATTCAACTCTCAAAGATCAAATTATCATATTTTCGAAACCATGCAATCTTTATAAATAACCAACACTTTGTTATATTGAAAAAATAAAATAAAATATTTGCCATTGTAAAAAAAAATTTCCATCTCCTCCACAATATGAGTGAAAAAAAAAAAAAAAAAACTAAAAGCCTTCTCGGAATTATGCAATTTCGGTCTCCTCGGAGCCAAATTCTTCCTACACAATCAATTTTAAATTTATATCAAACTATTACATCTATCAACCTATAATAAATATTTTCAATAAAAGAATATACATTTAAAAAATTTTATTCAACAAAACAACAATTTTTCTTATACCTACCTATTTTATATTTTGGGTTAGATATGTTTTTAAATTTTTTATTACATTTTATATTTTAAATATGAAATTAAAATTCATTCATGGAAGTTAATACATTTTGATCTCTAAAATTTTAAAATGAAAAGATATAATCATTCTAGAAAGTCATTACCGAACCTTAAAATAAAATAAACAAAATTCAGTGATGAAGTCTTAAACAAGTAAAAGAAAGAGAAAAAGATGAAAAATCCTTCAAAATCGAGCCAAAGCAAAAGCCATAACCAAATCCTAAAGGTTAAAATACTCCCTTGGTCCATGTTTTTGTTGAAAAATCTCAAATAGGTCCTAAGATTTTTTTTAATCTCAATTAGGTCCATATTTTTAAAAATGTGTAACAATTAGGCACATTCCGTTAGTATAGAGTTAACGGTGTTAAATATGTGCCACGTGTCAGCTCCACATTTTTTTTATTTTTTTTATTTTTTTTTTGAATTTTTTGAATTTTTTTTTTGAAAATTATTCATGCCACGTGTCACGTCAATATTGTGCCACGTGTCAAGTTAGTAAGGTGACATGTGTCAAGTCATTGTTTGAATCTCAATTTGGTCCATATATTTGTTATTTTAATTACGTTTCAGTCCATTTTTATTAATTTTCAATTTCATCCTCTCCAAATTAAGATCAAATTTAACTTTTATATAAATTTAATAATGATATTTTTATTAAACATTTTAATAATATTAAGTTTATTTTATATTTTGTTTTAAAATTTTAAAATATTTATTTTAACTTGTTACAAAATTGTTTTAAATAATTTATATATAAATGATAGAGTTGGTTTAAAATTAACAATTTTATAAATTTAAATATAAAATTTTTAAACAATTTTGTAAAAAAGTTAAAATAAATATATTTAAATTTTTTTAAAAAAATGAATTGAAATGTAATAAAAATAACAAATATATGGACCAAATTGAGATTTAGACAATGATTTGACACGTGTCACCTTACTGACTTGACACGTGGCATAAATAATTTTAAAAAAAAAATTCAAAAAAAATTCAAAAAAATTCAAAAATATTCAAAAAATTCAAAAAATATAAAAAAAAATTCAAAAAAATGTGGAGTTGACATGTGGCACATCTTTAACACCGTTAACTCTGTACTAACGGAATGGGCCTAATTGTTACACATTTTCAAAAATATGGACCTAATTGAGACTAAAAAAAATCTTAACAAAAACATGGACCAATGGAGTATTTTAACCAATCCTAAAATACCATGAAAGAAAGCAAAATGAGTGGTGAAGTCTTAAAAAAACAAAAGAAAATGTGAAAAACCTTCAAAATCGAGAGAAAAAATCAAAATCGTTCAAGTCTTAAAAAAGTAGAACAAGAACATTAAAAAGCCTTTGAAACCGATGGAGCGAAAGCCATAACCAAACTATAGAACACCACAAAAGAAACCAAAATCAGTGGTGAAGAGAAAAAGTGGAAGAGAACTTGACAGGTATGACCCAACAAGTTTGAGATAGAGAAAAACAATGAAAAAAAAAAGGGAGTTTGATATTAGCGACAGCGAAGAGAGTGACAGCGATAAGGTGAAAGAAAAGTTGGAAAGGTCAGCTGAAGTAAAAGAATTAGGGTTGTAAACTAAAGTAATTTTTTTAAAATTGAAAAAATAAAATATACGAGAAGGTTACTCAATATTAAGGATACGACTCGATTTGACTCCGCCTGTCAAACAAAACCAAAACCAGCCTAATAATTATTTGTTCATATTTTCGAAATTTTGAGTTAAGATAAATAAGAAATATATAACTAATTATTAAAATAAATTTTAAATATAAAATTAGAAAAATAAATATGTATATAATTTTTTTTTAAACAGTTAAAGAAAAAGAGAGGTTTTAAAATATCGGTTAAGAGTAACCTATTTATAAAATAATTTTAAAAATAATAATTAAGAATAAAATGAAAATATAGAAATGTGGACAGAGAGATGTATCTATTTATATATTGTTATAAATATATTGTTATAGATAACCCGTCTCGTACAAGGACTAATAGATCAGACTGGGCTGGCTTGTCAATTCTTTTTATTTTTTTATTTGTTTTCTAAATTTTTTAATTTTTAAAATTTGTTTATATATACATATAAATTAATATTAAAAGCATATTTAATCAAATAAAATATTTTTTAAACTTTTAATTGATTAGTTAATGTTTTTAATTAGATAAATTAAAATAATTATTACATTTACATGTTAAATTTCTCAATTATAACTAATTATTGAAACTTAATTTGTAGGTGTTAATGATTTAAACTACAATACTATTATATATTTACATATTAAAAAAATATATTATAAAAAATTAGTCTTTTTAATTATTTTTATTTTATTTTATTTTTTTAACATAGACCAATGTGCCAAGACATGTTGACCCGTATTTTGGCCTATCAAATTGACAAACTAGACCGGACGAGACAAATCGAGTTGATTGGTTAAAATCTTCAACTTAACCTGTTTTTGTAACACGAACTGGACATCATCCTAACCCTTTGTCACCCCTAAACAATATTATAAAAAATAGAATTATGTTTTGAATTTTATTGGAATGTGTTGTTGAAAATGCGACATGTGTCATTTTATGCTTAATGCTTTTATTGTCATTGTACTCATCGTGCGTGTATGTGCATTCGTACGAATAATTTTGTTTGTTTGGTTTGATTATGTTTTGAGTTTTTGATAAATTTAAAAATTATCAATTGAGTCCCAATTAAATTTTTGTAGTTTATTATCTCCTCAAATTAATAAAATAATAATATTAATAGTGATAATAATAATAATAATAAAGCTAAAAATAAATATACAAAATATAATAATAATAATAATAATAATAATTAAATAATATAAAGACTAATAATAATAATAATTAAAATAACAATAATAATACTATTAATATTAATACTAATAGTATTATTAATTAAAATAATATAATAATAATAGTAATAAAAGTAATAGTAAGAATAGTGTTAATAATAATAATAAATATAACAATAATATTATCGATACTATTATTATTATTAAATGTAATAATATTTTCAATATTAATTATGTTTTTATGTTTTTAATGAAAACTAGTAGACTGACCAGTGTGTATGCACATGTTGTATTTTTTATTTTGTATATTAAGATAATAAAGTAGTGAAAATATTATATAATAAAATATCATAAAAATTAGATTATATTGTTGTAAATGTTATTATTAAAGTAATGAAGTAGTATATCTAAGTGATGTGATAATAATTTTTATATTAAACATGATAAATAGAATTGATATCACAATATGATACAATTAATTGATTTTACGAAATAATTATAATAATATGTGACTGGTGCGTATATGTATGTTTTTTTAAATGTGTTTAGAATAATAATATAATGTTTATTATATTTATTTGACCATTAAAAATACTAATAATAATATTAACATAAGTTATAAATTATTAAATTTTTAAAAGATTAAAAATCTATTTAGGTTAAGTATTTAGTATAATAAGGTTTTTTATAATTAAAAAAATTATAATAATAACACTACTATGAATAGTTATAATAATAATAAAAATATTAATGATACCAATAATAACAAATTAATGATAATAATAATAATAATAATATTTATGTTATAAATACTAATGTCAATGTTAATACTAAGACTAATGTTAACGATAGTAATCTATAATTATATATAAAGAAATACATCAATAACAAAATCATAAATAAAAAGGACAAGTAATTGAAAAATAGTCCCGTAGTAAATAGAATTAAGATGTGTGTCTAAGTATAATAATAATAATAATAATAATAATATCCCGTAATGATAGAAATAATAATAATACACCAACTACATATATATATATATATATATATATATATATATATATATATATATATATATATATATAAAGAGATACACATTTTTTGTGTCATCTTTTTGTTTTTACTATTTTATCCTCTTAATTATTATTTGTCAAATTTAAATAATTATTCATAATAAAAAATTATTTGTCAATTTTATCATTTTACTAATTTTATTAACTTTTTTTAATTTAAATAATTACACAAATAGAGATAAAATGAATATCAAAACAAATAAAAAGTATAAATAATTGAGATAAGATCCCATAATAAATAAAATTAAGATGTGTGTCTAACTATACAATAATAATAATAATAATAACACTATAATAATATCAAATAGTGATAAAAATAAAAATAATAATACAACTATATATATATATATATATATATATATATAAAGAAATACATATCTTTGGTGTCCTTTTTCGTTTTTTCAATTTTATTTTCTTAATTATTATATTTTAAATTTAAATAATTGTTTATAATAAAAAATCATTTTTCAGTTTTATTATTTTACTAATTTTAGTAACTATTTTTTTGAATTGAAATATGTTTAAATATAAAGATAAATGAACAATAACACAAATAAAAAGGACAAGTAATTAAAACATGATCCCTACACAGTACGTAAAAGTAAAATGTATATCTAACCATAATAATAAAAACAATAATAACTATTATGATAATTATAGTTCTTAATAATAATAATATAATACTAAATAATAGTAGTAATAATAATAGTAATATAATAATAGAAATAATTATAGTTAATAATAATGATAATAATACTTATAGTTGATAATAATAATTATAGTTATAATTGATAAAATAATAATAAAATAATAACTATCATGAAAATTAGGTTATATTGTTGTAAATGTTATTATTAAAGTAATGAAGTAGTAAATTCAGTTTTAAATATAATAAATAAGATTAAAATCACAATATGGTGTAGTTAATTGATTTTACGAAATTATAATAGCCTATGATTCATGTGTGGTCAGAAGTGAACTTAAACCTAACTCAACCCCAACAAAATCGTCTCTAAAGGTAAAGTTTGCACCCTATTTATATAGTATGAAATTGTCTTCAATGTGAGATTTCTAATACACCCCTTCACGCTGATGTATGTAAATCTCTCGTGCGTTGGCCTAAAAATGGGTGGTATGTTAGCGACCCGATAACGGGTGGAATAGAATGTCTAAGAAATCTTGTTAGGTTAGGCTTTTTTAAAAATTACTTTGATACCATGTAAGAAGTGAACTTTAAGCCTAATTCAACCTCACAAATTTGACTTTTAAGGTGATATTTGCACGCACGCACGGTTTTTTTTGTTTCAAGTTTTTTTAAAATAATAATACAATTGTTATTATATTTATTTAACCATTAAAAATACTAATAATAATATTAATATAATTTGTAAATTGTAAAATTTTTAAAAGATTAAAAATCTATTTAGCAAAAGTATTTGGTATAATAACATTTTTTATAATTAAAAAAACATTTATAATAATAACACTACTACGAATAATAATAATAATAATAATAATAAAATAACCAACTAATGATGACAATAATCATGTTCATGCTATAAAAGTTAATGTTAATGCTAAATGCTAATACTAAGATTAATGTTAACGATAATCATCTATAATATTATATATAAAAATATACATCAACAACAAAATAAATAAAAAGGGATAAGTAATTGAAATATGATCTCAGAAAATAAAATTAAGATGTATATCTAACTATAATAATAATATCATTATAATAATATCCATAATAATAATACAACAATTAAACATATAGAGATACACAATTTTTGTGTCTTCTTTTGTTTTTACAATTTTATCCTCTTAATTAGTATTTGTTAAATTTAAATAATTATTCATCATAAAAAATTATTTGTCAGTTGTATCATTCTACTAATTTTAGTAACTATTTTTTTTAATTCATGTAATTAAACAGATATAGAAATAAAATGAATAACAAAACAAACAAAAAGTGAAAGTAATTGAGATGTGATCTCGTAGTAAATAAAAGTAAAATGTGTGTCTATCCATAATACTACTACTACTAATAATAATAATAATAATAATAATATCACATAATGATAAAAATAAAAATAATACAACTACATATATAAAGAGATAAACATCTTCGGTGTCTTTTATGTTTTTTCAATTTTATCCTTTTAATTATTATATTTTAAATTTAAATAATAATTTATAATAAAAAGATTATTTTTCAATTTTATTATTTTACCAATTTTAGTAACTTTTTTTTACTGAAATAATTGCTCATATACACAGACAAATGAACAATAAAACAAATAAAAATTGTAAGTAATTGGAACATGATCCCTACGTAGTAAGTAAAAGTAAAATGTGTATCTAACCATAATAATATAAACAATGATAACTATTATGATAATTATAGTTCTTATTAATAATAATAATAATATAATAATAGAAATAATTAATAATAATTATAATAATACTTATAGTTGACGGTATCATAATAATTATAGTTGATAATAATAATAATAAGAATTATTATTATAATTACAGTTGGAGTTGATAACAATAACAATAATAATAATAGTAATAAAATTTATAGTTATAATTGATAATAATAATAACAATATAAAAATAAAATAATAACTATCATGAAAGTTAAGTTATATTGTTGTAAATGTTACTATTAAAATAAGGGTTAAATATGTTTTTGGTCCCTTAACTTCCATTAAATTTTGGAATTAGTCAATTTCGACACTTTAGACCAATTTAGTCTTTCATCTTTTGAAATACGTGGATTTAATTCTTTTAATCAATTTCTGTCAAGTTTATTTGACATTCAAGTGTGTTTCATGATAGTATTTGACTTAACATTGAAGTAAAAATGTGTCAAGTAAAAATGCAAGTAATTAAGATATGATCTCGTAATAAATAAAAGTAAAATGTGTGTCTAACTATAATAATAACAATAATAATAATAATATCACTATTATAATATCGCGTAGTGATAAAAATAGTAATAATACAACTACACATATAAAGATATAAACATCTTTGGTGTCCTTTTTGTTTTTTCAATTTTATCCTCTTAATTATTATATTTTAAATTTAAAGAATTATTTATAATAAAAAAATTATTTTTTAGTTTTATTATTTTACTAATTTTAGTAATGATTTGTTTGAATTGAAATATTATTCAAATGTAAAGATAAACAACAAAACAAACAAAACAAGCAAGTAATTGAAACATAATTCGTACATAATAAGTAAAAGTAAGAAGTGTATCAAATCATAATAATAAAAACAATAGTAATTACAGTTCTTATTAATGATAATAATAGAAATAATAATAATAACAATAATAGTAATATAATAATATAAATAATTATAGACAATAGTAATGGTGATAATACTTATAGTTGATAGTAAAAATGATCATACTAATTATAGTTGATAATAATAATTATAGTTTATAATAATGATAATAATGATAATAATAATAAAAATTATATTTATAATAATAATAATAACAATTTTCTATAACAATACATAAAAAATATTTTCTCTTTTGTGTCCACATTTTATAATACCAATTATACCCTTTACAATATAATTATTTATTAATTTTTTTAAAAAAAATTAACGGTTACTTTTACCTATTTTCTATAAAACTGTTTATCTTTTTTCTTTCTTTTTATTCATAAAAAAAATATTCTCTCTATTCATTTCATTTTATTTTTAATAAATATACATTTATTTTATATATTAACTTAATAACATTACACTATTATCACATACTAATATAAAATCATTCATATTTAAAAAAAGGTTAAATATGTTTTTGGTCCCTCAAGTTTGAGCGAAATTTGGAATTAGTTCCTCATCAAAACTTTTGACTAATTTAGTCCTTCATCTTTCAAAATGCGTGAATTTAGTCATTTTAACCAAATTTTGTTAAGTTTATCTAACGTTTCAAGCACATTTCATGATAGTATTTAAATTATTTACATTGCTTGACACATTTTTGCTTCAATGTTAACTTAAATATTATCATGAAATGCGCTTGAAAAGTTAGATAAATTTAACAAAATTTGGTTAAAAAGACTAAATTCATGCATTTTGAGAGATGAAAGACTAAATTGGTATAAAATTTTGATGAGGGACTAATTCCAAAATTCACTAAAACTTGAGGGACCAAAAACATATTTAACCATTTAAAAAATGCGTACACACAAGTTGTATGTGTTTACGCTAGTGGATAATAAAAATAATATTAAATTAGTTATGATATTATAATATTATAATATAATACTAATAATAATATTATAATTATGGTGGCTAATAATATAATATTTTTCGAATGTTAATTTTTTAAATTATTATTATCTACTAATATAATATCTTTCATATTTAAAAAATGCGTACACACATGCATAGTGCATGTGTTCACGCTAGTGCATAATAAAAATAATATTAAATTAGTTATGATATTATAATATTATAATATAATACTAATAATAATATTATAATTATGGTGGCTAATATAACGTATTTTGAATGTCAAATTTTTAAATTAATTATGATAGTAATTATAATAATAATAATACAATAATTATAGTTCTTAATTATAATTCTTAATAATAATAATAATAATTATTATTATTAATAATAGTGACAATAATACTAATAATAATAATAATAATTTTTTTATATTTTTTTTCTCATATCAATAATATATAAAATAAAATTAATATATTGCATATTAATAATACTAATAACAATAATAACTTTATTATTAATAATGTTAATAATTAATAGTAATAATATAATATAATAATAATTATTATTATAATAATACTAATATTGGTTGTAATTTTATTATTATCACTATAAATAATATTTATAATAATAATATTATTAAAAATTACAAATAATAATACTTATAAAAATATTACAAATGATAGTATTACTTATAATTAATTTATATATAACTATAACTGTTAATATATATATATATATATATATATATATATATATATATATATATATATATATATATATATATATATATATAACAATATAAATTTATTTGTATATAAACTTAATAACATTATAATATCATCACCTATTAATATAATATCAAGAGTCATTGAAAATTTAAAATATATTTGGATGACAAAACAAAAAAGAAACCAGAAAGATTCACAAGAATTAAACAAGAATGAAAGGAAAAAGTTGAATTGAATTGTATTGTAAGGAAAAAGGTTACCCTAAAACACTCAAGGCGACTTTGCACTCTTTGATGTGCGCTTCTCTACACGGTAGCGCAACCTTTGGGTATAGGTTACTTTGCACTCTCTTCCTTTGAACTCTCATTTCCTTACAATGTTGAATTCAATGCTACCCAATATCTCTTTCTTCCCATTATATATATATATATATATATATATATATATATATATTTTTTTTTTTTTTTTTTTA
>Ga0214543_1001505_pt1 | contig 45059 bp, 20 predicted proteins | sample CNSS2metaG_FD_160094 | JGI IMG/M metagenome (GOLD analysis project Ga0214543, IMG submission 160094) | Root nodule microbial communities from cowpea collected in UCLA plant growth center, Los Angeles, California, USA - CNSS2 | ecosystem: Host-associated > Plants > Roots > Nodule | place: USA...
GAAAGGGGAGAAAAAAAAAAAATCATATGTCGACATCTATAAAACGGGTAAGAATTGGATGTCTGACAAAAAACTAAAAAAAGAAAACATAGCAGATGTTGAGAACAAAATAAAGAATCGGATGTCAATATTCATAAGAGAAAAAACTTGGGACGAGATTAGAGAGTATGTCTTAAATAAGAGAAAGAAAAAATGTATTTCCTAAGAGAAAAAGTGAGAATTTAAAAAAGTGTTGGGAATGGAAAAGAAATGTTTGGAGGTGCAGGAAAAGGTCCCGGTCACAATTTTATTACCTTTTCCTACTGCATTCATTATTTTTTTGAGAACTATTAACCAGTTCTGAAATATTAAGAAAATTATTAATTTAATTTATAGTATTGACCATTTTTTAAATTTATTATTGACGACAAACATTTAGTTGTTATTTAGTTGTTGCAGATACATTCGTCTAGTTAGATTTAGAGTAATCACTATAATAGGAATTTCGTTAAATCGTGTCGCCTATTGCCGAAGTGAAGCTTTAATTTTGATTGGAGAACAGTGTTAACAGAGTCTCATAAATATTGCATCTATGTTTTTTTTTCTTTTTTTTTTATATGCACAACGCTAATGAAACAATGTATTTCATTGATTTAAAAGTTAGATAAATTTTGTAAAAAAAAAAACATAATCAAGTTAAAAGATAGTGTTAAGATATTTTGAATTGATTGTCAGCAAAAGTACCCTGCTTTTACTAATTGTTTCATTTTTTTTTGTTTGCCCTTACTTAAGTGCTTCCTCAATTTTCTTGGCGCTGAATGGCTTCAACTTTGTTATCTTGTAATCATGGTCACCGGGTGCTGTCCTTTGTAGAGTTTTTCTCGCTTGATCTTCTGTTTTATTTTATTTTTTCCCTACGTTTTCTTCTTTAACTAATTGATTATGCTAAAATAAGAAAATTTAACGGGTCTGGTTAACCAGTGTTCTAAGAGTATTGTTTAAGAAGTAACTAATGAACATTGATTTCTGTAAAAAAATTATAAATAATTGTAATATTAAATCAAGGAAAATGATATAGTAATATCCAAAAAACGACAATTTCTCTTACAATCTTATGTGATAGTGATTATTTTATTTTATTTTTTTAAAATAAACTCTAAATTTAAACGTGATTTTGGATCCATCTTCAAGTGCATCTTCTCCGAGTCATCTTCTTCTTCCTCAACTCGTGCTTATCTCTCCATGTCGCTTACTTTCTCAACTTGCGCTTCCTTAACTCTCGTTTTCTTCAACATCTCGACAAAGTATTGAACCCCTCTTTTTTTTTGAAAACCCCTTTGGTTCTTCGTTCCCCTTTGTTGTTGTTGGCAGAAACGTTTTCGTTTACCTAGTGTATGAAATGTGTGGTGGTTCATCGTTGGTATCAATTTTGGCGGAAATGACCCATTTTTATTGTACTAAGTGGCGTAGTGATAGTAGTAGCGTTAGGTTGGTTGTGGGTTTAGTATTCGCCGTCGAAGAAAATCGGGTTTGCTTATTGGAAACTTTGTTGGTAGTAAGTACAATTGATTTGTGCGTTTTTGTTTTCATTAGTAGTTCTGTTTAAGGGTGGGTCGAAGAATGGTTATGTTGGGAATTTGTGTTTTATCGGTTAGAGTTTATTTGTATGATTGTTTATGAATTCGTTCCACTTGAGTTTGTTCTCGGATTAAGTTAGTGAGGTTTGTTATTGCAATCATGTATTTCTATAATTTTCTGCTTGCTTTGTGGTTGGCTATTGTAGCAGATTAATTCAATGAGTATATAAATTCTGATTCCATTTTTTGTTTGCTGAAAAACGTATTAAACAGGTTAGACAAACATGTGCAAAGCAGTGTTGAAATAACTGCAAACCCACTTGATATCATTTGAAGCTCATCAACCTACATTCCATTTTTAATTTTTTTTAAACACTTAAACTCTTGGACGTGGTTCCCTTGATTATGTACCTAGAAGCTTCATTTGGTTAAGTATAAATATACCTTTTAATTATGGAAGACATGTGAATAGTCTCTAGAAGAAATTTGCAAACCAATGGATTAGTAAATTCAAACCCACCTCATGCCATTTGTATCTCATAAACATACATTCATTTCTATTTTTTTTTAATACTTGCTCATGGTTCCCTTAATTATGTACGTCGAATGTTCATTTGCTAAGGTAAAAATGTTCCTTTTAATTCTGTAAAACATATTAATTAAGTGTGGAAGACATCTACAAACCAGTGCTTAAATAAGTGGTAACCCACTTCATGTCATTTGTACATCATCAACCTACACCCAATTTATAAAATATTTTTTATACTTACACATGTTTGCCTTATTTATGCACCAAAAGCTTCATTTGGTTAAGTAAGAATGTACCTCTTAATTTTGAAAAACATATAAATCAATTCTTGAACAAATTTGCAAACTAATAGATAAATAAGTGCAAAACCACTTCATATCATCTGCACTTGCTAAACCCACGTTCATTTTTTAAATCTTTGTTAAATACTTGCACGTGTTTGCCTTATTTATGCACCAATAAGCTTCATTTGGTTAAGTAAAAATTTACCTTTTAAATCTGGAAAACATAAAAATAATGTGCGAAGACATTTGCAAACCAGTAGGTAACAAATTGCTAACCCACTTGAGATGATTTGGACATCCATCATCAACATACACCAAGTTTATACAATTTTTTGTACACTTTCACGTGTTTGTCTTATTTATGCACCAAGAAGGTTCATTTGGTTAAGTAAAAATGTTACTTTTAATTATGTAAAACATATAAATCAAGTGTGGGTGAAATCTGCAAAGCAATGGGTAAATAAGTTCAAACCCAATTCTTGTCATTTGAAACTCATAAACCTACATTCATTTCTTAAGTTTTTTTTTTAAATACTGGTCGTGGTTCCCTTAATTATGTACCTGCAAGCTTCATCAGGTTAAATAAAAAAGTATCTTTTAATTATGAAAGACATATAAATCATCTGTGGAACAAATGTGCAAACTAATGGATAAATAAGTGCAAACCCACTTGATGTCATTTGCACCTAATCAACCCACATTCATTTTTGAAATTTTTATTTAGTTACTTACATGTGTTTGCCTTATTTAGGTCCCTGAAGCTTCATTTGGTTAAGTAAAAAAATACATTTTAAATCTGGAAAACATATAAATCATTTGTGGAACAAATGTGCAAACTAATGGATAAATAAGTGCAAACCCACTTGATGTCATTTGCACCTAATTAATCCACATTCATTTTTGAAATTTTTATTTAATTACTTCCATGTGTTTGCCTTATTTAGGTCCCTAGAAGCTTCATATGGTTAAGTAAAAAAATACATTTTAAATCTGGAAAACATATACATCTGGAAAACATATAAATCATATGTGGAACAAATGTGCAAACTAATGGATAAATAAGTGCAAACCCACTTCATGTTATTTGCACCTTATAAACCTACATTCATTTTATAATTTTTCTTTTAAATACTTGGACCTGGTTCCCTTTATTATGTACTTGCAAGCTTTATTTGGTAAAGTAAAAAGTTCCTATGGAATATAAAACAAGTTTGGAATAAATCTGCAAACCAATGGATCAATATGTGCAAACCCACTTCCTCTCATTTGCAGTTCATAAACCTACATTCTTTTTTTTTTCTAAATAATGCTTCATTTATGCATTAGGAAGCTTTGTAAGACCCGGGAAAAATTAATTAATTAAATAATTAATTAATAAATAAATGCGGGTAAAGGCGCCTTTATGGCATTAATTGTTGTTTAATGTGATGTGGAAAAGTACTAGCTCAAATGGTTGAGAGTACTTTGATTGTGTGAGAGGACTTGGGTTCGAGCCTTATGTATGCCAATTATGTGTTATTGTTTTATGATTTGTTTCTAATAATATGTAGGAGTATGGAAATTGTAATGTAAACTGTTTTTGATTAGAAGGTATCACCAAATGGGATTTGGTATAGTGGTTGTACTATGGCCTTATGAGTGGAAGGTCATGGGTTCAAACTTTGTTGGGCAAAGAATAAGCTTTATTTTTGCTAACTACTAGTTGTGGTATGAAGATGAAGGGGTAAAGAAAACCTAGCAGGAGGGTAACCATTAGGTGCTGAAAAATCAACCACTAAGGGACTTGAATAGCCATTAAGCCTACACTAAAGCCAATCCCGTTTTATTTTTAAAACATATTTTAAAGGCACCTATAAAAGCCAAAGTTTAGGAAAAAGGAAGGGACGAAATTGAGACTGTGAGTGGAGGTTTTGAGTGTGCAAAGGGCTGAATCGAGAGGGAGTCTGTGGCACGTCATTGGCAAACCAATAATTTGCAATTTTTCTTCCCAATTTCAATCTAAATTTCAAGTTAGGGGAGTTGTCTCTGTGTGTTGTATGTTAATTGATGGTTGTGTTATGATTCTGGATTATTGCTTCTTGATTAAATTCTGAATGGTGGCAATTTCGCATTCTATGTGCCGTGATTGTGAAATGGAGATATTTGGAATTTGGATGTTTGATTATGTATGTGGAATAGGTTGTGGGATGAGGGTTTTGGATAATTTTAGTCTTATATTCGCAATTGGTAGTATATTGGGTTGGAATGGATGATTTTGAATGTCATTTATCATTATAATTACATTGGTATCGATTGAATGGTTGTGGTACAATTTTTGGGTATGATTTAACATGGTTTTGGGTAAAATGTGTGTGTGCCAATGAGGGAACTCTGCAAGTCTCGCCCAAGCGAGTTTATCTCGTCTAGGCGAGAGTTGCAGAACCTCACGTCTGGTTTGGTTCGCGCTGCTCGCCTAAGCGACCTTGGTTTGGTGTTGAGCGACTTAGTCTCGCTCAGGCGAGGGACAGCTCGCCTAAGCAAGGTCGCGAGGAAACTTGGGCGCTTTTGAGCGCGATATCTCGCCCAGGCGAGAAGTATTGGTGTTTTGAGCGACTCCGTCTCGCTCAGGCGAGAGACATTCGCCTGAGCGAGGTCGCGATGAGAAATGACGTTGTTTAAGTGGTTCCTCGTTTAGGCGAGGGGTGAGTGTTACTTTGAGCGATGGTGCAGCTCACCCAGGCGAGGGAATCTCGCCTAAGCGAGATAACGTGAGATTGTGGTTATTTTAAGCTCGCCCAGGCGAGGTGAGCTAGCCCAAGCGAAGCAGAGGGCTTAGCTTGGGCGAGAGGCTCTGGCTTGAGCGAGTTTATGTGGATTTTCTCGTGTTGAATGATCTTATGAGTGTGTTTTGGCTGTTTATGCTAAGGTTAGGTTGTATATGCATGTGGTGTGGTGTTTGGGCTTGAAGGACTAAGTCCATTAGGGGTCTGGGATGTGCTCGGAGGTTGGACACATGATGGGCATGGAACTGGTTGAGTTCCCGTCGGCTACTAATGGGCGAGGAGTCCTTAGTATGGTGATTGCATGTGTCGGGCGCACGATGGGCAAGGAACTGTGATGTTCCCGTCGGCTACTATCGGGCGAGGAGTCCATAGTATGGTGATTGCGTGCGTGCCAGGGTCCAAGTATGAGACTTGGATGCTTTACTATAGACGAGGAGTCTGTAGGGCAGGACTATGAGCAGGATAGGCTCATAGGGTTGGACCACGAATGAGTTAGTTTCGTGGGAGCATAGGGAAGTCCCAAGACCTAGTACATGCATACGACTCATGAAGGACTATGAGGTCATGGTTGGGTAATTTGATATGAGATATTTAATTATGTTGTTTTGGGTTGGGAAACATGTTTATTTCATATATTTGTTTATACTTTATTGTGCATAGCTCACCCTATCTCTGTGTGTGTGGCGATGATGATTTGGGAGCAGATGATTTGACAAGTGAGCCAAGAGACGCTTAGACTCGGAGCGTGGGCTAGCTTGGGATTATTGTTCATATATTTATTATTTAGTTTTGAGATAATTATGTAATCATTTCGAGAGCCATTGAATTTTAATTCAGTTTTATTATTATGGACTCCTGGTTTATGACAGTTATATTAAAGTTTTAAATTTCCCGTGTTTTTGGGAAATAGTTTTATTAAATGTGAACTTTATTTTAATTTGGAATTATTTATTAAATATTCGTAATATTCCTTAAGGATGTTACAAGCTTCGTTTGGTTAAGTCAACATGTACCTTTTAATTATCAAAACATATAAAAAGACTCTGGAAGAAATGTGCAAACAAATGCATAAATAAGTGTAAATCCACCTTATGTCATTTACACCTCATAAACCCACATTAAATTTTCTAATTTTTTTGAATACCTTATGTCATTTACACCTCATAAACCCACATTAAATTTTCTAATTTTTTTGAATACTTGGACGTGGTTCCCTAAATTAAGTACATGGAACCGTCATTTGGTTAAGTAAAAATATACATTTTAATTTTGCAAATGGCATGAGGTGGGTTTGCACTTATTAATCCATTGGTTTGTAAATTTCTTCCATAGTTGATTCACATGTCTTCCATAATTAAAAGGTACATTTATACTTAACCAAATGAAGCTTCTAGGTACATAATCAAGGGAACCACGTCCAAGTGTTTAAAAAAAAATTAAAAAAGGAACGTAGATTGATGAGCTTCAAATGATATCAAGTGGGTTTGAAGTTATTTTCGCACTACTTTGCACATGTTTGCCTAACCTGTTTAATACGTTTTTCAGCAAAAAAAAATGGAATCAAAATTTCTATACTCATTGAATTAATCTGCTACAATAGCCAACCACAGAACACGCAAAAAAATTACACAAATACATGACTGCAATAACAAACCTCACTAACTTAATCTCAGAACAAACTCAGGTGGAACGAATTCATAAACAACCAAAAAAATAAACTCTAATCGATAAAACACAAATTCCCAACAAAAATCATTCTTTGTCCCACCCTTAAACAGAACTACTAATGAAAACAAAAACACACAAATCAATTGTACTTACTACCAACAGAGTTTCCAATAAGCGAACCCGATTTTATTCGACGATAAAGACTAAACCCACGACCTAATGCTATTACTGTCATTGCGCCACTAACTACAGTAAAAATGAGTCCTTTCCGCCAAAATTGATACCAACGACGAACCACCACACCTTTCATACACTGGGTAAATTAAAACGTTTCCGCCAACAAAAACAAAGGTGAACGAAGAACCAAAGGGTTTTTTAGAAAAAAGAGGGGTTCAACACTTTGTCGAGAGGTTGAAGAAGACGAGAGTTGAAGAAGCACAAGTTGAGAAAGTAAGCGACGTGGAAAGGTAAGTGCAAGTTGAGGAAGAAAAAGACGACTTGGAGAATATGTAGTTGAAGATAGATCCAAAATCACGCTTTTGTTTAAATTTAGGGTTTATTTAAAAAAAATAAAATAAAATAATCACTACCACGTAAGGTTGTGAGATAAATTATCATTTTTTTAGTGTCACTATATAATTTTCCTTAAATGAATTATAACCTTAATAATTATAAGTCCACTTTTACTTTATTTAGTGGACAAAAATATCTATAAGTGTTATACATTTGTAATTGATTTATTTTATGCACAAAAAATAATTAAACAATAATTTTTTTATATTTTAATGTTACTAAAAATGAAATTATAATGAAACTTAAAAAAAATTAATAGAAAATAAAATATTGTTTGTTTTTTTAATATAGATGGTAACATCCCAATTTTTAGCAGCTTAAGACTAATAAAAATAGGGAGTTTCATCATAGTTCCAAAATAGATAATTCAGTGTACACAATATATTACTACAATCTTACAAAAGATATGACTATAAAAATATATCACTTATACACTTACACTAAATTAATAAAAATATACCTAAACTGACCACCACTAAAGCTCACACCTAAAACGATGGCTCCTCATCCTTTAGAAGTGCCTATGACGTTGCAACCACATCTGCTCCCACCATTAAGGTGATCATCGCAAAAGGAAATATACAACACGAGACAGAAACACAAAATGCAAGGGTAAGCTAATAATGATTTAAAGAAGGTTACATTAGAGCAAGAACATAATAACAATCAATTATCACAAATTCACACAGGAACGCTCCAATACTCACACACTATTAAACTCTAGACTCAATTATCCGGATATATGCAATTAACATAGGACCTCTTGGTGGCTTGCAGCAGTGTATGATTCCCAAACTCTACAGAGTTTGGCCTCAAGGGGTTATCACCCAATCATCACACCAGGTAAGTCTCCTTCGCGCCAAAGACTTGATCGAGTCTAATGGCTAAGACCTCCTGCTATTCCTCACGACATAATCCATTATACTCTATATGAGCCTTAATGGTTATTGGAGCGTCAAGATACTAACCAAAATTGAGTCCTTATGTCTTTGCATACCCTACCTCATCCACACTTAGAATTTCTCCACGAAATTCCTCCATAATTCACATACAACAGATCCATATTTACCCAATCTCACTCAAAGCATACCAAGACAGTCAAAATAATCCATTTTAGACCAGTCAATGAAATCAAACACATCAAAATAGCAAACACATGAAATCTGACAGCTCAATGCTTAGCCTCAGCATTAAAATTTCATTCCGGACCTGTAGGGGTCCCAACGCTGGGGCACCGTTCGACTGGCGCTTAGCCCCATTCTTCTCGCATTTTTCAACGCTAGGCACCACTAGGCTGGCACTCAGCATTGATCCTCTCAGATTTTTCAAGGCTCAACCTTGAATTCTGAGGCTTAGCCTCACACCAGAAAATAACACAGATTCTGGTTTTCATTGGGAGATGTTTCACTTGATTTCATGACCCAAATTGGCACCTCTATGGCAGTGTTGTCTAGTTTTCAAAATGGTTTGCAAGCAAAGTGAGATGATACCAATTAGAGCCATGATTCAAGTGTTCATTTTCCAATTCAACATCAACTCATACAATGCATTCACAATTCCACTTATACAAAGCATCAACTAGTTCACAATTCACAACAAATCAAGCAGTCAATTCTAACTACACACAATTATATTCATTGAACTCTCTAAATAAAGTCAATTATCAGCTTCTCTTACCTGTTATCCTGCTCAGACAACTTTATAAACGTCAACACCTTAAAAATGACAATGTCTCTAACTCTACAGGATGCGCTATCTACACATAGAAACATCACAAGAATGATCAGGACATACCGTTATGATCACTGATCAGCAAACACTTATACTGATGATTAAAACGTCGCATGCAAGCGAAAGAGAGCTCGCATGCAACAAAAAATAGAAAAAGACTAAAAAGAGAGCGGAAACTCAACTTACGCGAACGGAGAAACTCGTCGGTCCAATTTGAAGAGCTCGCCAAGAAGATCAATCCTACGGTCTCGGTTCTTCAATCAAACGACCAGAGAGACAAAATCTCTATAGAGAAGTCAGAGAACTCTAGAAAAGTGGTTTCTAGAGAGATAGTGTATTTTAAAATAATGAAACTCGTTTATAACAATTCTATTTATATTAAAACCTTTTAATATTAAAATAATCGAGTCTCACTATTTTTAAACCACTAATGCCATTTTCTAGGGTCTTACATTCTCCCCAACAAGAAAAAATTTCGTCCTCAAAAATTCACTCATGAGATAGAAAAAAAACCATGTTTTCCTCATTTTCTCTACAACAACCACCTAGACATGAATAACTTAACGATTGCAACACCTAGACTTACTGAAAACTCTGCCTCTGTGCTAAGTGATAAAGTATTCAATAGTGTAGATTGGTTTAGCCAGTACTCTCAAAGCAACTCCCAACCTCCAACCTTAAAACTTGAACGATCCTTCACACCTGGCTAATTAACTTGTATTAGATATACTGACTCACCTTCTATATGCTCTTCACTACCTCTTGTAGGTATTTATCAAAATCTAAAGATTTGCAGCCGATCTCAACCTAAAACATGATTGTTATCACTTCCCATTATCTAGTTTCTTCCTTGAGGTACCACTCATCTGACTTGATCACACACAACTTCATAACATTCTTGACCACCCTATCCACCACTATCCTCATGACATCATGCTTCTCATACTAACTTTGACCAAGGCAGCAGAGTCTATAACAATGTTATCCCACTTTCAGACTAGACCCTTCACTTGCGGTAACAACGACACCAAATTCTGACACTTCCTCAGCATTTATTAAACCACTGATCTGCAACCATCCCTCCACCAATTTTTTCCCTTCATTATTGAACCAACCATTACAATTCTCTTTCTGCTTAAAACATATACCAGTACTTTTCCACTTGTGAGGTGATAACACAACTCAAAACCATAGCTCAATTCATCTCTTTCGTCTCCTATCCATCTCCCTTTATGCAACTCTATACTTCTAGCTGTTGATGATCACTAAACATCTTTAACAAACCTTCATAACACTGACACATTTGTTGTTTTAGAGAACTCACTACCACATCAACCACAAGGTCATGAGTAAGCTACCTTCTCTTCTCCTATATTCCCACTATTGATAAGTGTATCCCACCATTATTCCACTGCATCACTCTGATCAATAAACCATTTTCATATCTAATGTGTTTAGCCACAATATACCGCACAGAATAATCAATCATTGAAGTGTCGATCATGTTCTTCTTCAACGTCTTGACAACTCTCTTCACACTTGAGAAACTTGCCACGAAACCTTGATAACAACTTGCATGTAAAACCTTACTTAAAGTCACTCTTAGAACTTCCTTTCTCTTAACATGTTTCCCACTCATCTTAACCACTTATGGTCGTAGATCTTAACATATAATTACTTCTCATTCCAAACTTTGTTACACTGGGTTACTCATGATGACACACTGTAAGACCCGTGAAAATTAAATTAATTAATTAATTAATAAATGCGGGTAGAAAGTGCCTTTATGACATTAATTATTGTTTAGTGTGATGTGGAAAAGTACTAGCTCATGTGGTTGAGAGTACTTTGATTGTGTGAGAGGACTTAGGTTCGAGTCCTATGTATGCCAATTATGTGTTGTTGTTTTATTATTGATTTTAAGGATATATATGAGTATGTGATTGGTATTGTAAACTTATGTTGATTTGGGTATATCACTAAATGTGAATTGGCATAGTGGTTGTGCTGTGTAGCATTGTGAGTGGAAGGTCATGGGTTCAAAAAGGGGCTTCTTTTTGGATCCCAAAACATTCTCCCGTACTCCCAAAACTTTTTTTAAATTCCATCTTTGGCCCCCAGTAAAATTAAATGAAGAAACACTAAAATAATACACCCACCTCCTTGATAGAGACCGTACCCCACCAAATTAAAATATTTAAAATGCAGTATGTGACAGTTGAACCAAGTCGTCTCCCAACGACCAATGTTCTTGTTCAAAGCTTCAATTTCCAGATTCAAACACAAGGGGGGTTTGGTAGATTCAGTATGCTAATTAACAGATTAAATTAAATGCGACAATGATTAAAAATGTATTGACATCCTTGATTCAAACACAATTTCACTTATCATAGGCCACCAAATTAACACCTCTGCTTTCTCTCAATCCACTAGATAATAATCCACTAAGCGAAAATTGCAATCCAGCTTCATTATGCAATTAAGTAATGCACACATCCTTAAATTCGTGACAGCCAAGCTACATACATTAAGCATGAACATAACTTAACCCAAACACATGCAATTACTATGTAAATTAAGCACAAACAAATTCACCACATACATTCCCCGAATTCAAAACAAAGAGACATGGCAGATTTCACAAAACAATCACAACCTCAAAGGTTCATTGCATTTTTCATCAAAGAGTCAATACACGAATTTAGCTAGACATGGAAATGCGACAATTAAACACTTTAAATCTGAATTCAATAAAATAGAACATCATAAACCCTAACTTACGAATTCTTCAATGAAAACTCAAGAACAAAACAAATTTTGAAAGCTTTAAATGAACCAAAATTGTTGTTATCATATAAAAACCGATATCCCCATCAATGGGTGTTGTTCCAAGTCAATAAAATCCACAAAATGAGCTGCCCAATCTACCAAATGCATTCAAAACGTAAATCCCACAATGGGTTCTGTTAAATGTGCATAGAAATGGCAAAAACTAGTGCAAAAACATCAAAACCGAGTGGAACACCTCCATGGACACCCACCAAAGCTTGGAGAACGGAAATGGAGGTTGAAGAGGAGTGGAGAAGAAAATTATGCAGCTGGTTGCATGCCAAGAGACCTAATTTCGTGGTCAAATCAACTTTGCCAGCATTATTTACAAAAATGTCATTCTGCCACTCAGAATTACAAAAATGCCACTACTGGGCCTCAAGTGTTTGCCCATTCACTCAGATGACATGGAAATGATGTGGCAATGATGTGGCAAGTCTCTTCAACTAAATATTAATGTTCAAGCTCCAAAATTGCTTCACCCAAATACCTAAAATAATTAAAAACGAAAATTAGGCCAAATAATGTGAAATTAACCCAAATTCGGAATAGTGACCCAATAAAGCCCAACAGATGAAAACACACTAAAGATGATCAATTAAGCACTAAACTACTATCAAATGGGTACACAAAGGCTAGTGGAATGGAGGAAAATAATGACTCATCACTCCTACACCCCCAAACTCGTGCACCCCCAAAGAATACCCACCCACCTCCTGCACTCCAAATTAATATCCAGACCCTACATCTTTTGACCTAACTATTTCACCTTTCTCTCGCGGCGCACTTCCTCCACTCCACTCTGCATTGTATTCCTCTTCCTCTTCCATTTGCATCACCTTTGTCTCACAGTCTCCACTTCATCTATATAGGCGAGGAGTAAAGGAGAAAGAAGAACAAGGTTAAATAAAGGAAGAGATTAAAGAGAAGGGAAGAAATTGTTTCACTGCATTGAGATAATGCGTTAAATAAAAACACAAAAAATAATGAAACGGATGTCGATATCCGCAACATAATTTTCTGAAGCGGATGTCAACATCCGCAAAATAAAAAAACAAAAAAAATTACGAAACGGAATGAAACGGATGTCGACATCCGTAATACCCAAAAAAACAAAAAAAATAATGAAACGGATGTCAACATTCGCAACATAATTTTCTGAAGCGGATGTCAACATCCGCAAAACAAAAAACAAAAAAAATTATGAAACGGATGTTAACATCCGCAACACAATTTTCTGAAGCGGATGTCGACATCCATAATACAAAAAAAAAGGAAACAGATGTCGACATCCATAATACAAAAAAAAAGGAAACAGATGTCGACATCCGTAACACAATTTTTTGAAGCGAATGTCGACATCCGTAATGGTAACAAAACAAAAAAAAATTATGAAACGAATGTTGACATCCACAACACAATTTTCTGAAGCGGATGTCGACATCCATAATACAAAAAAAACAAAAAAAAAAGAAACGGATGTCGACATCCGCAACACAATTTTCTGAAGCGGATATCGACATCCGCAATGGTAACAAAAAAATTACAAAACGAATGTCGACATTCGCAACACAAATTAATCAAGGACAAAAATGTAATTATTGGGGTACAAGAGAAAGGTTGGGAGTGCAAGGAGAAGCCCCTTAAAAAAAATCTGGAAAAATTGCTCTGGCCTGCTTTTTATCTTATTTTTCTTTTTGAGGTTCAATTATTCTTCTGCACTCCCTTCCTACTTTACCCTCCTTTTTTTGTAATTAATTTTTGTGTTTCTTAAAAATCCCAGAGAGTGGTCAATGTGAAAAACTTATTAGTTAATGACTCGTGTAGTTATTTGTTACGAAAATTATATTTGAACAAATATTTTTGACACGATTTTTAAAATACTAACATGGCAAGGGAGTTTTTATTTTTTTTCTTGCAAATGCTTCAATTATATGGTTCCTTACACGATCAGGAGGATTGGTTTTGCAAAGTGAAAGAGAGAGAGAAAGAGAGAGAGAGGGAGAGAAAACGAGTGTTGTAAAGTTGTGGAATTGAAGCTCCATTGCAACCAGTGAGAGAAAGAGGGAGAGAAGTGAAGCATTGCATCCGTGTGTGTGGATTACCGGAGACAGTGAGTACCGAAAGTCGTCGACGACAACCATTTCATCATCCCCACTGTACCATTCAACCGTTCTGTGAGTCCATTACACCTCTTTCCCCCTTGTGTATTCGTCGAAAGGTGTTCCTCCCTCCAAAACCCTTATTTTGTTTATTTAATTTTATGGAACAGAGTAGCCGAAAGTTGAACATGAAAAAGTTTGTTTTTGATGACATTGAACATAAAGGTTGAAAATTTTCATTTATTTAACCCAAAAGTTTGTGTTAAAGAATGATTTAATTTAATTTTGAAAGTTTGACTCATTTGGGGATGTTGATTTCGTTGGCGGGTGTGTGTGTAAAGTTTATTTATCTGTGGTTAATGTATTGTTGGCTTTCCATTTGGTTGTTAGTGATGTGTGTTATTTGTATGATATTTTTAGTCATGAAGGATTAGGCTTGGACAATGAACATTTTTTTTTGTTTGCTTCATTTTTTGTGGTTGATTTGGTTGTCCGGTGTGTGTGTAAAGGTTATTGATGTGTGGTTAATGTATTGTTGCCTTTACATGTGGTTATGTGTGATGCAGGTGGTTTGTTTGATATGTATAGTTGTGAAGGAGTACAAAATGGACAACAAAGGTGATGGATATGTTGATTGCACTGAGGAGAAGAAGGTGTGTTAATTTGCACTCTTGTATTGATGTTTATTCAATTTTAATTAATGACTTTTTTTGTTTATATCTTATAGATGTTATTTTGTCATTGCTGCAAAGCGAAGTTTATCGGTGCTCTGAATGATAGATTAAGTCTGCAACAGAAGGATTTTATTGCTAGTGTATGTCATTTAATATTTAAATTGGTTGTTGAGTAAACTGGGTGTCTGTGGCAGTTTCAAATTGTTATATTTGTCATGTCATCCATAAGTGGGGAGTAAAGACTACATATGTGGGCAGTCAAGTTACAAATTGTGGAGCGAAGTTGCAGAATTTACAAGAACGGAAATATGGATATGTGATAACAGAATGCAGTCACTTACACAAATTTTGCACCATTCAATGTCCATTTAATAAACACTAAATATTCACCACCGTGGGTGTTTGTGGCTCTTTCAAATTGTTCAAGTCGTCAAATCTTCCATATTTGGGGAGTAAAGCATTAACATGTGGGGAGTACTGGTAGAAAATGTGGACTGCACTTGCAGGTTGTAAAGAAATATAATTGCGGTAATTTGATGACACCATGAAGTCACCAAAACACTGAATATTGACCATGGTGGATATTTGTAGTTTTTTAAAATTATCAAAATCCCCAAGTCATCCGTAAGTGGGGAGTGAACCATTAATATGTGGGGAGTGAAGTTGGAAATTATGTTCCGAGGTCGCAGATATTTAAAAAGTTACAAAATTTACTTTTCATCAAGCAATGCAGTAACTATCACAAATTTTCTATCTACCAAAATGCATGACCAAAAACTAAACATTGACTCTTGGTCTTTGTTGAATGTTTTAAATTATCAAAATCTGCATGTCATTTGTAAGTGGGGAGTATGTGGGGAGTGAAGTTGGATATTATGTTTCGAGGTGGCAGATTTTTTTAAAACTAATTTAAATATGGTATTGGGTTCACATTATTCACTCACTTAAACAAATTTACCATTTTCCATTGACTGACGTGGGTGCTTTATTACTTGACAATTGACAAAATACTCAACTCGTACTTAACTAGGGAGTTAGGAATTACTATATGGGGAGTTAAGTTGAACATTATGTTCCCCAATTGCAGATATTTTTAAAACTAATTTAAATATCGTATTGGGATCTCACAATTCACCCACTTAAACAAATTTTCCATCAGCCAGTCTTCATTTACTGACGTGGGTGTTTTCTTACTTGACAATTGACAAAATACTCAAGTCATACTAAAATGGGAAGTTAGGAATTAATATGTGGGGATTTAATTTGAACATTATGTTTCCCAGTTGTAGAATATTTAGAAAACTAATTTAAATATCGTATTGAGATCACACAATTCACTCACTTAAACAAATTTTCCATCATCCAATCTCTATTCTCTAACGTGGGTGCTTTCTTACTTGACAATTGACAAAATACTCAAGTCATACGTTACTGGGGAGTCATGAATTAATATATGGGGACTTTAGTTGGACATTATGTTTCAGGTTCAAGATATTTTTAAAATTAAATTAAATATCATATTGGGATCACACAATTCACCCACTTAAACAAATTTTCCATCTTCTAATTTTCATTGACTGACTTGGGTGCTTTCTTACTTGACAATTGACAAAATACTCAAGTCATATGTAACTGAAGAGTCAGGAATTACTATATGGCGAGTTAAGTTGAACATTATGTTTCCAGGTTGCAACTATTTTTAAAACTAATTTAAATATCGTATTGAGATCACACAATTCACTCACTTAAACAAATTTTCCATCTTCCAATTTTCATTGACTTACATGAGTGCTTTCTTACTTGATAATTGACAAAATACTCAAGTCCTACGTAACTGAGGAGTCAGGAATTAATATGTGGGGAGTTAAGTTGAACATTATATTTCCAAGTTGCAGATATTTTTAAAACTAATTTGAATATCATATTGGGATCGCACAATTCAACCACTTAAATAAAATTTTCATCATTTAATCTCCATTCACTGACGTCGGTGCTTTCTTACTTGGAAATTGACAAAATACTCAAGTCATACTTAAGTGGAGAGTTAAGTTGGACATTATGTTTCCAGATTGTAAATGTTTTTAAAACTAATTTAAATATCGTATTGGGATCATACAATTCAGCCACTTAAAAAAATTTTCCATCATCCAATTTTCATTCACTGACATAGGTGCTTTCTTACTTGTACAATTGCAAAATAACTCATGTCATACGTAAGTGGGGAGTCAAGCATTAAAATGTGGGGAGTTAAGTTTGACATTATGTTTCGAGGTTGCAGATTTTTTTAAAACTAGGTTAAATATTGTATTAGGATCACACAATTCACCCACTTAAACAAATTTTCCATCATCCAGCCTCCATTCACTTAAATGGGTGGGTGGTTGTCTTACATGACACCTGCCAAAATACTCATATCATACGTAAGTAGGGAGTCAAGCATTAATATGTGGGGAGTTAAGTTGGACATTATGTTTTGAGGTTGCAATTTTTTTAAAAGTTAAATATGGTATTGGGATCACACAATTCACCCACTTTAAGAAATTTTTCATCATCCAATTTCCAGTAACTAACATCGGTGCTTGTCTTACTTAACAATTATCAAAATCATTAACTCAACCCGTAAGTCGGGAGTCAACTATTGATATGTGGGGAGCAGTGTTGCAAATTCCTAATTGCTCTTGTAGGTGGTTAAAAATTTAAAATATCATAATACACATTGTCCTTCATACAATTTCAATAAACGAAACATTACATACCACCATAGTCCATGCTTATGTTGCTTGAAAGTTGTCAAAATTCTCAAGTCATCAGTAAGTGGGGAGTTAAGAATTATTATCTGGGGACTAGTGTTGTAAATTCTGGACTGCAATTGCATCTTTTAAAAAAATTTCAATATGGTTTTGTGATCACACAATTCATTCACTTACACACATTCTACATCATACAAATTCCATAACATGAACATTGTATATTGACTAACATGGGTGGTTTTGGTCCTTCAAAATTATAAATTACATCAAAGCTTAAAAAAGTGGGGACTCAAGCATTCAAATGTGGGGAATATTGTTGCAATTTCTACACTACAGTTGCAGATATATAAAAACTGACAACATATAAATGAACAACAGAGTTCCAAATTAATATTCAGCCGAACTTCTACAAAACCTATGTCCTTCATGTAGGCACCCATTACAAAAAATCAGGGGATCTACCATATGTTTTTAGTCAACAAAACAAACAACTTTACCAAAATATCACACTCCGCTCAAATTAATTGAGACCACTACATGCACTTCATTTCATTCGTGTTCAATCCAGAATTTTGCTCTTGGAAGTGCTTTACAATGTCATCAAAGAACTTCGATAACAACTAACTTTTAACAAAGACGATTAAAGGACGTCGTAGTATTGAAGGACGTCATGCCTGTGGATGTTGTCAACATCTACAATCCAATCCCAAATGTATTGTTGTCTTATCTGTTGTAGTTCTTCTTGCCAAACAAATAACACAAATGTTACTGCACACATCACACTGAAATAGAAAATGAAAAAAATCCAAACAACAACACACAAGCACCCAAATACGGAATTTCTTAAATGTGCTTTCTTCAAAAACTGCAAAGAGCCACAACTCTAGAACACACAAAAGCGAACTACACCAATGTGCACTACAAATGAACAAAACAGTGATGACAACACCACCAAATCAGTTTTGCAAACTTCCATCAAAAACAAAAGAAAAACAACTCTTTTCCACCAAAGCTCAAAACTTGACCAGAAAAAAAAAAATTCATCATCATCGAAGACAGTAGGGAAATGTCTAATGGAAGCACAACAAACTTACAATGCAACACTATGGATGACAAAATCCTTGTCGTCGACGACTGAAGGTGGCCGTAGTCTCCGCAAACCCACACTGAACTCTAAATGCAACAGTCTCGATGAATGATAGTCAATGAGAAAAGTGTAAGTGACCTCTGGTATGGACTACGAAATGCTTGTCAGCGAGAACTTCAGGTGGGTGGTCGTTGTCTCCTGTTACTCCGGTGAGAAGTTGGAAACACTTCATTTTCTCTCTCTCTCTCACTGTCTCCACCAGTTCCTTGTTTCTCTTTGTCTTTCGCCCTTTCTCTCTCTTTCACAGTTTGCAAATAATCCTCCCGCACGTGTAACGGTTGCTTTCATTAAAGCATTTGTAATAAAAATTTTAAAACTCAGTTGCCACGTTAGATTTGACAAAATCGTATCAAAAAATTGTCCAAAATATCATTTTCATATTTGTTACTACAACGAAAATATATTTGTCGTTAGATAAACTATTAAGCCGGTACACAATCAAAATAAATATAATCAATATAATATTCTATTGTCACAACTTTTGGTTAAAACCATAACAATTAATATTGTTTTTTATGTCAAGTAAACTAATTCCAGCAGATTTTTGTTGATTTTTTCCAATCTTCCTGGTTTTATACTGATTATTTGCATGACCTTTTTTGGGATTCATATATATAAAAGATGTATCACGAAGGCACGGTTGCTTGGGAAAATGGGTAATATTTATTTGAATATCGTTTCAGGACATGTAATTCGGTAGGACTAATTTAGAAATGTACTTTAATAATAATGAAGCATAAAATAATAACAGAAATCGTTTTTACTGCATAAAATGAAATAATTGAGCATTAAGTACAAGATTAATATTATTACAAATGAAGTCACTAGCAATCGAAATATCGAATAGTTTGTGAACAATAGCTTTCATTAGCAAAAACAGCCATCACCTGCATATGACTGAGGTACACTATAGACAACAATAAACCTACCCTTGCTTCCAAATCATGGATAAAAGGTTAAAGAGAGACAGATTTTCAAATCTAATCAACAACGAACAAGACAAGAATCAAACCACAGACAGAAACATTAGTAATTTCTACAAATACTTTCGTGCAAGAGCTCGGACTTTGGTATCAAAATGGGACGACGTGATCCGAGAGCCAGGCAAGTACAGGGGATTGAGGAGAGTCTGCAATTTCCCAAACAAACAATAAAGTTACTTCATCTCCTATCACTTCAACAATCCGTAAAATGAGGTTTACAGACAGAATTAACATAAGAATTTGCACTTATTTCCACAATCAAATTAAGAGAACAATTAACACTTCTTTTACTGATAGGAGTGTTCCAAATCTTATCCTCTCGAACAGAACAAAAAGTAGTAGTTAAAACTCCGAAACTCCAACTACCGAAAAGAAACCATTGGGAACTTATTTTGCATTCTGCATATTGATACAGGAAGAATATTGTTCTCCAAAACAGTTAGTAAGGATGGAATTTTGCAACACTTATAAAAATTGCTTTTAACCTTGGGGTCGTGTTTTGGGCCTAGATTACGTGTTTATTGTTTAACTACGATAAAATATTTATGGCACAACAAATATATTCTCATTTACTTTCCTAATTATACACCAAGTGACAAAGCTTATCTAAAGGTAGGTCAGGTTCCAACCACAACCCCCAAGTCTTTGAGCGATAAAACATAAGTCTTTAAGCGACAAGACTTATCTTAAGGTAGGTCGGGGTCCTACCTATCACCACAAATAAAATTTCAGTTTGTCAATTGTCATTCTAGTTGTAATTATGTACGAAGTATCTCATAGGTAATTTAGCATACCTATGATAGTGAAACATCGAATTGGTAAGTATGGGGAAAATGTAGAATGTGGCTAATTCAACATTTTGATAAGACTAAGACTAGATTTTTTTTATTCCAACAGCTACAGGTACTTTGTGTAGTCAGCAAAGCATGCTTCAAGGAACTGAGAGAAGCATATTGTAGACTAAGAAAAAGCCACATACGAAACTGAAAAAGTAATGAAATGTAAATATGAAACATGTTATTGGGGTGAGCAAGAGAAAAAACATATTACCTTTATGTAAAGCTCGTGCACCTCTTGGAAGAAACTTTTAATGCCATCATCATTACGAGAGTCATGTAGCAACATCAACCTGGTATGTATGATAAGTCAAGGAAAATCTCACACAAATGCAGAAAGAATGTTCGTAAGCTGTAAGAATTCTCCACTCTTGGCTTGTTCATTTTGTTCCCCTTCCGGTCACAGGAAAGTGAGCAGGATCAATGGCATAATTATACAATTAAAGAAGCAAACAATATTCAATGGTCCTTAAAGGTGGGGACTCCGTCTTCATTTATTTGGATAAAACAAGATTAATCAAAAAGAAAAAAGTGAACAACACAAGAAGGGCAATACAACTTTCTTTGTCTTAACTATAATTAACCCCACATATAAAGGATATGACCAGCTGTAACATACACGGACACCATAAGCTCATTAAACCTGTCTACCGATTTCAAGTACCTGCATAGATATGTCAAGGAACAATATGTTGAGAAAAAGAACATATAGAACAGAAGCACAAAAGAGGATCATGATGTCAAAAGTTTTAAATTTGAACTAGAATTGTGTATCACCCAAAAATTTAACTCACATAGCACTAGTAGTCCATGCGAGGTCCTGAACAATATCCAAAGCAGCATGGAGGATAAATTGATGCAGCTGAGCAGCATCCTCTCTCTGTCACCAGAGCATGGAATTGTAAAATGGTGTAAATTTGGTGAAGTAAAAGGATAAACTTCTTTAAAAGCCACATAAGACAAGCTGATGAACATAAGCAATTAAATTAATCAGGTGAAAAAACCCAAACAAAAAACAAATTACTCCATAACATTTTTCACACAATAATAGCGAAAAGAATCACACAACTTAATGAGTGATCATGGGTCAATCCACCTAAATAGTCTTATTACCAATATCTAGCAAGCAGCATGTTAAACAATATAAATAAATTTCATAAATGAACAAAAAGCTTGAAAATCACAAAAAGCTAAAATAAAATAAATAAAGAAGAAAACCACACTTTAGCAGCTACTCCAACTTCAGCTTCATATATAGGAATATCATTTCTGCTAACAATGATGAAACAGGCAGTGGTTGCCATTATCAATACTCTGCACACACAAAATGCAAAAGAGGATATAATATATTATTATTATACTTATGTCCAATATATCAGTAAAAATTTCAAAATCACAGAAAAATGAAAATCCTAGTGATTTGAAAATATTTGCTTGCGTGCAAAAGCAGAACAAATTAATCAATTGAAGAAGCAGACACTGTCGTGTTCACTCCGAGTTTAAAGCTCCACCAAGTCATCTATATTTTTTAACTATTATATTATGTCTTATCTTCCTACTCCACTTCTTTCCTAGTAGACCAACAGAACAAGTACTTAGAAATGAAAAGGGAATAATGTGATTTTCATGAAGACAGAAACTATAAGGATTATTGGTCCAAAACCAGAAAGACAAAACTAAAGCACATAATTTCCTTTACATTTTAACTACTTTTGCTGTTATGAGAAGTACATTTTTACGTATAACTATAAAGAGAAAAGAAAATAACTGTTGTCTACTCAAAAAGCATTATTTAATTTATTTTGATTGATCATTTTGACTTAATAATTAATAATTATTATCAAATTTCAGCATGCACCACCATGGCGGAAAGCAGTGGCGGTTTTCCGACCTACCGCTACAACAAGGCGGAGGCGAAACAGATTTCCCATGACGGTTCATGGCGGCCGTTTTTTGTATAGTGGCTGGCGGTGGGAGAATGGCAATGGTGGAAGAAGCAGAGTGGAGAAGAAAGATGGCAGCTGCATGGAGAAAAGTAACAACAAAGTTGGAGAAGGGAGGGCAGCAGCGGTGCAGAAACCCTAATTGCACCATGTTTTCTGTGTTTAAAACACACTTAAAAGTTGGCTGAGGCCCTAATAAAAATTTAAAACCCACCCTACTCTAATAGACACAACTTTAAAACACTTTTTCTTTTATTTTTTCCAGCTGCAACTTACTACCACCAATATTCACCGCTGCCACCACTGCTCACTAGTCACCGCCGCCATTAGCAGTCACCAGCCAAGCCTTTTTTTTATTTTCAGTTTTTTTTTTTTTAATTTTCTTTTTTTTTTCTTTCACTACAACTATTTTTCAAAAAAAAAAAAAACTATTTTCACTATAATATTATTACTTTTGCATTAGAATTACATGTGGGAGGATTATATTTCTTTTGAAAGTAATGTTTCCACCATAACCTGTTATGTTTCCATTATAACTTTATAAGGAAATTTTTAGTTTCCTATATTTTCTATTATCCGATATCAATAACACATTTTGAAGTTATCCTCCACCCATGTGACTGATTATCTGTTATGCTCAACAGTTCTTTAATTTGCCACTTAATTAATATACTTTTCACCATTGGTGGGAAACAGGATTACAAAACATTCCACTCCACTAAGTAGTAAATATGCTACCTGCTTACTAGGTTTGAGCAGAGGATAGCTAAGTATAAGTTAGATAGTTTCGATTCATTCAGGTACATCAAACACCATGAAATTTTAATTCAAAAGCGCACTTCCAACCCAATTGCCATACATCAATCAATAAGAACCACAAGTTAAACAGAAGGGAGATCTACAAAAGATCCCTCATTCACTTACCCTTTACAGGCTCTCTCATGTTTCAAGATACAGATCAAATTCTAAGCAAAGATACATGACATAATAGATAATGCTCAGTTTTTCTTTGGGGCATATTCCACCAATTTATCCAGCATGGAAAAAAGCCAACATGGCTAAAACGGGTTTGTTTAACAGAAATTGGTCAAGCATTATAATTTTCCAGAAAAAAAAATTGGCATCCTTTATAATTTCAAAAATCCTTATCCTGAAAGATTTGGACACAGTTGCATCATCATGGGTTTCTACCTATCCAAGACTACTGACACGTGAATTAGATCCAAGACAATATTAACACTCCATAATAGGGACCGATGTAAAAGATTTACAGTAAAAATTGCACCCAAGAAGACTGACTTACAATTAGGAAGCCAATTTTTTAAGACAATGCTTAACAGCGCCTGGCTATTGCAGTTTCAGTCAACAAGGAAAATTGAGTTTCATATTGGCTAATGTCAAAGACAGCTAGAAACATAAGCACTAAACAAACTGCATAACATAAGATAAATCATTACATTGCATATCAGAAAATTAGTTCCTAAAAGTTCATACACATCAAGACAAACGAATTGAAAATAAAAATTGATATAGAACTATCAATATTTAACGATCAAAAGTAGCACTAGCTAATGGTGGAACCTATTATAAATAAGTATGTCATACTATTTAAAATATACATATTATTTTCATGAAACTATGATGGCAATTATAATGGAAAATTACAAGATATTGGTGCTCATATTTTATGAGCAGCTTTATATGCAAAGGCCAATAGGTAGTAGGAGGAAATTTTAAGACAGAATAAAAACACCTAGCCCCTTCCTCGGAAAACTTAGTTCTATTGGGTAAGGTCTTGATGAAATCACTAAAGTGGTATAGAGCGGTATGAGTCCATTACAGGGGCTGAGTTTAGTGTAGCAGCCATAGCGGGCCAAATATCGGGCTGAATAGTGGTGCTAAGCTCTGATTCCAGAAAATCCCTCTAAACAAAGATCTTATGGCTTTCTTAGGGAGTATGCTTGGGATTTCAATCTCCAAATATGAAATTTACAACGGTAATAATATTGAAACTGATCAACAAGACCTGGACTTAATAAATTGTGATTCATGATTATAGTAAACTTGTATTTGACTGTTGCCTGTATATACTTACAGTTACATGTTTTGTTTAAGACACCTATGACTTTTATTGTTAAATATGAACACCAATAATGTTGAGTAATGTTTACAACTTTTTAGAATTTGTATGTAATAACATGCATCATACAAACCATATAAAAAAAAATTCAAAATAGCAGCTAGCTTGTTATACCCTATCCCTCTTCTAGGCTCCGTATCTATACAGGAGTACAACACACCCTATCAGAGATTTCACTCTTAGTATTGACAGTATCTCCACAATCTTAGTATACCATCCTACAGCACTTAATAATAATAACTCTTGTTTTAACAAAAAGAAAATAAATTTAATTTCTCTTCAACATTATCAAATGGCCAAATAACTGTTAATTACTTTGGCATTTGGCTGCAAATACCACGACAGTATTCTGCAAGCTGATCCCATCTAGTAAATCATTGGCATATGGAATCGAACCCAAAGTAGGCCCATGTTTTAGCAATTGATAGTGGAACGGGATTTGTAATACACATACTAAGTCCTGATTGAAGTGAATCTCCCGTAGTAGATGTATCAATTACGTTGCACAAAAAGAATAAGACTTTAAGAACAAAATAGAAGGATGCACAGAATGAATGAAATCAATATCGAAACACCAAATCAATTGAATAGAAACGAAACACAAACTGAAATAACCCTAGATCCAATAGAGAGGAAATGCACGGAGATTAGAGAGCGAAAGAGACAAACCAGCGAGCGAGGAAGAGAGTTCTGAAGGATAGAGAGGGAGAGGAGGAAGCTCTGGGTGCGAGAGTAAGGAATTCTATATTAGTGAAATTTAAATTTCTATACTTTAAATTAATCAAATATTTTACAATAATACTCATTATTGTTTTCCAATCACACTCTTCTTTAAAACTCTCATATCACATGTTTGTACTCTTAAAATATCCACTAAAATACTCTTTTGAGTGCTATTTTCGTCGGATTTATTTAATTTTATTTTGGTGTTTAATTAAGTTTTAATTTTTATTAATTTTAATCAATTTGAATATGTTTGCTAATAGCATATAAATAGTTAAGATATCAGTTTGTGTTTTTTTTTTAATTTTTTAATTTTAAAAAATTATGTACATATCAAATCAACTATCACGTGTTATTATCACTCTCTCATGTCACTTATTACTTGTCATTTTCTTTCTTTTAATTTAGTTTTTATATTTGCTAATTTTTTTTTAGTTTAGTTCTATTTTTTATTAAAATGAAATAATTTTGTCATTTTTTATTTGAGACGGTTTATTTTCTATATAAATTGTATATTAAATTTTTTTTATTAAAATTAACATTTTTATTGATTATTTATGAAATTCAATTTAAATTATTAATAAAAGTGTAAATTTTAATAAAAATATTAGTATAACATTTATATAAAAATTAAATGATTAAATATGTTTTTGTCCCTTAACTTTCTACTTTGTGACAATTAAAATTAGTCCCTTTCGAAATTAATGAGAGATACATTATTTTAAAATACATATTTTTTATGTGAATTTATATCTTTTGACTATTATTACACTTTTTTTTTTCATAATCCTAAAATTGTAACATTTAATAGCATAATACTACTGAAATGAAATGTTTCATTATAAATATTAAGAAGTCAAATAATTCAAAATATATATATATATATATATATATATATATATATATATATATATATATATATTAGTAAAGTCTTACAAGATAAGATTATAGTAATATCACTAATATACATTCGCATATATTAGACAAAGATCCTATTACAAGACTCCACCTAAAATGTTTTAATATTGTTGCTCCACCCAAACAACCGACCATTAAACAATAAGAGGTGCCTTAACACATGTTACTCCACCTATTCATACAAATAAGGTGATCATTGCAAAAAAGAACACGACATGTAATAGACAAACAAACAAGATATGGTAAGCAAATTAACAAAATAATATCATATTTTAATAAAAACATGTTGTATCACAATACCATGCATTCCAACTAATCATACAGATTCATAACTATTAATAGATGACTCTTCTTAACTCAATACACACTGATGTCAAATCTCGGGAGGTTTTAACACTTGCAATGGATAACCTCCGCCCACAAGGTTAATCCTATATAAGCCACTAGAACTTCAAAAAATTCTTCAAAGCAGGACTTCCTACAACTCCCAACACCTCAACCATTTTTCTCTATATGAGTTGAATGATTAGTAGAGTATTAGGATAATTTCCAATCTTGAACTCCTATATCAATGCATACACTACTCAACAAGTGGACTTTTCCCATGGAATTCCTTTCACCAAAACAAATCACACTTTACTTCATGCTTATTACCATTATCTCATACAAAAATCCATTCATCTACACAAACCATAACATAACATATTTCAAACACTCATAATGTCAATACACAAACATCCATACACACATATACATCAATAAACCATATACCTTATTTTATTCAAGATCAAACTAAAACCAAAAGTAAGCATGTTTTTAACAAAAAGAGAAACCTAAAATAGGCCAAACATAAGACATAAAATTTTCTAACTATAGACCTCAAATCAAAGATCTCACCATTCAAAGTAATAATTCTTGTGTCTAGGACATGTTATCAAAATTTTAGTTCGATTCGACAGTTAACGAAACGGAAATTCCATTTTTTTCCTAGATAATGCAGAGTAGAAAAACATGGTGGCGCCTAATGCTGGAAAAGTGGCGCTTGGAGCTACAACCCTCTGGAACCCACTGATTTGAGTGTGTTGACGGTCTAACAATGGCGTCTGACATTCCCAAGTCTGTGGTCATTGTCTCAATGACGCTTTAACAACACCCGATGGTTTATCAATACACACAACTCCCTCTTTAAGTTTTGATTGAGCAATTTGACTCCTCTTTAGTTAATCTCCACTTAGTAAACTTTCAAACACTTAAAATTAAAGAATCTCACAAAGGCATCCAAGTTCATAAACAAAACAATAAATTTGCACAAAATCAACATACAACGCAAGCTTAACCTCAATTTAGCAACTTTAACAAGCCATTCAAAATTTCAAATGAAATAAACAAAATGATGCACAATCCAACATACTACACCAATTCAATATCAACTTATCAGCTAAAACATGCAGTTCATCACCACAAAAGTAAATCACAAATTCATAATTTATCACATCAAAATTATGAGTTGACAACAACAAATTAACAATCTTGACATGCAAAAGCTAGAATTAGTTTTTCTCACCTGTAAAAGGCAGTCCAAATAGCTCTAAGAACACCAAAATGCCTTTAACTCCACATGATATTCTATCTACACGTAGAAACATCACAAGAATGATCAGGACATACAATTATGATCTTTGATCAATAGAGAGTCATATTAATAATCTTGACATGCAAAAGCTAGAATTAGCTTTCCTCGTCTATAAAAGGTTATCCAAATAGCTCTAAGAATACCAAAATTCCTTTAACTCTTCATGGTGCTCTATCTACACATAGAAACATCATAAGAACAATCAGAACATACCATCATGATTACTGATCAATAGAGACTCATATTAATGACTCAAAGGTCACATGTAAGTAAGTAAAGCCTACATGCAAAGAGAAAGATTGATTGGACCAAGAAAAAGGGTAGAAAACCAACCCACCCTATTGTGATTTTGACCGGCTACCCTTATAGAACTTAATGCTTTGATCACAAAGATAGTCTCAGATCATCAAACAAATTAGCAAAGAAAAAGAACACCTAAAGAGAAATTAGAGGACTCTAGAAAAATAGTTTCTAAAAATATGATGTATTTTAAAATAATGAAACTCGTTTTTAAAAAATCTTATTAAACTTCTTATTTATATAAATCCTCCTTCTAAACTATAAGAAAATAAACACCTCTGGATATTACCCAAAACCCCAACTTAATTCGTTGACACGTGTCCTTTTTTTAGGTTTTTTCGTAACTTTATCTTATTTTAAATAGAACCCGTGATCTGAATTGAAACACTGAGTATTTACTGATGTAACCCTTTTCTCCAAACTCAGTTTCGTTTGAAATTTTGGAGATAAAAGTAATTTGCTCTTTCCCGCTAATTTGAGTGTTGGATGGAGAGAATACTTTGTATGATTTGATTGATGTTAGATGCATTTTGAGGTCTGATGGTTTGGGATGATTTTTTAATTTTAAGGGCATTGTTGGGTGGTTCCAATGTATGGATCTTGCTTCTTCTTCTTTCCAGGTTTCAACCCCTCGCAACTCCATTCAAAAAATTAATCTTTTATTTCATAATCCATTCCCTTAATTTTTCGTCTTCCTCTACCAAAAACTTTTCAAACCTTCTCCCACCCTTCTCCATTCTTATCCCTAAAGCATAAATGAGGGTCCTCATTCGTTGAAGTTGACATGGTTTTGGATTAAAAACGCCTTCATTATTTTGTTCTTCAAGCTTTTTCTACGACTCTCCAACCACATGGTAGGTTCTTCTACTTTTCCTTTTCTATTGGTTACCTTTTTCCTTTCCCCTCTAATTTCCCTTCATTTCGTGTTTATGTGTTGAAAGTGTCATCTGGGTACTCCAAATTAGTTCATATAATGATCTAAATATATATGATGTTCTTGAATGTTTAGTTTTACAGATTCTTATTGTGGATTGAACAAAAAGGTAAGTTTCTTTTTCTGTATTGTTTACTTATTTATGCTTTAATATGTTGTTTTTCAAATTTTAGGGTTTTTTCAAAGTTATACTTTTACAGATTTTTTTTTATTCTTCTGATGAGTTTTTATGGTGCATGACTAAATGCAAAAACTTTTGGTGAATGGTTCCCGACCTCTATTATGAATAACTTCTATTATGAATAGTTATGTGTATTGCTTTTATTTTTAAGGTTTTCAGAAGTTAGTACATTATTGGACTTTAAAACTATTATGTGACTTTATTTTTGTCTTGGGTTTATTGTCTTCTGATTGTTTGAACTTAACAATATTTATGAATTCAAATTAAAAAAACATGGTTGTATGAAGTAATGTGAGAACAACTAACAAAAAATGTGTAGTTTGTGCTCTTAAAGTAATTTATGCGGATACAACGCCTTTATTATTTGCCTTCATTATTTCGTTCTTCAAGTTTTTTCTACGACCCTCCAACCAAAGTAGGTTCTTATACTTTTCCTTTTCTATTGGTTACCTTTTTCCTTTCTTCTCTAATTTCCCTTCATTTCGTGTTTATGTGTTGAAAGTGCCATCTGCCTACTATGTTCTTGAAAGTTTAGTTTTACAGATTATTATTGTGATTGAACAAAAGGTAACGTTTTTTTTTCTATATAGTTTATTTATTTATGCTTTATTATGTTGTTTTTCAATTTTTTGGGCTTTTTTAAAGTTATGCTTTTACATATTTTATTTTATTTTTCTGATGAGTTTTTATGGTGCAGGACTGAATGCAAAAACTTTTGATGTTGGTATTCAATGGTTGCTGACCCGATTAAACAAACAGTACTATTGTTTAATCTTTTATTTATAATATTTATTTTTGTGGTTTAATTTGTTCTTTCATAATATTGACATTATTGAAACTGATACTGGAAGTAATTCAAGTTCTAATTTTAGCCAACATTCTATTCTTTTGATGAGGAGTTTTTATGGTTCAAGACTGAATGCAGAAAATTTTGGTGTTGGTATTCAATGGTTCCCAACCTCGATTAAACAAACAATACTATTTTTTAATCTTTTATTTATTATATTTATTTTTGTGGTTTAATTTGTTCTTTCATACTATTAACACTATTGAAACTGAAATTGGAAGTAACTCAAGTTCTAATTTTAGCCAATATTCCAAGTTCCCGATCCTACCCTTATACCAACATTTCAGGTTTTATCACATGGTGAGTCCCAATTTTGTGTTTTGTTGAATCTGAAGTTGTTGGGGTAAGCAGTTATGTAACATAAATATAAATAGTTGGTTTTGCACATGTTTAAAAATTTAAAGATATCAAGAAGTGCATTGTAAGTTTTTCTTCAAAATTTATATGATGGGGAACGAAATATGTTTTTTATTGCTTTAGTATATTATTATTTTATTATTCCACAGATCAGTATTTATATATGATGGGGAACAACCATAATTAGCACTGCCACGAAGGGATTGGTGAGAAACTTGCCAAAGTTTATATATGATGAGGAAAAAGGCTTTAGAGGTGAGTATACAAATGTTTAATCTGCTTATTTTCACGATTTTAAGGCTCATATATGAATAGTTTTGTGTATTGCTTTTATTTTCATGGTTTTCATAAGTTAGTACATTATTGGACTCTACAACTATTCTGTGACTTTATTTTTGTCTTGGGTTTATTGTTTTCTGATGGTTTGAACTTAACTACTCAAGCCACCTAACAATATTTTTGAATTCAAATTAAAAACATGGCTGTATGAAGTAATGTGAGAACAACTGACAAAAAATGTGTAATTTGTGCTCTTAAAGTAATTTATATGGATATTTCAGTTTGTTATCTATTATGTTAGTGATGAGATGATGCAAAAGCTTTGTCAAGTGAGTTGTTGAATGTGGTATCTTCTATGGTGGATGCACATGGAAGTGATGGTCCCTTGCAAGAATATATGAATGCAGATGAGTGGGTTATGCTATTTATGGACATCTAATGAAATGAAATGGATCAGGCTAGCCATGAAAATATTGCTAAGAAGGTTTGTTTTTTTTTCTTTCATGTGAAAAATTCAGTCAAAATGGTTTCCATTTAAATCAACTTGTGCACTTATTATGATATAAATGATGAAGTTGTTCTTTTTTATTTCTTTTGTCAGTGGATCCCTAAACTAAGGCATTACGCACCTGGTGTTCAATAATTCTCATTGAAACCAAGTTAGGTAAGCATTTAACCCCACCCTTCATTGAATGGATTGGCATAGTTGCTGAAGGGGTTCTATTGTTTTTTTAGTGAATTTAAAAAAAAAACTTTATTCATTCCAATAAATATAATTTCATTCAATCATAGAACTAAATTTAACTAAATATATAAACTAGGTAAATGACTAAGTGTAGCTATTTGTTGATATTTAAATCAGGAGTTTAACTTTGACTATAATTTCTTATACTAAATAGATCAAGGTGGTTGTATGAGGTCTGATAAGGGTCCATGGCAGGATCCAAATTTTTGAAGTCTTATTTCCTTTAGTTTTTTACTCTCAGTAAGCATTGAACATTGTAAAAGATATTAAAAAACTAACTATAGTTATTGCTTAGATTCAATTAGAAGTCGCATGCCTATGCATCCAGTATCTCACATTTGTGTTTGGATGTTAAAAGAAAGACGTTGCAACATGCAGACAAAGAATAAGTCTAACTTCTTAAAAAATGAATAATGAGTTGGGTTATGTGCATGTTTCTGTTAGTAGTTGTTGTTCATTCAGCTCATTGAAATTTAGAATGTTCCTAAATTAGTTAATCAAAAAATAGCTATCAGATAATCATAATAGTTTTCATATTTGATTTTTTTTGTCTTTTTTAATGATTAATGATGTGATTCAGTATAGAAATTTTGATTGTCGAAGATGCACAATATTGTTTTGTTGTTTTAGAATAGTGAAAGGTTAGTTCTTCCTTTAATCATTCAATCCATAAAGACAATGGAGACATTGGTGGGTCCCAATCCCAAGTCAAAAAATTGAAAGATAATTCTTCTAATTCTTGATACAGAGTATTAATCCCTATTCTGCTTCATAATAATTCTAATTCCATCAAATAATATGAATACTTTACATAGACATTACTATTGGGTTTTACTGTAAATGCATAAAAAACTATGATACACTGAAATAATCATAATTATCTATTCATGTCGGATTCTGCCTTTGATAAAATATCAAGGAAAGTATAGCAAAGTTGTGATCACTGTGACCTTTCTTGAGTTGCTATGATGAGGATTGCCCGATTATTATTATAAAGATCTGGATTATATTAAAATAATCATAGAATGACCTTTATATATTACTACTTTTTCTACTTTGACAATGAAATTGCAATATGTCCTATAGGTTGTACTACTTTTTCTACTTTTTTTTTGCCTTTGATAGTCTACTGAAGATTAAGGATGAGTAGAAAATGTGTTTGGGTCAATGTATCTTGTAATGCTACAATGATATGAATTTGGATCCCTGTAATACTACCAAAGTATCCCTTGAGTTTTTAGACATTCTAGAAATTTGGGATGTTGGAATAATCAAATTTTAAGACAGAAAATAGTGAGCATGCTAACTAGAACAGTTGTGTGCATGTAGATGGTTCTTAATGGTGAAGTACGATTATGTCGATGAAATGCTTTAAAGTCAGTAGATTTCTAACCTTAAGTTTAATTTTAGCGTGTGGTATGAAATGTTTGGTGCATTATCATGTCAAGAGTTTTTTATTGAATTTTTTTATTGTCAAGTAGCAACGCAATATACATTATTTTGTTTCCTTTCATACATGTATATATATGGTGTTAATAGTTTCCTTGGTATTATTTAGAGACAATTAGTTGAGCTTTGAACATTTTTTATATAGGCTGAACTTTCTCTGAAATGAGTAAAAGATTATTAAGGCTTTTTTAACTATTTCATTTTATATTTTATTTGTTAGGCATTGCAGGGTTATGGAGCTAGATTTATCTCAAAGAAGGCAATTTTATTTTTCGATAAAACCAATGGTTGAAAAATCATGGTTTGGTAGTATGTGGAAAGCTCCTCGGAAGCATGATGCTAATTCTGATAAGGTTGTATAAAAGTATAAGCATTTGTTATAGGATGTTTTGTGTAAAAGTAGTTAATTTATGGAAGTCTTTGCATAATAAATGGATTCTTAATTTATGGTACCAATTCCTAACTTATTGGTGAAATCATATCACAGATTAAAACCAACATCATTTTCAGATTTAACAATTATTTAAAGAAAGTGGTTCCCTATGCTTAACCACTAAGTCTACTTTAGGAACTCACAGATAAAAAAAATGGCAGACTTCCTAATCTTTGATAGATGAGTACCTACTCATTTGATTAATTTTTTAAGATCCATTCTAGAAATTCTTGCAAGATCATGGAATAAAGCTTAAATTAATTTGTTAGTCCCATACTTCTTTGAAATGTTTAAACAGGTCCAATTACACTTTAAATTTGGGTCCTTGAACTTATAAATATATACGAGTAATATTATATATGAGCTTGATAAATGTTAGGGTATTATGGGATACATAAGCCTTATATTGAATAATATTAGATACTCGGTTGACTACACAAGTGGCTTGATCTTTTAACTGCTAGCTTTTAGGAGAGAATTTTTCAAACACAACAAAACCTATCAATTAATGTAAGTATACAACAGTATTGTATATACTTTGTGGATATTTTAAGAATTAACCTTAAAATTGTTTTTAATAAAACATGTATTTTAACTTTAATATTTGTGATAACATTGTATAGTAAGAACAAAGAAAAGTGTGATGTTCCTGCTGCTGAAAATTCGACTGATGCAATGGAGTAAAGTGTTTTAATGTTGTACATACTTTGAAGGGTGGATCGTAAAAGAGGTTATTGCATGATGGTATTTGTAACCCTGAGTGTTTGATATGCATTTTTTTTTATTTAATGACCTTTAACTTTTAATGAAAAGTGAAGTAGAAATTTATAGAAAAGGAAATGTTTCTACTCCTAACAGCATGATACGCAAGGAAATCTAAAATCAAGTATGATATATATGATTTTTACAAGATATTGACAATATTATGTATTTTATGTGATTATCAATATAATTGACAAATATTTGGTATTTTCAAATTTTCTTTTCAATGTAAAATGGATTTGTAGTTTATCCAAATCAATTGATTTTACTATTGTGATAGGTAACTTGTAGTGAACATGATGTCATTTTTTAATTAATATAATAATGCAGATATTACATGCTATCATCAAAATAATAAATTTATATTTAAATATTATTTTTTAATTTTATTATTAGTATTAAAATAATAATAATAATTATTATTATTACTACTACTGCTGCTTCTTGACAATTGTATTTTTCTTTAAATCTATTACTTTATCATAAAAATTCAATATTAAAATAATATTATTAATTTTAATTAATTTGTTATAAAAAAACATCAATAATTATTATTTGATTATTTTTCATATCAATCAACTCTTTATTTAAATATTAGATTTATATTATAAAATTATATAAATAAATAACTTATTTAAATTAATAATAATTGTATTAATTTTTTAGTACAAATTAAAAAATAAAAAAATAAAAACAAATGCACGGGATCGCATTATATAGTATGCTTACATTTTACTTTAATAATGATCGTGCATCTACATTCATTTTAATATAATATACATGTGTTTATATATATCTATATGTGTTTCTATTCAAAAATTTTAACATCCATCTCATGTTATATTTAGTTTGTACGAGATCCTATTACATAATATGCTTACATTTTACTCTAATAACGACCCGTCCATACGTATTTTAATAAAATATACATGTGTTTTTATTTAAAACTTTTAATATCAATTTCATGTTGTATTTATTTTGTAGGGGACCATGTTACACAATATGCATACATCTTACTTAAATAATGACTCATACGTACACATCTCATTTTAATATAATATACATGTGTTTTATCTACATGTGTTTTGATTTGAAAATTTTAACATCAATTTCATGTTATATTTATTTAAAAATAACGTAAATTTTTTAAATTTTAATTTTAATTTTAAGTTTATTTTTTAATATATAATACCTTCAAATATGTTTAAACACTAATTCTAGCAATCCATATCCACTACTTTTTAATAATTTTTATTGTGATATATATTATTTTATTTAAATGGTCTTTAGTAATTTTTATTAATGTGTTACTTTGGTAGTTGTTTTTTATGTTTAATTACTTTTTAATTATTATTATTACATTTATAGTGGTAGTTTTGTATTTAATTTTAACTATTTTAATATTTAACTATTGATTGAAATGTTATTTTTTAATCTTAACATTTTTCATTAAAAAAATAATAATATCTTTGATTTTATATATAAATATATTTCAATTGTTTTGTATGTGTTTGTGGATATTTACATATGTTTCTATTTAAAATTTTTAATACAATCTCATGTTGTTTTTATTTTCTACGGGACCATATTTTGATTATGTGCATATTTTCTAAATGATTATATTATTATTTCAATTAATATTAGTAATAGTATTAGTAACATTATTATTATTGGTATTATTATTATTGGTAGTAGTAATGTTAGTACTATTATTATTATTAACCTTAGCATTGACATTAACATTATTATTATTAGGATTAACATTGATATTAAATTTATTATTATTATTATTATTATTATTATTATTAGTTTAAGTATTTTTATAAGTCGTCACTTTGAATTGAGATGAGAGTTCAACTTTTAACTTAAACTTTGTATGTGATAGCTACTTTTTTAACATCAATTTCATGATGTATTTATTTTTTATTTTGTACAGTACCAGATTACACAATATGCTTATATTTTACTTTAACAATAACCCGTGCATATACATTTAATTTTAAATAATATACTTCTACATGTGTTTTTATTTAAAAAATTTAACAAATGTCTTGTTGTACTTATTTTATACAGGACCATATTACACAATATATTTACATCTTATTTTAACAATGACTTGTATGCATATTTTATTTTAATATAGTATATAACTCAAAACTATAATTATAAATTTTAACCGTGTAATAATATTATTTTATTACACATTACTAATCGATTAGTATTAGTATTATGATTTAAAACAAACAAATTCATATCTAATTACTATTTTTTAATCTTATCATTATTATTATGATAATCTATTATTATTATTAATATAAAAATAAATATATTAATTATATAAATAAATAATTATTTAAATAAAACAATAATTATTAAAAAAAAATAATCCAAATAAAAAAACAACAACAAAAATATGACCCGTGCGTAGGCGAGTCTCATACTAGTTTAATATAAAATAATCGAGTCTGACTATTTTTAAACTACTATCCATTTTAAAATATCATTTACTATGTCTTTACAAAAATTATAACACATTATGAATTGACCATTTTTTATAATTTAATATTAATCATTATTCTTTTAATTTTTATTTATTTTAAAAAAATATATAGAGGTAAGAACTGTCTTTCTTTCCTAATAATAATAATAATAATAATAATAATATTATGTTATTACTATTTTTGGAAAATAAAAATTTATTTCATAGTATTAATATAACATTGATTTTATTTAACGGTTATTCAAAGATATGAAAGAGAGAAGAGTTTTCTTGTACCTAACGGTTGTATAACATTCGACAAATCTTGCAATGTGGACTTTTTACGGTAGGAAAAATAAAGAAATCACGTTAAGTATTGAAAAAAAATACCTATTCATAAATCACCTCTCACAATTAGTGTCCATGGCCATGTTGTGTTCTAGATATCTATCACTTGAAGATAGTGTCTTCAGCTGTTAATTTTCCTTTTATTCTCACTATTATCGGTGTTAGTAGAAGAATTTATTTTATAGTAGATATATTCTCTATTGTAAATTCTTATAACATTTTTGAAAAACATCATATATGAGAAATTGGAATGGAAGAATGAAATCTAGATTTTCTGTTGGATTTTTTAACATTATCCTCTTGAGGATTAAAAATTACTGATTTTGATATATTAAATTATTTTTAATATATTTTAAAACATCTAAATAAATATTCATCCGTATATCTTGAAGTTGAAGTCACAGCAGAAAAACAACACTGAAAAACCCCTGCAGAATAGGAGCAGCGCATGCGAAGAGCAGGTGTGGAATCATTGGACTGAACTATAAGTAGAAGCACACACCGAGACAGGTATAGACAGATAAAGCTATAGTTTCCTCTTTTACTCAAACCAATTTATGTCCCACTGTTTTAGTTTTGTAAGCCACTTTTGTGTGTCTTGAGAAATACATGGTGTCTTCATCTCACCATCTGCATCATCACTCTTCGTATCCTTACCAAGCTTCTCATGTCTGTTCCTTTGTCTTACCTTCAGCGACAGAAGCCGAGAAACCTCGTGTAGTCCACCCCACTTTTCCAATGCACGCGCAATATCATACCTCCCTGCACGTTCAAATGACTTTCTACTCGGCATAAATGAAGGGTCTATTCCCCAGGTCCTCTGAAACCTACTTATCTGCATCAACATCTCAATAATCTCATTTATCTATCAATTTTCTTACACTCAACATTTTATATAAACATTAGCAACCAACTTTTGCAGCTTACCTCTTCCTGTAAATTTTCAAGATTGTCCCAGTAACCCTTTGGCTTCCGGTGTTTGTAAGCCAAAGAAAGGTTCAATACGGTTGCAACCTTTCTGAATCCACCCATGCGAGTTATAGCCTTCTCAATATCCACTCTACCATGCAAACGAAGTTGCTTCCTCATTGGCATGAATCCTTCCTGTCCATGTTCTGCGATGAATTGCAGGAGTTCAGATTTTAGCACTTCAATATTCCTCTGTAAACCTGGCACTTTAGGTCTTTGCTGAGATGAACATCGATCGTCGCAATTAGGAACTTCCTCGGCTGAACCAGGGTTGTCATCATTTTCAAAGCTTGATGAAATAATTTGCTGCCCTGAATTTGTATTCTGCTCACAAAATTCTGAAGATTTTAATGCATTCCTGTTCTCAATGTAGTCTCTTATTGCAGACAAGTTTGATGGGAGATCTTCATAAATGACCTGAAATGGCATTGTGCAAAAAATTCACAACATTTCAGGGTGCAAATGGAGAGTTAGGACAGCTCAGAAGATTAAAAAATAATGATATTTGTCTTTCACTCATTTAACAGTGTTTTTAGTCAGCTAAGGAATTACTAGACAAACCTCCTCCATGATGGCTTCTGAAAGGAAAGTATCCTTGCGCATTTTTGACTCCACAGAGTACTTCAGCAAGGTGTGATGATTTCCTAGTTGCTCAAAAATCCATTTTCCCCGGAAAGAATCAAAGTCCCCTTCAACTTGTTCAAAACTGATTTCCTGTTCTAAATATTCACACAACTCCAGCACGACACGAGCATGAAGCACCATATAAAGTAGGCCCTTACACCCTTCCTGCATGTTGAAAAATCAGGAAATCACAAAATTATAGATAAATATACCGTACATGTTCATTCTTGTATCGGTGTTTGTGCTAATGGGTACAAGTTTGTTTAACTGGCTGCAGATAACGATGGTAAAGCACTTGCTGTTAAGAAACAATTCAGCATATAAATAGATATCATGTTCTTTTTTAAGACTTTACTTCTCTAACATACACTGTCCTATACCTGAAGAACACGGACTTTATTGTTATCTCGTGATACAACCTTACTGATTGCTAGATTTGGAACTATCCTGTAACATATTATGTGGAATCAAATTAGAAGAATGAAACAATAGAACCGGGAATTTCATATTCAATGTTCCGATAAATCTAGCGTAACTCAGGAAGTGGCTTACTCAGGAAGAGTCTCATAGGCAGTTAGAATATTCCATACTTCCCGAACAGGAGCTTTAACTGTTATGCTTGCAACAACACAACGATGAACACCTCCATTTTCCTTCATATCAAAATCACTTCATTACTAAGTATGTATGACTAATTGCTGTAAAAACAGGTAATTGTCTGAATCCAGGTCAACTCATAATAATTAGTACATAAAATTTACCAGAAGGCCATCAAATCTGCGGAGATGAACTTCATCCACCATCCGAGGCCTGTCAAGCCTGCAAAACTTTCCAAATACACCCCAGTTGCTTCTCATCTCACTGGAAGATGTGAGTATCGAACTGGAAACAGAGGTGGCAATTTCTTTTTTGTTCTCTGCAGGAGGCAACTTATCACTTTGACACAAAGAGCCATTTATCTTTTCAACACTTTCACACAAAGTACCATTTATCTTTTTAACAGATGACCCGTTAATGGCCATATAAGTTTTATGCAACTGATTTTCTGACACCGGAAGTTTCTGATATCCCATAAAATTCTTTTCAGCTCTGAATGCCAAAGCTCGAAGGTTCACAGGAAGATCAGATCTGATAATCCTTTCCAAAAAAATAGCTGGAAAATTAAATCTTGGTATTACATTGACTTCATACGATAAAATAGCAGTTGATGACCTGCATAAACCAGAATTCGTGTAAACTACATATGTAATATATCAATGTGATTAATTTCAATAAGAACAGCCCATATGTTATAAAGAAATGAAGATACTTATACCATAAAAACCCTTAAGAATTGAGACATACTATGAGTGAAATAATTTAGGATGGCAATTGGAAAAGTTTTATTGTCTTGCAGGTAGAATTATTATTGCATATGGAAAATTAGCCAAGTTATTTCATTCTCTTTCTAACATATAAGTATACTTTGATACATTTTGATTTATGTAAAAAAAGACGAAAGACGCAACAATAGCCTTATACCAACAGGTAAGTCGGCTACATGGATCACATGATTTAATTGCAATTGGTGAAAAACCAATTACTCAGATATTTATCACCTTTAGTTCTATTTAATAATTTCTTCTAAACTCCTGCTTGGCCTCCCTCCACCAATTTTTACAAGGATAAAACTTGTGCAATCTATTCTTCCGAACTCTGCCTATCATATTGAAAAACTAATAAAAATAGTCCTCCTATCTCCTTTGATATCTTGATCTCTAAACAAAGTTTTCCTTCTTTATTTATTTACCCTATTTTTGACAAGATTATTCATCCATTGATCTTTGTCCCAAGTTCTCGTAAAAACTCTCCTAAAATTTTGGATTGTGCTTCACAATTCTTCTCTTATTTCCAGCCTTCTGGTACTTTACCTAATTTTCAACGTTATTGCACCCATTCTCCCTTTTGTTTCTTACCTTTCCTTACACATTTTCATTTCACCATCAAGATTTCTGATCTCAATCCAAAACCATTTTATTTACCTAAGAGTTCTTGAGCAACCTCTCTAACCTTCTTAGACATTTCATTCCAATTCTGACTAGCACTATCTTATAGTTCCCAATTACCTTCTTCTAATAACTTCACAAAAGTTAATTGTTTAGTACCCTTAAGCTGCAACCACGAGATTTTTGGATTTGTATCTGGTTCGGTTTTGTGTTTACATTTCTTAAAATGAACATCAAGAACCAAGACCCTATGTTGTGTAGCAAGTCCCTTTCTTGGAGAGCCATACAAAAGAAGAGCACACTCAACATACTGATATGTTGTTATATACTCAAGATAATTATTACCCCAACCAGGCTATCCAAAAATGTGAACGCAAAAAAACAAGCCAATCAGACCTTGAAGGATTTTGTGTGGTGAATGAGGTCACTAGGATACAAAAAGAGTAGGGGTGCATGTGAAATTTGTGATCTGTCTTCCCTCTCTTGGCCCTCAGGGGAATACTTTTTTTCTCTCTGTATTGCTTCACTGAGCCAGTGAATGCCTTCTTATCATTTGTAAGAAATACCGTTATCTTACTATATCATAATACCATTCAGAGATTGCTGTCATTCGTTCTTTTCTTGTGTGTGGGTTGTTTACAGTTGATGCAGGCTTAACTAAAATGAATCATTTCATTAATCAGAATCAGAACTTCATTAAACCAAATTTGATAGTTCGAGATTGATATGACATATCATGCTAAATATATACATATTGGTATATTTAGATTGATTTAAAGCTGCTTTGCAAAGATGGCTTCATGAAATAGATTATATACCTTGTTCCAGATTTTACGGACCATTTACCGTCAAACTTCTTAAAGTCTCCATCAACCATGGAAAAGTGCAGTTCTCGATCCCATTCCTGAAGAATTAAAACAATCAAATATAGCAGTATTAATTTAACTAATTCACTTCTCTAACTTTTTCCTATTGACTGCCTAACCTGTCCACTAAACTAGCCAACCACTGCTAATGGAAACTAATCAATCAACTATTTTTGACATGATCTTGCGCAAGGCTCATGTGGCAAATTGTATGAGATAACATGGGTTGGAGTATGAGAGATTAAGGGTATCTTTGATTCTCTTCTCATTTCCGGTTTTAAAAAATGTTTTCTGAAGCAATTGCCAGCTATTGAACAATCAATTTCTCATTCAAAATCTACTTACGTTTTGAAAATTAATTCCGAAACAAGTGCTTTAAAACCTAAAGAAACAAAAATTCTCCTCCTCTTCTGTTCTCATCATGTTCAGCTTCTCCTGCTCTCTATGTCTTGTACCATCATCTACCAGTTGTCTCAACAATCTCACACACAAGCCTTATGAAAACTAAAAAAAGAAATTAAAAAGAGAAATCAAACACACCCAAAAGTTTCAATTTCATTCCAATCAAGTAAGGCTAGTGGCTCGCTACAGTGGCCAATTCATATAGCGTTAAAAGACACTCACTGAATTGATGACTTCTCGAAGATCCAAGACAACACGAGCTTCTATATGCCAATACATAGCCCTTTGTAGTCCCCTTTGCTCTAACCATATCCTTCCTGGGTATGGACAAGGAATTTTCCCACTAACAGAAAAAAAAAATGTGCCTTATAAACTGTACCTTTAACTTAATCATCGTCAATACAAAGCAAAAGCACTTTTCCTTTTTTTTAAATTGAATGTGTATAGAAGCATCACCATTTGCATTACCTCCATACAAGATTTGGGATGAAATCAGCGAGACGCTCGTAATCAGTGAGAGCATCCCAAACGGATTCAGTGTCAGCATCGACTGTGATTTGGGCATTGACTCTGCGTTCCCTCCACGATACTACTTGGACCTCACAAAGCACTTCACGGTCACCCTCTTCCTCTTGCTGCTGAAAGCTTCCATCTTTGGCGTTGAAGTGGCACGTGAGCTTCTGGGTGGTCCTAGTTGACGACGAGGAAAGTGCAACAGAAATACCTCGAGAGTTTAGTGTGAGAGACAGAAACCCTATTGTGGTGTGTGCGGCTGGTTTTGAGAGAAAGCACGAAGGGTGAGTTGCAATGGCGGAGGTGGAAGCGATCATGACTGGTGGGACTAACCAAATGAATGTTCCATTGGGTGGTTTGAGTATACATGGAAATGGAAGCTAAGCGATGTTGTTGGTGACAGTTGAAGAAGATACTTCTTGCGTCGTAGCCACCAGTTTTTTTTTTTTGTCGTTTAGTGTGGCTCGTGAATTTGTGGCTCCGACACGACACTTGATGATGCGGTTGTTTTCGTCATTTCATCAGATTCTTTTTAATAGGAAAACTACTATGTGAATGTGGGACCATGTTCCATAATTAAAACAAAGATAGAAGCATGTTCTTCTGTAGCATTAGCTCCTTTTATAAATTTAATTATTTAATATTGTAAAAAAATATTAAACATCAATTAAAAGTTTATTACAATATCTTGAAAATTATCTCCAAAATGCTGTCCTGAACCGTATAAAAAATTTTCTGTATTTGAGGGAAACAAAATAAATGACAAATTTATCTTCAAAAAGTAGATGTGTTTAGTGTAGAATTTTTCCTTCACCAAGTAATCCCCGTTTTAAAAAAAAAATTAAATAAACCTTTGGGGAACATTATTTCGCTAACTATATTATTTTCTCATATGAACTTATTTTTATTTTTTTTATTTCTTTTATTTTTCTAAATAGGAAGGAGAAATTAAAAAAATTAAAAATTAAATATTTAACATTAAAATTATGAAAAAATAATTTAAAAAAAATAATTAAAGTTATTGAGTTTAAATTTTAACTATTTTAAGAAAACGAATAAAAAGTAATAATTTATAATTTTTTAATATAATTTAATATTAATTTTTTATTATTAATTTTTTGAAAAATAAAAATATTTTAATAGAAAATATTTATGATCAATAATAATAACAACCCTAATAATATTCTAAAATTTTAAACTTATCTTTTATTTCTCATTCATCTTTTTCTACAAACTATTATAACACTAATAGTTTTTATTTCAAATACATTACAAAATTAATATCTTTAAAAATTTTCATGAATAATGATTTTTGTTTAAAAAAAATCTTCAAATAAAGTTAGTAGAAAATTATTACTTCACATGAATCGAAGTCGAATTCTTTAATTGATTGTTTGATGTCCAATTTCATAAGTTTATTCGGAATTCAGTTTTTCGGCACTGAATTGTGGAATAATTTTTTAAGGGAAAAAAAAAACAAAAAATTAAACATTGAAATTTAAAATAAGGGAAAAATAATTTATAATAATTAATTAAAAATGCAAAGATTAAATTTTAGTTACTTTGAGAAATAAAAAATAAAAAATAAAAAATTTAAGAATGAAAGTTGTATTTTCTAATACTGATTGTAATATAATTTAGAATAAAATTTGTTATCATAAAAATGGTTTGTAGGACAAGATAAATCATAAATAAAACATAAATTTTAGGTTTTAGAACATTATTATGCTTATTGTTATTATTATTTATCATAAATATTTTTATTTTTCAAAAATTAATAATGAATAATTTTAAATTATAATAAAAATCATAAATTAATTTCTATTTTATTCTTTCTGTTACAATAATTAAAATTAAAATTCAATACTTTTAATTATTTATTTTAAATTACTTTTTCATTATTTTAGTTTTAATTTTTTTATTTTTCCTCCGTATTTTAGAAAAATAAAAAAAAATAACAAAAATAAGTCCATTTAGAAAAATTATCTAAAATATTTTTCACTTTATTTTTTATTTTACATAGAAAATTGATATTATTAATAAAATAGACGTGTATTATTAAAAAACTAAATATAATGTACATATATTTTCTTAAAATTATATATATCTTAAATAGTAAAACCAATAAATTTATTATTTATCTTTTATAAAAATATAATAATATATATTTTTAATCATACAACTAATTTTATTATTATGATTCCATCCTAATTAAAATATGAAAGCTTGAGTCACTGTATAGATTGTTTGAATGAGCAATCCAATCTTAAAAATAATTATAATTACATATCTTTAATATGTTATTGTTCAAAATTAAAATTATTTGTTAGTTTTCATTTCGAAGTTTCAAGAAAAAAGTTGCGGAAATTGGATAAGTATCAAAAGTAGTAAAATTGCAAAATTACACAATTATGATATAAAGATAATAGTTGCTCTCGAGAGTGTTTCACTCATCATGTATACGAATATACAAATAAACACTAACACAAAAAAGGCCTTTAACGTCACCCCAATAACGTCTGCCTAAAAAAAGTCCAACGTTAAAAATGAGCGGTGGCATTTTTGTAAATAATACGACATTTTTAACATCTGACGTGGAGCGGGCAGACGTTACTTAACGTCTGTTAAAAAATACCCCGACGTCACTCAAAAAAGGACGTCGGCCCCCAGCTCGACAAACGTCCCTTGACGTCGGACCAGCGCGCGCCAGACGTCACTTAACGTCGGCCCCTCCCACCCCCGACGTCACTTAACGTCGGACATAACACCCCCGACGTTAAGTTTCAGCTTATCTCTGCGCGAAAC
>Ga0214543_1001507_pt1 | contig 45033 bp, 40 predicted proteins | sample CNSS2metaG_FD_160094 | JGI IMG/M metagenome (GOLD analysis project Ga0214543, IMG submission 160094) | Root nodule microbial communities from cowpea collected in UCLA plant growth center, Los Angeles, California, USA - CNSS2 | ecosystem: Host-associated > Plants > Roots > Nodule | place: USA...
CATGGTTGCATCAGTAGAAATTCAATCCGTCTACCAAACGGTCCACCTGGTTCGCGGCAAGCATAAATCGTTGGGTCTGCTGGTGGGCCCGGCAGGACTCGAACCTGCAACCAGACCGTTATGAGCGCGCGGGTCGCGCACTAAGTACATGATTTTTCCGTCGTTCTTTGTAGCGTCGATTCACGAAGGTCCGCGTTTGTTCACGGTCAACTGGTCCACCAGCGGTCCACCTAGCTTGCCTTTCGAACGGAAGGTGTACGCACTTTCGTCGTGGATTCCACCCGGTCTTTTTGCGTGATCGCGAAGGCCGCGCCGCGCATGTAATCGGGATGATGGTGGCCATAGGTGTCGATCAGAACCTTCACGGACATGCCGAGGAATCCAGCCGCCTCCCAGGGATCAGCACCGCGCTGCATGAGCCACGTCGCCGCCGTGTGGCGAAGCGTGTGTGGCGTTACGTTGCCATCCGTCAGGTCGAGCTTGGCAACCTCCACGGCGCGTTTGAAGGCGTTCTTCACCGACTTGACCGGCTGGCCGTGCCACTCGACGAAGCAGTGGGCGATTATCTTCTTCCGCTCCCAGCGCCGCATGTGAGCGAGCAGGCGCGGCGGAAGAGGGGCGGGCGGTTGCCGCTTGTTTGTGGCGCGCTTACCGATCATGAGCCGGTAGAAAATGCCCGCGTTCAAATCGACGAACGCGCGGCCATGCTCGCGCCGCGGAGAGGCTGCTGCAATGGCTGCCGCGCGGGTGCCGGTGTAGAGGCCTATCAACATGAACCGAGCGACGTGGCGAAGGGTGTACTTCGCTGTTTGGACCTTTTCGCCTTTATGGCGACCGCGGTGAATTGTCTGCACCTCGCGATGGCGCCAACAGGCCCAAAGCAGGCGAGCAGCTTCACTCCGATCCAACCACCGTTCGCGTGGCGCGCCTTTCGGCGGAAGCTTCACCTTGATGACTGCGTGATGCAGGTTCTGGTCGGCATGGTGATTGATGGCGGCCCGCAGATTCTCCAGGTCACGACGTGCGCCGCCCTGATTGCCGCGCTTCTTGACGAACTGCTTTGTCAGCGACTCCTGCATCTCACCCAGCATGCAGAGGCCGAAGAAGTCGTTAAGCCGATTAATCGATGCATCGAACCGGCGTTGCTGTATCTGGTCCTCAAATCCGTCCCTACGATCCGTGTGGTATATCGCAAGCACGTCAGCGATGGGGATGTGATCCACGTCCCGAAGCTTGCGCTCCGGGGCGTGCTTGGACGCAATGTAGTTCGCTAGGAATTCTTCGGCTTCTTTTGGAGGATGGAGCTCAAACGGTTTCGCAACGAATCCTGTGGCGATACGCTTCGGTCCGTCCTTGACAACCCAATGGGCTTGACGTCCTGCTTGAGCAGGTTTCTTCCAAAGGCGGGGTCCTTTACCGGCGTTCGACATAATTTTCTCATTTCAGCGATGTTGGTCAGTGTAGTGAACTGCTTACCGGCGATCGTCTCATAAGCGAGACGACCGCGAGCGATTTCACGGCGGAGCCCAGACACGGTGATGCTTCCGTCGGGAAAAGCCAGACGAGCGGCTACTTCCAGTCTTAATGGTGTGTCCGCCCTAATCAGGCCGACGTCGCTGCAGAGCACGTCAACCGGATTGGGTTGCGAAAGCTTCATTGCAGCATCATTCATCAAGCCGCTCTTGGAAGTTCGACAGGACCATAAAAGCCCGCTTTATACTTGAGGGTCCAGCCACCCTGGCTCAGTTCGAATTCCGACGGCTGGATAACTTTGAAGTATCCGCCCTTCTTTAACCTCTTCAACGAATGCCTTGCCGCGCCGATGGAAAGGTGGCTGCTCTTGCTGATTTCGGAAAGAGACATTGAAGCTACATCAACCCGTCCATCGTGCATCTTGTTCACCAATACCGCAGCTACCCTGAGATCGTTTTCCTTCATGCTCACTTTGACCTCCGCCAGCAACGCATTCAGCGCTCTATGGAAGTTGCTTTCGATAGGATCTTCGGAGAGGCTCCTTGCATCGAGAAGATATACTGGTGGTCGTGCGTACATTCAGATCTCCTGCCGCGAGTGGACATTTGCATCGGCATTAGCATTAAATATTGAATAATGCAAGTGCCTAGTAACGATTCCCCGGGCGTCCGAAAGATATGGGAGAATTTGACAGGCTCTTGTGCATTATGGTACATTAATGCAAATCACGTGCAATCGGACTGCAAATGATGTCACGCGGAAGGCCAAAGCCCAGTAGTAGCAATGAAGGTCTTGCGCTTTGGGTAAGATCGATATTGAGCAGGAAGGGGTGGACGGGCACCGAACTGGCGCGCCGTTCGGGTCTCGCTCCCTCAACTCTCCTGAGGGCGTTGAACAATGCTGACCATCCATTCGTGTTTTCGGCCGCAACGCTGAAGAAAATCGCTAACGCAGCGGGCGAACCTGTTCCTGCCGATGTTGCTCAAGCATTTGGACAAAAAGCAACGGACGATCGGCATCGTGTAATCACCGTCCGAAATGTCTCCTCTCTTCCGGAGTCGCTTCGATCACCAACGACCAAAGGTAAGCCAGAATCCGTGATTGTCGCCGCGAAGTGGCAAGACGATGAGACGGTGTTCGCCTTCCGCAACCCGGACGACAAGCTCGGAAATTGGTTTCCTCCTCGAATGCTAATGTTCGCGACCAAAGCTCGCGATCCGATGGGAGGCGATCTGGTGATGGTGACGGAAAAGGGCGGCCGAACGAGGGTGCGGCTCCTGCTCGGGATCAGTGAAGAGGGACTGAGTCTCTCCAGGACGATGCCTGAGAAGGAGGACGAGAAGATCGCCTTCGATGACATCGCGGACATTGCCGTTATCGTAGAAGCGCTTAGGGATTGAGGAGCCATGACGACCTTTGCGATTTTGGGCGACTTACAGTGGTTCAGCCGATCAAAGTACGACGGCGGCAAGACCGAGAGGAAGCTCTTCGATCAGCACGGCTATTGCGCGATCTACTTTGCCGGCAAGGACCGGGCGCTACGACTCGGCTGGACCGGTAGAGACCCCCGCAGGATCGGGGAGCCTGCTCGGATCATTGCTTGGTGTGCAAACGACCAATTCGCGAAGCGCGTTGTCCACGAGGTGTCGCAGCTTCTGAACTCTCGCTTGGTTTCCGGCTGCTATGACGTGCCGATCCACCTCGCGGAGCAGGCAATCTGTATCGCGGCGCGGAATGTTGGTGTTCAGATCGCGAGCCATGAAGCGATGATGCAGCACGTGAAAGGGCTGAGGCATCAGCGCTTAGAAGAGGAGCTCAGCAGGGCTGAAGCAAAATTTCGCAATGCAGAGCTTGAGAGGAAGCTTCAAAGCGCTTCACCAGCCTCACCAGAGGACGAATATGCAAATTTTTGACGCCGCCCTGAAATTGTAGTAGGAGAAAACATCATCGCAGTTTTTGATCAGAGGCCCCGCCCCAGCGGGGCTTTGTCGTGCCCACACCCACGCCTCGGCATCCCGCCGGGGCGTTTTGCTTTAGAGGAACCATGAGCAGACTATTCTACGACCCCGAATATCGACGCCCATACATCGGCGTCAGGCTGCCAGCCCAGCAACTGGCTGATCTAGATCGAGCGCGTATCGAATTGCGCTTGTCGAGATCGGAGTTCTTGCGGCGTGCCATCGCGGCGCAGCTGCAACAGCTTCACGCCGCGCCAAAGTAATCACCAAAGGAAAAGCCCCGGCGCAGCAACGCCAAGGGGCTTCAATCTCGTCCATCCTTCGTTCAACCGCTCAGATCGAACCAAAACACAATGACACAAAATGCAGACGCCATCAACATCAGCCGGGTCCGCCGCGCCATCGACTTCTGGCCGGAGTTCACTGGCGGCGAAAGGCTGGTCGCTGGCGTAATCGCCGATCACTTCAACGCAGAGGAAGGGTACGCCTTCCCGACCTACAGATACCTTGAATTCGTGTACGGGTTCAGTTCAGACACGATCTCCGGCGCTATATCAAAGATGCGCGGTGGCTTGATGAAAATCACGAAAGCCCGGAAGGGCAATAACTGCTACGAGCCGGACATGCAGAAAGTTGAAGCCATCTTGGCTGACCTGGAGACGGCTCGGAAACGATGGCATGAGCAAAAGGATGCTTCGTCTGAAGAAGCAGAGACGCTTCGTCCGGCAAAGCAAGGTGCTTCGTCCCGCAAAGCAAGGGTGCGTCGTAAGACGAAGCGTAATGTCCAACCTAACGCCCAACACAACGCCCAAGCGCAAAGCCCCACGTTTTCCCCGCCCTCTGCCGAGCGCGGGCAAACGGGCTCAGGTTCTGGGAAGGAACGCCCTTCGCGCGGGCCGGCTGTTGATCTAAATCTGATCGACTTTAGCGAGTGCGTGGTCGGACTCGAAAAGCTCCTGCCGCCCTTTGTGCCGTTCGGCGAATACAGGGCAATGGATCAAAGAGCACTCGACCGCTCACGCCGGGGAGCAATCCGCGAGATGAAGAAGCTCGCCCACCTTGGTTGGACCCTAGACGAAATCCGGCAGGGCGTGGAAGCGTACCGGCACGAATACGACGAAGAGAAGCGGTCCGGTTTCTGGAAGGCTAACGACAAATGCGGCGCAACGCTTTCCACAGTGCTGATGCGTCTGCTTGACCAGTGCGATCCGAAAATGCGGCGCACCGACGACGGTGAAATCTTTGGATGGAATATCCCGAGCCGCTTCCTGGACCATCCGGTCAAACCGCAGGCCGTCAACGACAACCTAGACCCGCCGCCGGAGCCACAGATCATCCGCTGCGGCACGTAGGGTGTGGACCGGCCGATCCCGACAACCCGTTCTGATCTTCAACATGCCGGTGGCCCTAACGGGCTGCCGGTCCTCTCCACGTCATGCCGGCCCTTGGCATCACCATTTTCAGCGATGGCCGTTTCCTGACCGCCAGAGCCGCGCCTATGCGTTTTTCGGATGAGGGGCACCCCAAAACACCTACAACGTTCAAGCGTCTGTGCGAACACTGTAGCGCTTTCAAATCGCGTTCCTACTCCATCACACAGGGAACTCGCAAGGCATGACGGTCGTCATGGGATCGTCATTGAATGGGTTGTTCAGAGGTTCGTCGTCGCGTCGCGCGTTCCCATTCATAAAGAGCCGAATAACGATTTTCGAGACCCCGATGTGCGGGAAACCTTATAAAACAAGGCATTTGCTGCCATTCTCAAATTCCCTGAAACTCCCTCATATACGCTTGCACTCCATCGGCATTTGCATCTCTCCCCGCGAGTCCTTGACAGATTCGAATTTTCATGCTTGAATATCGGCAAGCTGCCAAAACGCCGTCAAGCTGATCCCGCTGACGGCGTTTTTGATTCTCACCTCTCACTTCAACCTGCGTCCACCGGACCGCGTCTTCGCGGTGCCGGCGATTACTGCTGTCTTCAGGAAAGTTCCACATGATTGATCTTGATCAGGCTCGGCTTGAGCCTACCCAAACCATTGGCGTCGTGCTGCCTCGGTCGCTCGCTCATGCAATCGAGCAACGCGCGAAGCTTGAATTAACGGCCAAGTCGGCGTGGATGCGCCGTGTCATTCTGGCTGAACTCAAGAAGGATGCCGGTGAGGCATCAGCGCCGGAGTCAGCGTGATGTCCGATCATCTCGAGTCCCTGATCTTGACGGAAGCGCGCCGGCAGAATCTGCGGCCAAATGCAGATGCAGTCCGGCAAGCGGCTATCGATTTGGCCGGAGCCAGTCTGACCGCCCAGAATCTGATCAACTTGCCCGGAAAGGGATCGATCTCACCGGCTGACTACATCCGCAGCTTGCACGACCAGATGCCCGAAGGTTTCGGCAGCATCGACAGTGAGAACCACACCGCGAAGCCGTCTGACTCGCTTACCGAGCGCTACAAAGCGGAGATCGCCGCGAGCCGGAAGCAGTCCCGCATCACTGAAACCGATCTAGCCCGATACACCGGGCTCACTCGCAAATACATGAAAGAGCGGTACCGTGCTGCTCAAGGAAAGTAAGGAACAACAGAAATGAAACGACCTGGAATCATTGCACGGCAGCACGCCGCGCGGCTGAAGGGGGAACAATATGCAGTCGGAGAAGGCGTCAGGGCCGCTCGCGGCGCAGCCCTGAAGATGTTCGATCTCAACCGCCGCAAGGCTGAGGTTGACCAGCGAGTTGAAGCAGCACGGGACCGGCTGGAGAACGTTGACGTCTTCGCGCTGCGTGCCGAGTTAGAAGCGGCACTGGCCGAACAGGCCGATGTCGACTCGAAGCTGGCCGAACTACAGGGTAGCAGCGTCTTGATGGCAGGCTGAAACCAGATAGAACGGGCGGTAGCGGCTTCACTCTCGGCATGCCGCCGTTCTTTGGGAGGGCGCAACGGTGATTATGAGACGATCTGTAGGACTGCTCGCCACGCTGGCCTCGGCTCTCACCGTTGCGCCTCTCGTCCTTCTCGTGCTTCCAAGATCGGCAATGGCTGAGAGCGCGTATTCTACGCCGACTCGCGATGGCCGGGAACGCATCCCGCGAACCGGCACATGCCCGACTGGATACATCGGCAAAGGCGATAAATGCGAAGCCCTGCACGCCGACACGCCGCGTGCCTTTCCGGTGATCCTAGGCAAGGCGTGCCCGTCCGGCACCTTCCGCAGCGGCGATGCCTGCAAGGCATTTCGTTGAGCTAAGTCGGGACGGCTTGGCCAGCGTGGGATATGCTGGGCCATGGATCGGGCGATGCAGCTGCAACACCTTGAGGAAGCCGAACGGCATATTGCCCAAGGTCAAAGGCATATCGCTGGCCAGAAACTGCTAATTGCCGGTCTGGAGGAGGATGGTCACGACACCACACAGGCCCGGCGACCGTTGGATAATTTCCACGCGACCCAAGCTCAACACGTTGCCTATCGCGATCGTATTCTGGAAGAGCTTGGGCATCCGCCCGAGCAGTGGCCATCACGCGAGCCGCTGTAGGACCCGGGAGACCTGAACCGCTGACCAATCGCCATTGCCCCGGCTGGTCGGAATGCCTTTCTCGTTCAGCCCTTCCGCGATAGCCCGCAAGCTCGTCTTGCCGGCCGCCTGTAGCTCTCGGATGACTGGACCGATGTCGGCCGCCCTCGCGGCGGAGCGCGCGTGTAGAGCTTTCCTAGACGCTTCCTGCATCTTCGCGTCGGGAACAACGCCGCGATTGCCGCCTAGCGTCATGCCGCGCCGCTTGGCCGCCGCCAGTGCCGCCTTGGTGCGCGCAGAGATCATGCCAGCCTCAAGCTCCGCAACGGCAACCATCTGCTGAAGAAGGAAGCGGCCGGTGGCACCCTCGATCACAGGCAGGTCGGCGAACCGAACATCAACACCAGCCTCTAGCAGCCGCGACAGGAAGGCCACGGAGCGCGTGAGGCGATCAACCTTGGACACCACCAGGGCGGCGCGATGTAGCCGGGCTGCGGCCAGTGCTTGCTCAAGTGCCGGCCGGTCAGACCGCTTGCCTGACTCCACCTCAGTGAATTCGGCAACGATCGACCAGTCGCCTCCGTTGAGGTAGGTGGCCACTGCCGCGCGCTGGGCTTCGATGCCCAGACCAGACTTGCCCTGCTTGCCGGTGGAGACACGGTAGTAAGTTACGAACTTTCCGTTGTGCTGGGCCATGCTCCGCTCTGTTACAAATGCGTCAACGTCCGTTGACGTATCTGTAACGGACTAAAACCCCGCGTCAATAGAGATCTTCAGTCCTCATTTGGCGGCGCTTGGGAGATCGGCTCCGCTTCCGATGGCCGGCAGACCGCCGCATGCCGCGCCGTGGAACGGTGCTCAGAGAAGAAGCCAAGGCTGGAGGATGCGTCAGCGCTCCCATCACTGGGACAGCGAGCGCCCAGCAATCCCATGGCATCGCCGGCCAGGAACATCCCTGCCGGTTTGTGCGCCGGTCTGTTCGCCGTCGCCTCTTGCACATTTGGCAAAGTGAAGAGGTTTCCCAGCACTCAATCGAGAGCACGGGAGAAGCCGAGTTTTTTATTCGGCATGCCCCACCATAGCGGCCGCGACCTCGGGACTTCCCCGCTTGTCATGACCTTTTATCGATTTACGGAGACCACATCATGCCTCGCGGCAAAGAACCTGAGAACCATGCCGGCCGACAATACGGGGATTGGATGCCGCTCTTTCGCTGCGAGCCGCCGTTTCCATCCGTGCCAGGCCGCGCGGTGCCGTGGATGTGCCAGCACACATGTGGCCATGTGCAGGCGCTGATCCCGTTGCGCTTCAAATACTCGCGTGTCGCACGATGCGAACGCTGCAGAAGCAAGCCGCCGCAGTGATCTAGATGACCCCCCGGGGCTGCTCGGAATCGGGCGTCACCGTTTCGTCACCAGAATCGGCGCGCGCCCCAAAAAAGAGATTTACCACCGGCCTCACCTTGGAAGCCGCCACCCCATCCACCGCACGCTATGAGCGCGTGCCAATAACTAGGATCAAAATGTCCGACTCCTCCCTCAACGTCCGCGCCATAATCTCTGCCCACGATCGCGCGTCACCGATCATCGCAAAGCTTTTGGCGAACATCAAAGAACTCGAAACAGTCGGCAAGCGCTTCAATGCCTCGTTCGCCGGGATCGGCAACAGCAAGATGTTCGTCGGCTTGTCCGCTCAGTTGAAACGGGCCTCCGATGAAGTCGCACGATCAGCCGATGGCTATAAGGCCCAATGGGAACGGGCCTATGCCGAACGGTTGAACGATGCTCGGCGCATGCATGCTGAGATCAACCGGCTTGAACGCCAGTCGTTCACTCGCCGGCAAGCTGAGCAGCGCGCGGCAGACCGTGGCTATCGATCGGCCGGAGCGCGCGGCCCGTCAGCTACGTCTGCGCTTATCGCCGGTGGTATCACTTTCTCTGGTGTCGCTTCCGCATTCCGGAAGCGGGTGGAAGTCAACGTTGCCGAGACGAAGGCCCAAATCTTCGGCGGGTTGTCCTCAACGGAAGTGAAAAAGCTTCGCGGTGATTGGTCCGACAAGGTCGCAATGCAGTTCGGTGAGTCGGCATCCGCTGTGCTGGAATCCTACACCGAGGCGCTGAAGGCTGGTTTCGGCAGCACCGCTGCAAAGAAGGTCACGGAGAACGCACTAGAGGCGGCATCTGCGCTGGAGATGAATACCGGCGAACTGATGAAGCTGGCCGGTAAGACGGCAACCGCGCTCTACGGCGACGTACGCAAAGCCGATCCGGCCCGCGTCGCCAAGATGATGAACTCTGTGGCGATTGCCGCCGCCGCAACCGCCGCCGATCCCAATGAAGTGGTTGAGGCGAATAAGCGTGCCCTTGCTGCGCTGAGCACGACGAAAATGCGAGACACCGACCTAAGCGCGTTTACGTCCGTCGGCATTTCGGCAGGTCTACAGGCGAACAAGGCCGGCACGTTCCTTGGGTACCTAACCTCCGAATTTGCCAACGCTGGCAACTCCCGTGGTCAACGCGCGAAGGATCTAGCTCAGGCGGCGCGAATGATCGGCTATGGCAGCCGATCCGAGATGGCCAAACGCATGGCGTCTGCACCTACCGAATTTATGCTGGACATGTTCGGCAAGATGCAGGGCATGACCGAGCAGAACCAGGCAAAGTTCGCCAACCTTGCCGGCATGCGCGAGTGGCGCGATGAACTCGTGCAGATGGCTAAGGCTGTCGATCAAATCCGAGCAACCTTGAAGGAGGTTGAAGAGAAGACCGACTCGGCGTCAGCAATCTCGAAGATCAAAATGGACTCGCTTCGGAAGCGCTTCGATCAGATGAAGGCTGCATTCGGCATCGCATGGGAGAAATTCGGCGAAGGGTTCGAAGAGACCTTTATCCAGGTTAGTGATTGGTTCCGTGCTAACGCCAACAGCTTCACTTTTGACAAGGTCAAAGAGAAATTCCGCGAGTTGGTTGAAGGCCTGAAGAAGGGATTTGGCATCACCAATATCAAGGATAGCCTTGATAACCTCGTGAGTCGTATCAAGGGCGCCGATGCCACAAAGGCAATCGAGTTCGTTAAGGGCTTTGCGGAGGGCTTAGGGTTTGTCTTTGACGTCACCAAGTCTGCGTTGACGGGGTTGGCTTCCGTCTTGGGAGATGGCGACAGCGCAAGAGGCATAGGCAAATTTACAGCCCAGCTTTTGGGCTTCGCGATTGTGCTCCGCTTCCTCGCACCTGTCGTCAGCGTCTTCGGTTCGCTTACCGCTGGCGTTATGAGGCTGGTCAGTGGATTGCGCTCGATCGGCACTGTGTTGAGCGGCGGCGTTGGTTCAATACTTGCCGGTAGCTTCAGAACCCTCAGCAAGGGCATTGTCGGCGGCCTAATAATGACGGTTGGCGAAATGCTGATAGACGTGTTGGTCGGTGCCGTGGATTGGGCGCTCAGCAAGCTCGGAATCAATCCCAGTTCGAAGATTGACACCAAAAGGCTGGCAGACCGCGGCCTTTGGCAGAAGCTCAACGATCTGTTCCTGTCAAATGATGAGTTCAGGAAGAAGTACGAGCGGAAATCCGACCCGCGCGACGTTGGAAAGGCCGTCGGTGAAGAACTCAAAAAATCATCCCTGTTGAAGGCTAATCCGTTTGCCGGCAACATTCAGCCAGCATCATTCGTGAGCGGCAGCGGTGGTGGGTTCTCTTACGCAAACCTTGGCCGCGGCATCAGCTTCAAGGGAACGCCCCTGCACAACGCTGTGCCAGGCCAGCGCCTCCCTTCGTTTGGTCTCGGATCGAACGGCATCATTCGGCGCGACCGTATTCCGTCATTTGGCGGTACGGGCGGCAGCATGGTTGATGGATTGAGCCGGTCTGCCTTTGAACGGAAGTTCTCGGGTACCCCTCTTGAAGGCAAGTACGATCAGATCGTAGCGGCAGCGAAGGCGAATAACATCTCCCCTTCATTGCTCGCGGGCATCATCGCGCATGAGACCGGGAACGGTGCAGTGCTGTCCGGCAATAATCCGGGCGGCATCATGGACCCCGCAACCGGCTTCTCTAAGAAGATGCGATTTGCTGGCCTGGACGATGGTATCAGCAAGACCGCACAAACGGTTGCGAAGAACTACCGGCGGGCCGGTGGTCATATCGAGAAGATGGGCGGCTTCTATGCACCGAAGGGCGCAGCCAATGACCCGAACGGAATGAATGGCAGGTGGCCGGCTGGTGTTCGGAAGAATATGGGTCAGTTGGCGGGCTCGTCCGCTGGATCAGCAGGAAGCGGAGACGCTGTCGGCTGGGCTCAGAAATACAAGGGCATCAATGAGTACACCGACACGCGGGTGTTGGCATCGGTTCTCGGTGGCGACGTTCGCGGCAAGTCTAACGCTTGGTGTGCTCGCTTCGTTAACAAGGCGTTGGCCGAAGCAGGCGGTAGGGGTACCGGCAGCGCGGTAGCGAACAGCTTCCAACGCTACGGGTCAGCGGTGAGGCCGTCCGACGTGAAGCGGAATGACGTTCTGCTAGAGACGAATGGCAAGGGTTACAACCAGACCGGTGGTCACGTTGGACTGGCGACCGGTGAGACGCGCATGCGTAACGGCCGGCTGCAAATCAAGATGCTGAGCGGCAACGATGGCGACTCAGTTCGCGAGCGCTGGATTAATGCAGATGATCCAGGCCTGATGGTTCGCCGCGGAAACTCGGGTCTCACTGGCAACGTGCCGCAGAGTGTTACCAGCCAGGTGCCGCCGCAGAGTCTGATCCAGAACGTGCCGGCAGCTCAGCCCCCGATCCGTGGTGACGCGAGCATGGGGCTTCAGCGCGGTGGCGGGCCTGTGGCTATCCACATCAACGGCAACAGCCACGATCCGGAAGCCCTTGCAACATTGATCCAGCACCGCATTGACGAATCCATGAACTGGCGCACGCACGATACTCAATCTGAGTACACATGACTTATAGCGGCTGGTTGAGTGCTTTGCGAAACTGCATGTGGACTTAGCTCGACTGCAAATGGCAAAGCAAACGGTCAGCCGCTATCGTCTTTTCGTCTCGATTTGGGAGCCGACCATGAAATTCGAAGAGAAAACTGAAGCAACGAAGAAGTCCGCCCAGAAGCAGGATGCTCTTGAAGACGTGAGGAAAATGCTTTCATGGAAACAGCTCCTCAGCATTATTCCGCTGAGCCGAACGACTCTCGAAATCGAAATAAAGGAGGGGAGATTTCCAAAGCCATATCCACTCAGCTCGCTAAAGGTCGGGTTCTTCCACGACGAAGTGGTCGAATGGCAAAAAAACCTCGTAAAAGGAGAAGGCTGACAGGTTGCGGCGGCATCATTAAGTTCGTTCAGATCAAGGGCGGTCGCGTAGAGCTGCTCCCCAACGTCTCGAGAGGCTGTTGCAATGGAGAATGCTGAAGACCGCTTCGACCTCGACATCGTCACGCCGACCACCCCGATGTCGCTGCTCGACTCGCCTTTCCGGATGGGTCTATCTCGGTTTCCGCGCTAAAGAGACTGGTGGTCGCAGGAAAGCTCACTCCCGAGATCATAGCCGGCAAGTGTTACGTCACGCTTGCAGTAATTGAGGAAATGCGAGCGTCATGCCGCGTCATAGCACCGGCCCCGGGCTCGATCGCAAACCGGGCAAGGTCGCACCCCGAAGTGGATCGTTCGCGACGGAAGACGGAACATTAGCACTCGATGCGATGAGAGCGACCGTGAATCGGCTGAGGCAAGGCTTGCGGGATACCTCAAAGCACGACGCCGCCAAAACGGTCCGCTAAAACCAGAGTCGCTGAATTCCTCTCTGCCGGAATAACCCGCATCGCGGCGAAAGGGCCGACTACGGTACGGTATAAAGCGCGTTTACGTTACTCCTCCTCCAGACCGATCCCATGTGACCTTGCCGAGCGCTGAAAGCCGCCTCGCGATCTCGTCCTTATCGTCCATCGAGACGGCCAGGTTCTTTGGAGCAGACTTTGGCACCAGCTTTGCGATCGGTGCCGCTGTCTGCTTGTGGCCTTTGAAGTCGTTAAACATCAGTGCCAGCAGGAAACGCACTAGGCGAGGTGTCCAAGCGGCGCCGTCGGCGGTGCGGTATCCGTCCGCATTGAGACGCCGCGCCACGTCGGGCGGCTTCCGTGTGTGCTCGCGGGCATATGCTTTCACGACGGGTTCGAGCCTCGCGAACAGTTCGCCCAGCCCGACCTTCTCCGAATTAAAGTGAGCCATCTCAGCTGCGGTCATCGGCTCCCGCGAGTCCCGCTCGTTCGTTCTGAACGCGGGAATGAGTCGACGACTCTTGGGCTGCGAGGTGTCCGCGCGAGCCGGCGAAGGAGGAGCTGCTTCCTCCGGCCCACGCGGAATGACGATCGTTCCCCCGATTTCGAACACGACCGGTCGAAGCGTTTCCTTGTCAAGGAAAGAGATCTGATTTCCTTTCTTGTTGAGGAAATCGCCCGGCTCAAAAACGGGCAGGGCGGACCGGCAGGTGAACGCCATCGTCTCGGCCTCATGAGCATCCAGGAATTCCGCCGTGATGGCGTTTTCTTCGCGCTCCCTATGCGCCGTGAGGACCACGAGCAACGTCCACTCGTCGGCAGCCCGACGTCCGAAGATCTTGCCGTTGAAGAGGCCGGCGACATTGGCAGCCGAGATCAGTTCCTGCGTCAGGCCGCGCGGACGCCGAGCCGGCTGGCGGTCCCGAGGGACGTAGTCGCGCGGGATGTCGGTGCAGGGGTGCTTCGGCCAGGGAGGCCCGAGATGATCGAAGAAGACCCGGCTGCCGTGCTCATTGGCGTAGAAGAATACCCCTGCGTTGCAGACCGGGCAGCGCGCGTTCGGATTGACGAAGCACCCCGAGCTGGACCGGGCGGCAACCCGCTTCAGGGCGTTCATTGCGTCGCGTCGGTGCATGTCGGATACCAGCCGCATCCGGTCGGAATACGACATCCTCCCGTAGTTCACACACCATCCGCAGGTGCAGTCTGCATAGTGGTTGAATCCAGGCAACGCGCTCCTCCTCGGCGGTTCTAGCTGAGCAAGCCATCATGAACAACCATTCCCGACGGCCAACGTCACGATGCATCAATGCCGAACGAACTTCCGGAATGACGTCGAGCTTTCGGCCCGACGGTAAGAGAGAGCCAGCGCCTCGTATAGTCAGTTCTTCCGGCGGACTTTTGGATCACTTTGGCCTTTTGCCGTTTTGGTCTGACGATGAAAGGCTTCAATGGCTTGTCTCTGAAGTCCGCCCGTGGAACGATGGGACATCTCAACAACCGTGCGAGATGATCGATGGACGACCTTGTCGCCGTGCCGGAATGGACGCAGGTGCGCCAAAAGAGCGGCCTGGATCCGCTTGGGCTGCAGGCGCCGAGTATCCGGCTGTATCAAGCGCTGGTGCCAGGGATCAGCAATGTCACGCTTCGGGCCCGATATTACGGCTTCTACCCCTGGCTGAGCGAGGAGTATGCCAGGCAAAACCACGACGCCGATCCCGAGGTCTGGAAAAAAACGGTCCGGCGCGCCGAGGCTGTCTACGCGCTGATCGCTGCGAAGGCCAACCTTGATAACGAACAGCAGGAAACAGGCGTGGCGGGCCTTCGCTGGGCGAGGGACACTCTGCGGGAGCACCAGGGCGGCTCGGTCGAGTTTGTTGCTCACACAGATCCAGGCGGAGGCGGAAAACAGTATCTGAAGCAGTCATGGGGCGCCTTTGGCGCGGCCTATGAAAGCCAACTTCGCGAGGCCGGAGTGCTGGGGGACGCCGAGACCCATTCGCTCTCGGTTCCGACGGAAGTCGTCGGCGATGATTTCTGCAGGGTGTTCAGAAGAGCCGCCGGAGACCTTGGTCCCAAATTCCTGCGCCTTATCAGGACAGGCAAGGCGTCGCTCGCGATGCTCCAGGAGCTTGCGCCCCTATTGCCATCGCGCATCCACCCGCAAAGTCAGGAGCGCGATGCCTACGAGCGCATGCTCTTCGCGGAATACCCGGATGCGACCGACAATGACCATGCCCGGCGCAAAACGCTTATTTTGGCGTTGCGGTTGATCCAACATGTGGGCGAAGAGATCGATGCCGACGACGTGCGATGGCTCCTGTACGCAGGGCATGACTGGGAGGGCACGACCATCCCGATCCAGGAGCCCGAACTCGAAATGCAACGCCGACGTTGGCGGGCGTACCAGGCAGGCGATCTTGGGCGCATGGCCTACGAGGGGCTGCTCAAGTGGCTGCTCGATACGCTGGAGATGCACCAGTCCGGGCTGACAACCGACCAACTGATCGATGCTGCGCTGGATAGGCTCGAGATTTCACAGGCCGGGTGGCCGCAGAGCTGGGCGAAGATCGTCGCTGACTTGCCCAAAGCCAGCCATTGCTTGGCGTCCGGCGAGCCAACTTCAGAGCTGGCGCTGTGTTTCGCTGTTCTCGAAGCAGGAACTGACGAGCGCCAGGCTACCCTGCGCAGCGCGCAAGCTGCCGTCGAGCTTTTGGCTGTATTGTCCAGGCAATGTGCCGAGGATCGGAAGTTTTTTGCGGCCCAGCATGGCGGCGATCATCCGGATGCACCCGGACGTTCCTTCGCCAGCGAACTTGCGTTCTTGGACGATCACGGCAATACGCCGGTCGCGGATCTGCTCAACCTCATCCTCAGGAAGCGCATCTTGCAACGTCACCTTTGGGTCGCGATGCGCAAGCTGCAGTACCAGCGCGACTACACTTTTCTGGTCGAGACCCACGATGGCAAACTGCGGCTGCGCGCAAAGGACGGCCCGGTCCCGACCAATCCGCGGCTTGGACCGGCGCTGACCTTTCTGAGAGATCTCCATCTCGTCGATGGAAACGGGCTGACGAAGCGCGGTAGCCGGCTTGCGAGCGCCGCATGAAGCTCTATGAGGCATTTCAGGATACGGGCTTTCACACGACAATCATGACGACATTCTGCGTCGAATTCGACGCTTTCGAGTCGATCGTGCTGAGTCGTCTTCGGGGTGCCGAGTGCCGCAATGTCATGCTTGTCTGCGACGCGGGGATGGTGGGTCTCGCCCTTGCGGAGGGGGCCAATCCGCCGAAATTGGCGGGCGCCAATTACCTGCTTGCCAAGGCCAGGGTCGACGGTGTCTTTCATCCCAAGGTGATCGTGCAGGTCGGCAAGAATAGGGGCAGGCTGATCGTCGCTTCCGCGAATGCCACCGCCTCCGGTCTTGCCGGCAACCTCGAATTATCCGCGGCCGTCGAATGCGACGCGCAGGAAAGCCCCGAACGCCAAGTGGTGTTGGCGGGCTGGTCGTACGCGGTGCAATTCCTCGACCTCCGACAGAAAGCCGTCGAAGACAAGCTTCGCTGGGCTCGCGATCGCAGTCCGTGGTTGGCGGCGGAGGCAAGCCCCGGAGCCATCGTCCGGCTTTCGGATGGAACGAGCGCTGGCCTTCTTGTGGCGAATGCGCAGACTGGGCTGGCGACGCAGTTCGCCGATCTGGTTGGGCGACGGCGGCCGATCGACAGGCTGACTATCCTATCCCCCTATTGGGACGACGATCTTGCGGCACTCGACACCCTGCGGACCGTGCTCCGCCCCAAGAAAACGTTCCTTCTGATCGATGCCGAGGAGAAGGCCTTCCCGGCTGGCGCCATTCCGCGCAAAGCGCTCATCCAGGTCTCCGATCTGCGCGGCTTCAGCCGGACTCATTTGCCGGAAAACAGCAGTCGCTTCATCCATGCCAAGATGATCGTCGCCACGGTCGGTCGTACGGATCACGTGCTGGCGGGCAGCGCCAACTGTACAACCCCCGCACTGGGCGACGCCAAGAAGCCCGGCATCAATGCGGAAGCGTGCCTCTACAGAAGGCTGCCGGCGGGCGTCGTTTTCGATGCGCTTGAGTTGGAGTCCCTACTGAAGCCGGGTCGGGCGATCAAACTGGGCGACATTCCGAAGATGCGGGAGCATGAACGGCTGCCCCTGGACGAGATGAACGCTCGCGACCCGGGCACGTTCGAGATGATCTACGAAACGCTCCATTGGTGGCCGACTGACACGATGAGGAACGCATACGATCGTGGCCACTGCTCGCTGGAGCTGCTCGATGTGCATTGCAGGCCGCTTGGCTCGAAGCTGGAAGGCTTGCCGAGTTCGGGAGCCGATCGGAAATATCGGGTTGCGCAGGCGGGATCGCCACCCGTGTTCGCGAGGTTCCGCCATCGCGATGGCACCGTGTCCTGTATCGCCGTGATCGCGCGAGTTCAGGAGCTACAGACGCAGACGAGGGATCCGCTGACAGCAGGTGCCGAAAGGGCCATCCGCGAACTCGAAATGGATGATGATGAGGGACTCTGGCTCTTGGACGTCATCCAGAGGCTGTCTGTGCCATCGGGACAAAAACCAGGGACGCCGCCTCGCATCGGCATGACCAGAAAGCTCGACAAGACCAAGCAGGCGGGTCAGCTCGACTATGAAACCTTCATGCGGGGAAGGCGCCGCGACATCAAAGCATCGGAGGCCGAACGAAGCGCGCTTTCCGGCAGCAATGGCTCGTTCGTCCGCTCTGCGCTGAACCGTCTACTGGGGCTAAACTCTTTGACGCACCAAGGTGCTGGCGAGATCAGCGAGGAAGAGGCCGCTGCGGCGCTGGACACTGGGGACGAGACGGCGGGGGATGCGGATGCGCTTGAGCAGGGATTCGATCCGCAAGATCCGAAGCAATCTCCGAAAGCGGCGCTAGAACTGGCGAGAAGGCGGCGACAAGCGGATGTCGCAGCGATCGTCGCCGCGGTGGATGACTACACCGAGGACTTGCGTCAGCCGGACCGAACGTTCGATGAAATCGATGTCCTTCGGTTACGCGCGATGATCATGATCATCGTAGTCGCGGGGTGGCCCGGACCGGGCAACGCGTCCTACAAGCCTTCGCACGTTCAGGTGTTGCCCTGCCACCATCCGATCCAGACGGAAACCTGGCCGCGCTTAATAGGTCGCGTGCTGCTTCCGGTTTTCGGTCGCACCGATCCCGCGCTAAGTCGTCTCATGTTCGACCGTGGGCACGACAGGCTTCCGGACGATCTTCTTGAAACGCTGGCTTGCTGCATGTGGGCTGCCAACGCCGCCGCGATGGCGACCAAGCTCGATCCGGCTTGCGCCAAGCTTTCGCCGATGCTGACCGGCCTCGCTGCGAGGATCGTGACGTTCCTTGGGCTATCCCATCAGGAAATGTCTGCGCCCGCGTTCGCGGACGTTCTTGAAGGACTGGATCAAAGATTCGGAAAGCGGCTCCAGATTCCCGCACTGGCCGGCACAGTTCTCGCGCCCCCCACAACTCAGACGGTCTCGGTGACGTAGTCGCCGCGGGAGCGGAGAGCCAAACATCGGTCTCTCGACGTGCGCTGCGGTCCCCATCTGGATGCTGATGCAAGAAAAAAAGAAAGCCAATCAGGCGAAGGAGACCCATGTGAAACCTTCGCCAGCTACTCCGTTCCCGTGCCTTCATCAAACGGAGCAATTGCCATGACACCCCGACGGACCGTTTTCGCCGACTTCATCCTCGATCTCCTGGACTTCATGGAGCAGAAGCTGCGTGAGGCGCTGGAGAGCGAGGCGTCGAGGGTCGGCGCCGTCAACGAGGCGGCCGGCGCCGTACCCGTGTTGCGCGCCCGCCTTCGCGAAAACGAGATGGTACAGGCCCAGTTCATGCTGGTCTTCGACAACGAGCTTTACGAGCCGTACGCCACTGAACGCTGGCGAAACCTGGCGGGGATGCCCTGTGCCGACTTCGAGGCCGAAGTCGAGGCGTTCCTCAAACCGGGGGGCACATTCCCGGCGCTGCGGGCGGTCGCGGGAACTCCCCAAGAACTCGGCTGATTTTCGCCCGGTACCGACTCGGATAGCCCGACGTTGCTTGGGAGGCGGGATCCACGATGGCTGCCGATCCGAAGTCGACCACGAAGAAGCGCCGGCGGAAGCCGAGCGAGCCGGATGTCTACTACGTCGTCGCGATCGACGGCTGGGATTGGGGCTGCTCGCTCAGCCTCAACATGGAGCGTCAGCCGATCGATTCCTACCACGAATTCCGCCACCTGCGTGTCCGGGGCAGATTACTGCATCCGAAGGGGCTGAGGACGGACCGCATCGAATTGACCTTCCTGCCTTCGAAGGACTTGGAGTCAGAGGTGCGGAACGCGCTGCGGCCGCTGGGTGTCGGATCGCTCGACCGCTACGGTGATCCCGTCACGGGGTTGCTCCCGCTGCCCGAGGACGCTCTGCCTCCGATCCTGCAGATGATGATAGGGGATCGATTCAAGTTCGTTGTGATGCACGGCACGCGGTTTAGCCACAGGCGCGCCACGCTCCATGGCTTTCGGTTGGAGAAGCTCGACGCCGACGATGTTCCCGAAGGCCTTCCGGCCTGACCGTGCCGCCCAGGGGCGGCGGTCTTCCCTTCGCCGGGCTATAAGCGGGTGTTTCCAGCTACCCGGCGGGCTCCATGCCAAGAAGGCTCAAGGTCTACCAGACGTCGCTTGGATTCTACGACCAGGCAATCGCGGCCCCTTCGATGAAGGCGGCGCTGGAGGCGTGGGGCGCCGACAGCAACCTCTTCCACCAGGGTGTCGCGAAGGAAACTGACGATCCCAAGGTTGTCGCCGCGACGATGGCCAAGCCGGGTGTCGTGCTCAGGAGACCTGTCGGATCGAACGGCCCCTTCAAGGAGCATGCCGAGCTGCCGACGGATCTCGCGGCCGACGAGGCTGGAGCAGGACGTCGCTCGAAGCTGAAAAAGCAAGCCCCTCCCAAGCTCAGCGATAAGAAGACCCTGCAGGCGGCGAGGGAGTTCGAGCGGGAGCAGAAGCGGCGAGACGCCGAACGCCGCAAGGAGGAGGCGGCAAGGGCGAAGGAACGCGAACGCCGCGAGAAGGTGGTTGCCAAAGCACAGGCGGCGCTGGACAACGCCCGGCGGGAGCACGAAGAGAAGGCGGACGCCATCGAGGTCGAGCGCGCTGCTCTGGACGAACGCGCGCAAGCCGAAGAGACCCGCTGGGAAAAGCAAAAGGCGAAGCTGGAGGCCGCTCTCCGCCGGACGCGGGACTAGCGGCCCGCCCCTCACAATTTTGGCGATACGCTTGTGGCTGATTTACGACGTGAAGCCGACCGAGGCGGCCCGTTGCAAGCGGTTGCCGCTGTGGAGCCTAGCGTGGTCAAGTCTTCCGTAACCTCGCCAAAGTTCCGGATCACCTTGGCGTCGCCGAAATCGCCACTGGAGGGATCGCCCGTCCTCGAGAAGGCGAGCGCGCCGACATGGCCGGGCTTGCGCGAGGGCGCCTCGGCGCGCATCACGGCCGCATTGGCGCTGAAGCACTCGGTAGCCTCGCCCAGTGCGATGCCGTCGTCGAAGGGACGAACGGCAAAGCGACGTAGTAGGTCACTTCAGATCTGCCTCATCCTTGCGATCGCGCGCTCTTGGGAACCGGCCGCGCGCATAGCCGGCCGAGACTTGCCTCCGGAGCTCGTCGAGCTGGGTCTCGAGGAAGCCGTTCGCGATGATCAGCGCCTTGACCGCCTCTCGTGCGTCGCCGCCGCAAGCCGCGATGACCTGGTCGGCGGCCACTTCGAGGTCCACGGGTAGGGGCGCTGCGGTTTCTGGGTTTGCGGGCACGGCATATTGTTCCCTGTTTGTTCTTAGCGAGTCAAGTGCCAGCCGGCCGGGTCTCGGCGACTCCGTTGGACGCGCAACTATCTGGGATGAATCGGAAGGGCGATGTCGGAACCGGCGCGTCCCGTTCGTCTTGAGTCCGAGCCGCCTGAACCGGAGTTTGAGTATGGCCCCGCGCGCCAATTGGAAGGGATTTCTGCGACTTTCGCTCGTCACCTGTCCGGTCGCGCTCTATCCGGCGACCTCAGAGTCCGAGAAGATCTCGTTCAACCAGCTCAATCGGCAGACTGGCCACCGCATCAAGTACCTCAAGGTCGACGCCGACACCGGGGAGGAGGTACCCAACGAGGACATCGTCAAGGGCTACCAGCTCGAGAAGGATCAGTTCATCGAGGTAACCAAGGAGGAGCTCGAAGAGATCGCGCTGGAATCGACCCGCACCATCGAGATCGACGAATTCGTGGACAAGACCGAGATCGATCCGCGCTACCTGATCCGCCCATACTATCTGCGTCCGGACGGGAAGGTGGGACACGACGCTTTCGCGGTGATCCGCGAGACCATCCGGGAGATGGACAAGGTCGCGATCGGGCGCGTCGTGCTGACCAATCGCGAGCACATCATCGCGCTCGAGCCGCTCGATAAGGGGCTCGTCGGCACGCTGCTGCGCTATCCGTACGAGGTGCGCAGCGAGCAAGAGTATTTTGACGAGATCCAGGACGTCAAAGTCACCAAGGATATGCTCGACCTCGCCAGGCACATCGTGAATCAGAAGAGCGGCCGCTTCGAGCCCGATAAGTTCGAGGACCAGTACGAGACCGCCCTGATCGAGCTCATCAACCAGAAGCGCGCTGGCAAGCCGATCGTGCCGAAGGAGCGGCCGCGCGGGGAGAACGTCGTCGACCTTATGGAGGCGCTGCGGCGGAGCGTCGGCGGCGCGGCGGCCGAGACCAAGGCTCCGAAGAAAGCGGCCAAGAAGCCCCGGAAGGCTGCGGCCGGCCAGAAGGAGATGTTGATGCCGATCGCCGGCAAGAAACCGGCGAAGGAGGCTGCGGGGAAGAAGCCGACGGCTAGGCCGCAGCGGAAGTCGGCCTGACAGGCGACTGGCCTGGGCCGGCATCCCAGGCCGTCTGGCCACCTGTCGTTTACGTTAACGCGGTACGATATCCGGTGCATGGACAACAACTATGATCCGGAGCACGAAGCCGAAGCGGCGATGAGGCTGGCTGTGGCGACCGATGGCTGGAGTGGCAACGCTAGATCAGCCTAGCGATGGGTGGCAGCGGCAGCCCTCGATGCCCGGTGCTGGCACTGAAGAGGCGGCCTAATCTAGTCTAGTCGGAAACCGGCGGACACTCCGGGCAGGTATCTCCCATCGAGTCCAGGATATCCCAGATTTCCGCGATGGCTTCTTCTAGTGAAACGCCTGTCGGCGGATCCTGGCGGGCGACATGAAGGGCGCGTTCGCGGGCATCAGGATCGCGACGGTCCAGCATCCAGCCGTGCTCCTCGCATTCGCAGATGGCGCCGGCTTCCTGCAGCACGGAGATCGCCCAGCCTCGCAGCGTGCGGATCGCCGGCCGTCTCTCCTTCGTCATCAGCACCTAAACCGCTCCTGCCGGGGCGAATCCTTGAGCCCCCAAATTCGTTCCGACAGCAAACACAGGGCTAGGATTTGCGATCGAAGGGCCGCGGCTTTTCCACCTGTTCCGCCGCCGTCGTTCAGAACCAGCTACGCCAAGTCAGCGCCCCGCTTGCGCATCTTGCAGACAAACCGTGGCTCAAGGTCGGACAGCCTCAAGGTGTTCTCTCGATCGAGACATTTCTTCTGTCACCCGAATATATCCTCGTCATCATCTTGACGAGCGATATCGACTTCTTCAGCCGGAACGCTGAAAGGGTCATCCAACTGAACATCAATGGATCTTCCGCAAGCGAGCGCGAGGGCAGGGCTCCGATTCTTGTCTGCCAGCTTCCACGAGCTTGCGATCAAATGCCCGCCCGACGTCATGACGTCATCGATAAGCACGATTTGACCTACCGGAAGAGTCTTGATGAGCGTCATGTTCGGATAGAGCACTTTCGGATCTCGTGATCCGCCTTCCTCTCGCGAGCTCGGCCTGGCTTCAACAAAACGCAATGCCGACGAGATCGTGCAACTCTTCACTCGCTTTGCGATGGCCTCCGCGAGCATAAACGTCCTGTAAGTTTCAGGCGAGTTAGCTATCGTCTTGCTTGATGGAATTGGCAGCAGGACCTTTGGCCGTGTTCCGAGCGCGTCAATCTGTGCTGCTGCCCAAGCGGCGAACCAGTCGATCGAGTCGTCCTTATTCGAGTCCGCAATTCTTCGCTGTTTGCCGTCGACTGTCACGTAGGTGTAAGCGTTGGGATTTAGATCCAGCCCTTTGACCGCCTTCACCATATGCGTGGCGTTATAATCGACGCCCCGCATCGACGATACGGGGCGAGTGAGATACTGCGCTTGGCACAAAGCTTTTAGCACGGTTCACTTCGAAATTCGGTCAAGAATGTCCTTCGGACTCTCGAGCACTACGGTTTTCTCGTTCTTTAAGAACTTCGCAGGCCACGTTAACGAAGCATCCGACGCGACCGATTTCGCGATGAACAACCAACGATTTAGCCTGACGCACTCAGCCGCCTGGTGAAGCGTACCAGACGTGTCGGACGCCTCGATAATTACTGTCGCATCGGTCACGGCAGCCATAACCCGATTGCGGGCCGGGAAGTTAGACCTGAAAACCCGTTCACCCTGTCGGAATGGACTCAGAAGGAGATGGTGTGCGTAGATTTGTTGCTGCAGTTCGGCGTTCTCAGCAGGGTATGCTTTATCAAGTGGCGTACCAATGACAGCCACAACTCGACCTTGGTGTGAAATCGCGCTCGTCAATGCTGCCGTATCAACGCCTTTGGCCAGACCGCTCACGACGGTTACGCCGTTCTTCGCCAGTTCTCGTGCCAACTGAGATGCGCGCTTCCACCCTGCATCAGAAACCTCTCGAGTTCCAACGATAGAGACAGCCGGCGCATCCAGGAAATCGAGTTCGCCGGCGTAATAGACTGTGGCATCGCGCCCGGTGGAGCTATCACGCAGCATGTCCATTTGGCGCTCCTCGAGCGGCGCCCGGCCAATACGCACCAGTAGGCCGGAAAGCGAATAGCTCTGGCTATGCCCTGGCGCCCTGTATCCGCTCCTTCGGCGCGATGGGCCGGCCGAAGTTCGAAAAGTCTTTGCTGCGGGTTGCGGCATGCGCGAATCCTGTGAGGAACGTTCAAAGTCTATCGGTAACAACGCAAGCCTTCACCGGGTTTTCCCCCAATAAACGAGTTGCTCCGGCGGCGGGTGGTGGGGGTCGAAGCCGGTCGCGTCGAGCAGTTTACTGTAGATTCAATGACTTACTTGATTTTTCTGGCGGAAGGGTGTCCGTCGAAGACAAATCTTACGATTTTTCGACCAGCCTTAGCTCACCCACACCTGCACCCACTTCCCTGCAGAGCCAGGCCTCGGACAAGTAGGGGAGGCCGGGCAGCACTCGAAGGCCGCACCTGCGTGTAGTGTTTCAGCAGCCTCGCTGATGGGGTCGAGTGGTCGCGTCCCCCAACTTGGCACGACCGGCTGACGATGCGAAGAACGCACGATCCGGGACATGTTTGGTAAAGAAAGTCGACTATCCGCCGGATGGGCAGTCGGTAATCTTCATTGTGAGCGGGACCTAATGGCACAAATTGAGTGGACGCTGGAAACAGCCGGTATCGAGGTTGCGCAAGCTTCTTCAGCCGGCGAATTCATCGATGCTCTTCGGCGGTCCAATCACCACTGGTGGGCTGACGGACAAATGCCATGGGTGTTTCGCGGACACCGCGATAAATGCTGGCCACTCTTGCCATCCGCCTGGCGCGCCAATCCAGTGATCTCCGCTTGCCGTGCCGAGGCGACGAGGAGGTTTGACGCCAGTCTGCCTGCGCAAGCACTCAGATGGTGGCTGGCACCCAATTTCCTGACTGGGGCGGCAGTCTTTGGGCCGGAGGATGCGCGTCTACAGCGCCAGCTTGCAATCGAAGCCACCGCCGAACTCCTTCCAATCTGGGATTTTAGCCTCGCATGTGATGAGAAGGGACTATCAACGCCTTTGGCAAATCTTCCGCCCGACCCGGCGTCAACACCCAACTGGCTCTGGGACGCGGGAGCGCCATTAGTGGCCGATCAGTTCTCCAGGTTCATCGATATTTTTCCGATGCTGGCCCTAGCCCAACATCACGGCCTACCTACCCGGCTGCTCGATTGGACGTTCGACCCAATTGCCGCTGCATTCTTCGCAGTAGAAGATCTCCCGAATGATGGACCGCAAGCGGATATAGTTGTTTGGGCGCTGCATCGCGCGGGAGCTACCGACATACGAACGACCGGCATTGACTTCCCGAATGGGCCAGGAGGTGGCCCGCTTTCTATCCGGCCGGCGCTACAGGTTGTCCGTCCATCGGTGCGTGACAATCCGTATTTGGCCGCGCAATCAGGACTGTTCACCACCATCGACGCCTCGGGCATCTACTTCATGCAGAATGACGGCGCGCGCCCAGCCGTTGAAGAATTTGTAGCCAAATCGCAACCTCCTCGGACGGTTTTAAGGAAGCTTCTGCTTTCTCGTAGCCACGTGCCCGCGCTGGCTCAGATATTGGAGCGCGAGCAAATGTCGCGTTCAGCGCTGATGCCGACCATGGACAACATAGCCTCGGACGTGCGGAAGCGGTGGCAGAAGCAGTTCAAGTCGACCTGGAGAATGGGGCGGGTATCCTCAGTCGATAATGCAAAGTTCAGATCGCGATACATGAAGCCCAGGCCGTTACGACACTTGAAACCGCCACTGTTAAGAAAATAGATAACAACGCTCGCTTGGCGTCACCGCCGTGATGCTAGAACGCCTGCGCGTGTTGACGTGGATAGGTCGCAAGGACTGCACAATCCGGTTCGGCCTATGCCTGGCCAGCACCTTTACAGCCCTGCATCCCGACCCGCGCCACCCGCTTTATTTCCATCGTAGCCGTTTCGGCCGTGGATCGGCTCCAAGGAGTCTAATACCGACCGGCCCTCCAAATGCCAGTCGGAGGCGGCACAATTTGAGATGTGTTCTCCGTAGCTTCGATCGCTGGCAAAGTCCACTGCGACCGTGACGTCGATATCCGCGACCTTTGCTCCCTCCTTCGACCGAAACCGCATGTAGCGCTCGGGCGAGGGCGGCCCCCAGCCAACGTCTTTTCGAAGATCATTTTTTTCAACGCCGCGTGCGGCGTTGCGGGAAGAGTTAGCGACCGCGTATCCGCAACGAACTGAAGCGGCGCCAATTGGGTCCCGGCTTTGCGCATCGTTTGATGGTTGGCGTACGACATTCTCATGCGTGTTCGAAATCTTCTTTGAGAGGCAGACACCACCAAGCACTTCATCGGACAATCATGCGGGCTTCGCATTTGGGTAGAACGTGCTGAACCAGTCTAGCTTCAACCTTCCGAAAACGACACGCGACGGCAGGCCCCATCCCGGCGGGAAGAATGCGTCAAGGCTCTCACCCACCTGGACGGCGAGCCGCCCCATTTCGGAGACGCCAGCCTGCAGGGTCGTGAACTCCATGAACGGGCCAATGACCGCGTCGCCACTTTTTTCGGGCCGCATCATCAGGTGCGAGTTCATCGTGGGGTGACCGGCAAGCTCGGAGAACATCTCGTACAGCTCAAAGCGCTTTTTTGATGTATGGCCGTCGCGCTTGTCCAGTGACTCGCGCACCTTCACAGGAGAAAAATCCTTCATGCGAGCCTTCTTGTCAGCAAATCGCCACCGCTCAATGAGAGCGCGGTCGCCTCTAAACAGGTCTAGCAGGAAAGTGGTTTCGAGGACGTCGCGGAGAATGAGAGCGCTATTCTGGTGATAGCCAGACAACGTAAGTTTGAGAACTGCAGCGAAAGCGTTGAACGTCCGCATGCCGAGCATTTGAACTACCTTCAGGTCTTCGTCGCTGGTGCTGAACTGGCGCAATAAATCGGCCAGCTCCATGGCCGCTTCAGTCACCGCAAGGTGTAACTGCAACCGAGGATCACCCGCGATCATGTGCTGTGCCTTCTCACGCAACTCTTCTTCAGCAGCGTGGAGGCGATCGAGGTTTGGCGGGAGGTCTCCGGGCATGTCAGGCAAACAGCTCGGCACCAGCCGGCGTGAACTGCACGAAGGTGCCGTTCTCGTGCAGGTTGGTGACGATATTGCCTATCCCTGTGATGTGATCTTTGTCTTCCATCGATGTTCTCCCGATCACCGCCTAAACCGGTTTGACGGCCTTCTGCTTCTGCGCCACGGATTCCATCCAAGTCTTCAAAGCGGTGATTTCGGTCTGGACCATCTCCGGCGACGGCAAGGGATTGTTCAGTCCGCGAGCTTCGCTATGCAGCAGCGCCGAGCATCTTCCGAAGGCGTCGCGAACCTCCTCGCAATCCTTCACCGTGATCGCGGTCAGTTTCACCAAGCCCGGAGTCAGCACCTTGTTCGATAGTCGTCGCAGCACGGGCGCGACGGCGTCCTCGACGGCGCGCTCCCACGATGTCCGCAGTTGTTCCTGCAACGATCGGACTGTGGCCTCCCATTCGGCCTGGTTGCCGCGGTCGTGGTGGATGCGTTCGTTGTCCAGTCGGGACTGCATCCCATCGATCACCTGGGCGAGCGGCCGCGCCCGCAACGGAGGATCCGCATTGCAGAAGCCGGTGTTGTCCCGCCCACGACTTATCGATTTGACCGTCAGAGTCGGCTTTGGATCGACGTCCCCGCACGCTTCATCCAGCAGGAACAGGAAGGCGATGTCGTGGGTGAAGACGATCACTTGCCGGTGGACCGCCTCTTCCGCCAGTCGTTTTGCGACGTTCTCGCGATGCATGTGATCGAGCGACGACACCGGGTCGTCGAATACAATTGCGGACCTGCTGTCGCTGGTTGCCAGCTCCGCCAGGAAAGCAGCGAGAGCAACGCATCGATACTCACCCTCGCTCAGGACAGCGCCGACGCCAGCGTTCGGTTTCCGCGTCAATGCGACCTTGAAACGGGGAATTCCGTAGGCGCTCTTTTCGCGTCTCAACTCGATGGCCAGCGAGGCTACTCCGATCCGCCCAACTTCCTTCGCGAATTGGGCCCTCAAGGCGTTCGTGACGAGAGATTCGGCGATTTCCGTGCTCTTGAGCGTTATCTTGGTCGTAACGGTATCTTGGGCCGCGGCCTTGAGGGCTTTGATCTTCTTGACGCGCTCGATTTCCGCGACCGCGTCCGCCTCAATCGTCGCGAGCCATTTTCGGTCCGCGAGAGCGTCGCGCTCGGCGACCATGGCGCGCCGAGCCGGAGAATCAGCCTCGGCCGTCATCAGGATTATTCGTTCGGATAAGTCCGTGACTTTCGCCGTTTCTGCTGCGCTTGGCGGAGCCTCTGCGGCGCGGTAATTGGGACGGGGTTGACCGCCATGGCGACGCGAAATCTGGCGTAGGCGCCACAAGTTCGGCACGATCGACCGGCGAAACTCGCTCGCCAATTTCTTCTCGCCGAGCTCGTCGGCCACGAAGCGAACGATCTCCCTCAGTTCCGATCGAGAGATTTTGCCGATGGCAACGGTCCTAAGAGCCGCGTCGTATGCGTTCTTCGCATCGCTCTCAAGGCGTTTGCTCTCATCCTTGATGAATTCCTCGAACCGCGTGAGGCGCTTCGCCGCTTCTGGCCCGATTTCCTGTTGGCACAGCACGCACACGCCGGGCGCCTGAGCGACCGGGAAATCTCGGTCCGGATAGGCTTCCCTCTCTGAATAGCGTCGGGCTGCTTCCCACAGGGCTCGCCATGAATCTGAACCGATGTGCGGTATTGGCTCTTCGGCAAAAAGGGCTGTCGAGGCGGCCGAGGCTGCCTCGCGCGCCGCCTCGTAGGCGTCGGCAGCTACGTGCAGAGCGGCGACATTCGCCTCAGACACGGCGTCTGCGAGCGAGGCGGCGCGGCGGCCGATGGACTCAAGCTTCTCCCGGAGCGCTGTCAATTGGCGTCCCGTCTTGTCCGGGTCGCTCGCGAGGTCGCTGTTGAGCTGCGTCAGCCGGTCGGCTTCGGAGACAGTGAGCTCCGCAAATTTTCGAACTTCCTCAGGTGTGGTCCTGCCGAGGCGCGCGAGCAGCCGTCCGACTTCCGAGTCGGGCCGGCAGGGTGGTTGCCGTATCGCTTGAGGGGTCTGGCTCTCAAATTGTCGGATTTCCACGTTGAGCTTTTCGCGGAGGTCCTGGCACAGCTTAGCGAGTTGTCCCAGGATGCGGAGAGGGAAAGGCGTGTAGGCAACGTCGTTGACGTCGTCCACGTGCACGCTCGCGGTTCGGCTGTCGAACACACTTACCGCCGAGAGCGCTGGATCCGCAGGTTGACCCAACGTCCAAGCCGAAGATGCGTTCTGATTGTTCACCGCAAAGTCGATGGTGGCCGATGGCGGCCCGGGATTGGATTCGTAGATGTTCGGAAGGATGCTTTCGCTTCGACTTCCAATGCGGGCGCGGCACACCTGCTTCAGGATGCGGGCGTATCCGGATTTGCCCGAGCCGTTGTCCCCATAGACCACCGTCAGCCCCGCTCGCGTGAAGCTCAGCTTCTCGTCAACGGCGAGAGCGTTGACGTGCTTGACGTCGCGCACCTGTCGGAGGCTGACGATCGGATTGCCTGCCGAGATAGCCTTGACATGAGAAGCATCGAGCGGCTTCCCTGCCGTTTCGCCTTTGCAGACCGCAAGCAACTCTAGAGCGTCGGTATCATCGAGAGCGGGGCTGATACAAAGCCGCCGCAAGGCGTCTCGCTGCCATTCCGGACACTCCTCGGACCATTGAACTAGGTCGGCAAGGGCCGTTGCCTCAGTTGTAGGGGAATGAGACGATGACAAGTGACCATCGCGGTACCTAAAAGGTCCGCCTCAAAATAAATGGTTGACCGAATTGGAAATTACAGCGTCAGGTTACCCAAGTTGAACTCGGAAGAAAAGGCATATGGCACCGCCAATCTGCATTTTGACGCCATGGCTTGATGCGTGGTGGTGGGAAACGGAAACTACCTCGGCGCGCAACCTCTCAACGGACAAATCCCACCGGCTTTTAGTAGTATGGACTTCCAGATAGACTATGTGTCCTTCTGGCAGTTAAGCTGTTGATAGTTCAAATAAACTCGCGTCTACGCGCTTGCGCAGGAGGCGAGAATCGCAAGGGAAATGCTCGAACGGCAGTCGGGACCTCTTGCCGCGAACTGCAACCATGGGACGGAGCGTACAACGCGGTGTGATGGCGGGACAAAACGGAGCCGCAAAGCCGGAGCGAAAGGAGTTCGGACCGCACCAAAGGTAGGCGGCCGCGGAGCTGAACAAAAATGTGTCCCGGGTTCTTGAAACGGCCGCCGGGGAGTGGCTCAAGCGGATCGCGCGTGCAGAAAGTAGTGGGGGCAATGGGGTGAAGACGGAAATCGTTTTATTTGGGCGGGGACGGGGCTAATTATGCTTCGTTCGGATGGGCGTCTTTCACTCGGTGAAGGAGCGACGTGCTTCGATGTCGGCATACTATCCGCTGTGCCAGGGGTTGACATGCCGGATGAGAAAATCGTTCCCCGATATCGAGCCGACATAACGGCCGGTTCGCTGAAAGTGACGGAGAGCCGGCGGATTGCCGACCTGCTCATCAATCAAGTCGATGCCGCCGGATGGTCCGACGCCATCGTGAAGCGCAACATCCTTCAGGCAAAGAGTCCGGCTACCGCGCGTCGCCTCGCCCAGTTGATCAGATCACGCTTGGAGACATTTGGGCCCGAAATGTGGAGGTTGATCCGCGACGGTCAGGGGTCGGTCGCGATCCATGGGACATTCGCGGCCGCGGTGAAGCAGAGTCCTCTCCTCGGTGATTTTTTGGCTTTGGTGGTCGCCGATCAATATCGGCGCTTCGGAAAAGCTCTCTCGAATAAGATGTTCTCCGATTACTTGGACGGCTGCCGGGAGCGCGATCCGCTGATGCCGGAGTGGACCGAGGAGACCCGCCTTAGGGTGCGCTCGTCGGTATTCCAGATGCTTGCGCAGGCGGGTTACATCGAAAATACGCGCAGCCTTAAACTGCAGAGCGTTCATGTGGCGGACCCCGTCGTTCGTTGCCTGACGGCCAACCGCGAGGACTACGTCCTGCGCTGCCTGCAGGTGGCGCCATGAGCGGACTTCTCGGCGAACGGCTCAACAAGATTCTGCCGCGGATCACCTCGGACGACTTCCTGAGCGGCTCCGGCATCGGCAACGAGATCGCTTTCTATATCTTCGACTATCCGCCCGAGGACGAGCTTCGCGTGCGCGACTTTCTCCTCACGCTGCTGGACCACATCCCGAAGCAGAAGCACGGAATGCGGGTCAAGCACATCGACTTGTTCGATTTCATGCTGGATCACCTTCGCAGTCGAAACCTGCTCGACAAGGCGATCGAACTCCAACGCACGAAAGGTGATCAGGCGCTGAAGAAGGCGCTGATGGGGCCGCTGCACGAATCGAAGCTGAGCGCACCGTTCGCCGAGGCCGCCGATCCCACGGGCCACGATCTCATCATCGCGTCCGGCGCCGGGCTTGTCTGGCCGCTGCTGCGCACTCATGCGCTGCTGAACAATCTTCAGCCCGTCATGGGTAACACGCCATTGCTTCTCTTCTATCCCGGCCGCTACGACGGACAGTCGCTGCGGCTATTCGGCAAGCTCAAGAACAACAACTATTACCGCGCTTTCAAGCTTGTCCCGTAGGTCGAGGCTGTAATGCTCATCAAGAACCTCTTTGAACGCGATATCTTCAGGCCGATCAACGGCGTCGTGAAGGCGGACCAGCTTGACGACTCGTCGGTGTGGCAGGAGCTCGACGAGTTCGTCATAACCCAGGAACTTGACCTGCACTTCAGCAAGTTCATCTCATGGTACTTGGAGTCCATAGACCAGGGGAAGGCGTCGGATCCCGGCGGCAAAATGGGCGTCTGGATCTCGGGGTTCTTCGGATCCGGTAAGTCGCACTTCCTCAAGGTGCTTTCCTATCTGCTCAGAAATCGCACACACACGCATGACGGCAAGAGCCGAGAGGCGGTGGATTTCTTCGCAAGCAAGGTCACGGATGCGGTTCTTTACGGCGACATCAAGCGCGCTGTGGTCGCCGGCAAGACCGACGTCATTCTCTTCAACATCGACAGCAAGGCGGCGCACGGCAACGAAACCGGCCGCGACCTGATCCTGCGAGTGTTCCTGAAGGTCCTGAACGAGCTTCAGGGGTATAGCGGAGACCATCCGCACATCGCTCACATGGAGCGCTACCTCGACGGCAAGGGCAAATTCGAAGCCTTCCAGGCCGCGTACAAGAAGCACACGGGCAACGAATGGATCGCGGAGCGCGACGCGTACCAGTTCAATCAGGACGAGGTCGTCAAGGCGCTTAGCGAGACACTCGGGCAAAGCGAGGCGACGAGCGTCCGCTGGATCGAAGGGGCCGAGAACAACTTCTCGATTTCCGTTGAGAACTTCTGCAAATGGGTCAAGGAGTATCTGGACTCGAAGGGCCCGCAGCACCGCATCGTCTTCCTTGTGGACGAGGTCGGCCAGTTCATCGGCACCGACTCCCATTTGATGCTCAACCTTCAGACCATAACCGAAGAGCTTGGTACGGTTTGCCGGCGGCGGGCCTGGGTGGTCGTGACCTCTCAGGAGGACATGGATGCCGTCCTAGGCGACATGAGCCGCACCAAGAAACAGGATTTCTCCAAGATCCAGGGACGGTTTTTCCCGCCGCTGTCGCTGTCCAGCGCCAATGTCGACGAGGTCATTCAGTCGCGACTGCTGGCGAAGCTGCCGGATGTGAAGGCTGACCTTGAGGCGGAATTCGTCGCCAAGGGCGACATCCTCAAGAACCAGCTGACTTTCAAGGATTGCGGGATGACGTTCCGTCCGTTCAGGGACGGCGTCGATTTCGTCAAGAACTATCCGTTCGCCCCCTACCAGTTTCAACTCATCCAGAAGATCTTCGAGTCCATCCGCAAGGCGGGCGCCACCGGCCTCCATCTGGCGAGGGGCGAGCGCTCGATGCTCGACGCTTTCCAGTCCGCCGCGAAGACGGCCTCGCACAAGGAAGTCGGCATTCTGGTTCCTCTGTACGACTTCTACCCGTCGATCGAGAGCTTTCTCGACACGATCGTGAAGAAGACGATCGACCAGGCCGCGTCCAATCCGAGCCTGCAGCCCTTCGACATCAAGCTGCTCCAGGTCCTGTTTCTCATCCGCTACGTGGATGAGATGAAGGGGAACGTCGACAATCTGGTGACGCTTTGCCTTGAGCTTATGGACGGGGATCGGCTCGCCTTGCGCCGGCGCATCGAGGAGAGCCTCGGTCGGCTGGAGAAGGAAACTCTGATCAGCAGGAACGGCGACGTCTATACGTTCCTGACCAACGAAGAACGCGACATCAACAAAGAGATTAAGAACGTCGAGCTTTCTAGCGGGGAGCAGGCGAAGCTTCTCGGCGAGATTGTCTTCGAGGACGTGCTGAAGGGCCAGCGCAAGCACCGCTTTGCGACTAACAAGATGGACTTCGATTTCAATCGTCGCTGCGATCAGTTCTACGTCGGCAACCCGAAAGACATGGCGCTGTTGGTATCGGTGGTGACGCCGCTCTCAGATGGCTATGATCTCTACGACAAGGCCAAGGCTCTCCTCGACAGCACGGCGGACGGCGGATGCGTCATCATCCGGCTGGGCAATGACGAAGGGCTCGGCAGAGAGCTTCAGACTTATCAGCAGACCAAGAAGTATCTGGTCAAGAAGAACGACGGCACCCTTCCGGAATCCACCAAACGGATCCTACGGGATTGCTCTGAGGAAAATAGCTCGCGCTTGGAACGGCTGACGCGTCTGCTCGCCGAGATGCTGGCCTCCGGCGAGTATTTCGTCGCCGGGCAGCCGCTCAAGATCAAGGCATCGACGGCGTCGGCGGCGTTGAGCGAGTCAATGGAGTACCTCATCCAAAACACGTTCAACAAGATGGGGTACTTGAAGCATCTTTCGCCCGAGCCGTTGAAAGAACTGCAGGCGGTCCTGCGCAGCAACGACACCGCGAAGGAGACGGCTCTTCTGCTGGCGGGCGAGAACAACCCCGAAGCGCTCGAGGATCTGCGAAACTATCTCCATCTCTGCTCCATGAAGAGCCAGCAGGTCGTGCTGCACGAGATGCTGGAGAAGCGGTATTCGCTGCGCCCCTACGGCTGGCCCGAGGATGAAGTCCTGTTGCTTCTGGCTCGCCTGGTCGTCTTGGGAGAGGTGACGTTGATGATGGACGGCTCGCTGTTGGCGATCGACAAGGTCTACGAAGCGATCACGACCCCCGCCAAACGCCGCAAGATCGTGCTTCGCAAGCGAGAGACAGCGGACCCCAAGTCCATCCAGGACGCTCGCGCTCTCGGAAAGGAATTGTTCGCAGAGATGGGTCCAGATGGGGAAGATGCCTTGTTTGGCTTTCTGCAGGCCCGGCTGAAGGGTTGGCAGGTGGCCTTGAGCGGCTTCCGGCAACTCGCCGACACCGGTAGCTATCCCGGGTCGGCCGAGATCGGAGAATCTCTGGCACTACTCAGCCCGCTGCTTGCGGATACCGAGAGCCGGAAGTTCGTAGAGCGGTTCAACGGTCTCAAGGCCGACCTGGTGGAGGTTGGCGATAACTTCCATGAGCTCGAGCACTTCTACAATCACCAGAAGCCGACTTGGGAGCGGCTCCGGAAATCTCACGCATCCTTCCAATTGAACCGATTGGAACTGGAAAGGAACGGAACGGCCGAGCCCGCGCTCAGGCGGATGCAGGAGATCTTGGTCGCGAAGAGCCCCTATGCGCTCATCAAGGAGGTCGACGGCCTCATCGACGCCATCGGCACCGTGAACGCGTCGCTCCTTGTGGAGCGTCGGTCTCAGGCGATCGACAAGATCGACGGTTACATCAAAACGCTTAGCTCCGACCTGGCGGCCGCGAATGGCGACGTCGCGCTGCGGGCAGCTTGTCTCAGGCCTCTCGAATCCCTGAGGTCGCAGGTGGAGAAGCAGGAAAGTCTCGCCCATATCACCCAGGCCGAGAGCGAGGCCATCAAGGAGTTCGACCTCGCGCAGGCCAGGATCGAAGAATTTGTGCGCCGAATCCTTGCTCCGGTGAGCCCAGGGCCGTCCGGAGATCCGCCCGCATCTCCGAAGGTGAAGAAGCAGAGGGTCGTGAAGCCGGCGGACCTGGTGAAAATGACCTACCTGGAGACGTCCGGCGAGGTAGATCAGTTCCTCGGCGCGCTGCGCCAGGAATTGGAGGATGCCCTGGCCAATAACGAGCGCATCCAGATCCGGTAATGGCTAGTATGAACCGTAACAAGCTCAAGACCTACGCCCCGGAGGCTCGCCGGGAGTTCATTCAGGCGATGACCGACCGTGCCGCCTTCTTCGGACTGACCGCGAAGGCGGTCGAGCCGATCGTTGTCCGGGGGGACGTGGCTGTGATCGCCGGGCGCGACTACCCGCGCGCCGTTGCCGACAAGCGACAGAAGCTCGAAGCGCGAATTGTGAGGGACGGCTTCGAGCAGACCATGGAGGCGATGGCCTACACTTGGTTCAACCGGTTTGTCGCGATCCGATTCATGGAGCTCCACGGCTACCTCGATCACGGGTATCGGGTTCTCAGTCATCCGGACGGTAAGCCGACCCCGGAGATCCTGGAGCACGCCGAACACGTCGAGTTGCCGGGACTGAAAAAGGACCGGGTGATCGACCTGAAGCTGGACGGCAACAAGGAGAGCGAACTCTACCGTTTGCTGCTTACTGCGCAGTGCAATGCCCTTCATAAGGCCATGCCGTTCTTGTTCGAGCGTATCGATGACGAAACGGAACTGCTGCTGCCGGCCAATTTGCTTCACTCGGACTCCCTCGTCCGGAAACTTGTCGATGGTATCGACGAGGAGGATTGGAAGGAGGTTGAGATAATTGGCTGGCTCTACCAGTTTTATATCTCGGAAAAAAAGGCAGAGGTTATCGGTAAGGTCGTTGCAAGCCCAGATATTCCTGCGGCAACCCAACTCTTCACGCCAAATTGGATCGTCAAGTATTTAGTCCAGAACACACTTGGACGCCGTTGGCTCGCAACATATCCGGATTCTTCGCTTCGCGCCCAAATGGACTTCTACATCGAGCCTGCAGATCAAGGGGGCGATGTGAAAGACCAACTCGCCGCCGCGATACCAGCAAGTCTAGATCCGGAAACGCTGACAATGCTCGACCCAGCGTGCGGCTCCTGTCACATCTTGGTCGAGGGATATGATCTCTTCAGGGCTATCTATCTCGAACGGGGCTACCGTCTCAGAGATATCCCCGCGTTGATTCTTCAGAATAACCTGTTCGGCCTGGAAATCGACGACCGCGCTGCGCAGCTTGGTGCTTTTGCATTGATGATGAAAGCACGTGCTGACGATCGGCGTATCTTCGACCGCTCGACCGCGCCGAACATCGTGGCGATTCAGAGTAGCTACGGCATGAACGCCGCTGCGATTACGCAGGCCCTGAATTCATCCGCGAACCTCGAATTGCCGAGAGAGTACCTGTTCGAGGAAATCGACGAAGATAAAGCGGGGCTCTTCGGCAAAAAGAATATGGCATCGGCCACCCCGATAGCAGAAGCAGATATTGATGCACTCCTCGGTATCTTCAAGGAAGCGAAGACGTTGGGGGCGCTGATCCGTGTGCCGGCAGACCTTGCGTCGAGATTGCCCGAAATTGAGCATCGGCTTAATGCCGTCGTTCAGCGTGGCGACCTGACTCAGATGACTGCCAATGTCATCGATCCATTACTGCAACAGACGCGCCTTTTGACCATGGAATTCAGTGCGGTCGTTGCGAACCCGCCTTACATGGGCCGCAAGTACATGGCGCCTGAACTAAAATCCTTCGCGGAAACTGAATATCCCGAAACGAGTCACGATATTTTCGCGATGTTCATTCCGAGGATGTATCAATTTTGCGAGCAGGCTGGATTCATCGGTCTAATGACTCCATTCACCTGGATGACCATTAACTCCTATGAGAAGATGCGCAGGTGGATGGTCAGTGACGTCTCATTGCGCACGCTTATCCAGCCAGAACTTCATGCATTCTTCGACTCGGCGTACGTATCGATCTGTACGTTCACGCTCCAAAAAGTCACTATTCAGCAAAAGGCAACGTTCATCGATCTTTCGGCGTTTTACGGAGAGGAATTGCAGCCTACCAAGACGCTCGAAGCGATCAAAAACTCCAGTGCGTCTTGGAGATATGATATTGCGCCGAGTCGCTTTGCCGAGCTTCCGACGTGCCAATTCACGTACCAGCTATCCGACTCGTTTTTCGATGTCTTCCGTAAGTGTCGTCTCGTTTCGGACCATGCGGACGTAAAAGAAGGTTTGAACACTGGTGACAACGACAAGTTCTTTCGGGCCTGGTGGGAGGTTCCCTTTGCTGCAATTAAGTTTGGCATCCAGCCAGGTGACCTCGATTCACAGCGGACTTGGGTTCCGTGCAATCGTGGCGGTCCGTTTCGTCGTTGGTACGGTAACAACGAGTCAGTAATCGATTGGACCGGCAATGGAAGCGAAATAAAGTCGTTCCGGTGGGAATCGGGAAAGCTTCGTTCGGCAGTCCGAAACGAGGCATTCTATTTCAAACCTGGAATCACCTGGTCGGGTGTCAGCTCCGGCAAATTTCACGCGAGAGCCTTCGAGGATGGTTTTATCTTCAACAGCGTCGGAAGATCGATGTTTCCGCACGATCACCCAGAGTATCTTCTCGGGTTTCTGAATTCACCGGTTTGCGATCATCTTTTGGCAACCCTGGCGCCGACGATTCACTTTTCAGTCGGGAATGTGGCCAATCTCCCGATCGCCTTCCCGGAGCAGGATCAAGAGATCCACAACGTTGCCGACAAAGTCAAGCGCCTGGTTCAGCTGGCTAAGGACGATTGGGATTCTTACGAAACATCGTGGGGCTTTCTGGGGAACGACGTCTGCTTGGCCGGCGGTGAGACTGTTGAAGCTGCCTTTAGCAAAGCGTCTCAAACTCGCACTAATGCCCGAGAAGAAATGAGACGTCTTGAAGCTGCTGTTAACACTGCAATGATCGCCACTCATGAGCTGTCACACGTTTTGTCGCCGACGGTCTCGGATGAGTATCTTTCGATCGGGGATATCGAGCGTGAGGAATGCGCGAAGCATATCATTAGTTATGCCGTCGGATGCCTAATGGGTCGTTATAGCCTTGAGAGACCCGGGCTGGTGTACGCAAAAAGCGGCAACAAGGAATTCGATTCGACGAACTACACCAAGCTCCCCGCTGACGACGATGGTATACTTCCGTTGTTGAGTGCAGAGTTGAGCTCCGGGGACGATGCCGCCAGCCGTTTCGAGGAATTCGTCGGCACGGTTTGGTCGAAAAGCAAGATTCAGGAGAACCTCAAGTTCATCGCCGACAGCCTAGGGGCTTCCGCCAACGAGCAGCCGGATGAGACCATCCGCCGTTATCTCGCGGCCAGTTTCTACAAGCAGCATTTGTCGACGTATAAGAAGCGACCCATTTACTGGCTCTTCACAAGCGGCAAACAACGGGCCTTCCAGTGTCTGGTGTATATGCACAGATATAGCGAGAGCACTCTTTCGCGCATGCGGACGGAGTACGTAATACCGCTTCAGGGACGCTTATCTGCGCGCATGGACTATATCGAAGGCGAGAAAGTGAAGGCGACCACGACTAGCCAGCGGAGAAAGCTTCAAAAGGATCAGGACGAACTTAAAAAGCAACAGGTTGAGTTGCTCTCCTTCGAAGAGCGGCTCAAACATTTTGCCGATCAAAAAATCGGCTTGGATCTCAATGACGGGGTAAAAGTCAATTACGGCAAATTCGGAGACCTTTTGGCTGAGGTTGAGGCAATCACCGGCGGGAAGGACGACGAGTGAGCGATTTCAAGCAAATCACCACCGCTCTCTACCGTGTCTTTCACGAGGAAGGCCAGCGCATCGTCTTCTGGAACGATCCAGACCGGGAATTCTTTGATGCGTTCCCGTCGATCGTGATCGATGGCGTCACGCCGGTCCGTCTCGATGAGGTCGGATCGCTCGAGGTCAAGATCCGACTGGAACGTAAAGAGCCGGAAACGAAATTCCTGCTCTACTCTCCTGCCGAGGAGCCGGATTTCGAGGATGATTGGCTTCTCGACATCCGGCTCTACAGCCGGAGCTTCCGTGCTGATCGCGCCAGCATGCTGCTGCAGGACCTGGGCCTGGTGAACGAGCACTTGCGGACCCACCTTGCCGACCGGCGCAAGTTCTTCGATGCTAAGGATCGGTTTCAGAAGCTGAAAGGTTTGGTGACTCCTGACGATACCGGGGCGGACATCGATCGCAAGATGATAGCGGTCGTTGCGAAGGCCGATCAACCCGAGCTTTTCAATATCCTCCGGACGATCTTCCATGCGTGGTCCGAAGCGGGCGCTGATGTGGACCTCGACGAGCCGCCCACCACTTGGGCCAGTATCGAGAAATTCGACCTAGATGTCCCGTTCTGGCAAATGATCCGGGCAGCATTCGGGTACTTCGATGAGAACCCATCGCTAAAGAAGTTACTGTTTGCGCTGTTCGTGACGGACTATGCCTACCAGTTGAATGGCGACATTCCCCAGGCTGTTCGTGGCTTCGTGCTGCCACGCGTCGGCGCATCCAATGTCGTCGTCTGCCTGGCTCAATGGCGGGACAGCAACAGTAAGGGGGCCAGCTATGACAGGCTGTCCGCCGTCGCTGCGGCAATTCTCAAGGTCGAGGATCATCTTCCGGATCTCGAGATCGACCAGCTCGCCGACGTAATGACGTTCCTCGCCGTCGAGAAGCGGATCGCCAGCAGCCTACGCGAACGCGTACAGACGACGGCGGACGCCATCAACGCGGACGACATTCGGGCGGTTGCGGCCCGCCGCCAGGTTGGTCATTGGGCGTCCCTCGATGGAGCGCAGTCTCCGGAGGCACCCCGGAAGGCGCTGCATGACGTTTACGACGCGTTGGTCGCAGCCGCGGAGTTTTACGCCCTGCGGAACATCCACAAGGCCGGCTTCGACTACCCGACCGCGACGGCCATGTACCGGGCCTACGAAGCCGAGCTCTATCGTTTCGATCAGCTTTACCGGCACTTTTGCGAGGCGGCGGACAGCGCCGAAGCTCAGGGCTGGAACATTGTCAAGCCGCTGCGGGCCGACATCGAGGCGCGATACGCAAACTGGTACCTCACGTCGCTTTCGTTGGCTTGGGGCAAATTTCTGGAGCCGAAGGACGGTCTGCTGGCCAATTGGCAAATCGACGAGGTGCCGAACCAATACCGGTTCTACGACCGCCACGTCCGGACGTGGGTCGAGGAAGCCGAAAACCGCCGGGCTTTTGTCATCATCAGCGACGCCTTCCGGTATGAGGCGGCACAAGAGCTCACCAGCGAACTCAACGGGAAATATCGGTTTGGAGCCGTCTTGTCGTCTCAGCTTGGCGTGCTCCCATCCTATACGGCGCTAGGGATGGCCAGTCTGCTCCCGCATAAGTCGCTCACCTACAAGGGCGCCGACGTCCTGGTCGACGGCAGCGCCAGTGCCGCCGCCGACAGGGGCGGGATCCTGCAGCGCGTCGGGGGGGTGGCCTGCAGGTACGACGAACTCATGGCGAAGAAGAAGGAAGAGGGGCGGGAGTTCGTCAAGGATAAGAAGGTGGTCTACATCTACCACGACGCCGTCGACGCGATCGGCGATGACAGCAAAACCGAAGGGCACACTTTCGAAGCCGTCCGGAAGGCCATCAACGAGCTCACGGCCCTGGTGGGCTACATTGTCAACAGCCTGAACGGGCACCACATCCTGGTCACGGCGGACCACGGCTTCCAGTTCACCGAGACTGCTCGGCTGGAGACGGATAAGAGCAAACTGAACGTCAAGCCCGACGACGCGGTTTTGACGAAGAAGCGCTACCTGCTCGCTCCCAAACTTCCGGATGTCGATGTCGCTTGGCATGGTAAGACCAGCGCGACGGCCAAGGTCGATGGGGAGATGGAGTTTTGGATTCCGAAGGGCACGAACCTTTTTCACTTCGTGGGGGGCGCCCGGTTCGTACACGGCGGCGCCATGCCGCAGGAAATCGTTGTGCCGGTCGTGACCGTGAAGCACGTGCGCGGGAAGTCGGCTCAGGAGACGAAGACCAAGCTAGTCACCGTGCAGGTGCTCGGGACCAACCATCGCATCACCAGTGCTTATTGCCGCTTCCAATTGATCCAGATGGAGGCCGTCAGCGAGCGGCTGAAACAGGCGACACTCCGCGTGGCCGTCTACGAAGGGAGCGAGGCGGTGACCGACGTTCAGACCGTCAAGTTCGATAGCGCTTCCGGAAACCTCGACGAGCGGAAAAAATGGGTCAATCTGGTCCTGAAGGATCGGGACTACAACAAGAAGACACCGTACCGCCTGGTCCTGAAGGACGCGGAAACGGGCATCGAGCAGCAGAGCGTTGAAGTAGTAATCGATAGGGCGTTCACCGATGACTTCTGAAGCACAGGTGATGGACAGCAGCTTAGACGATTTGCTGAACCGGCACTTTCCGGGAAAGGTGGTTCGCAAGGACCTGACCAAGTTGGTCAAGGAAGGCGCGAACGTGCCGGTCTACGTCCTCGAATATCTCCTGGGGAGCTACTGCTCGTCGAATGACGAGGCAATCATCGCCGAAGGTCTCCGAACGGTGAAGCGGATCTTGGCCGAGAACTACGTCAGGCCGGACGAGGCGGAAAAGGTCAAGTCTACTATCCGCGAGCGCGGTAGCCTCAAGGTCATCGACAAGGTTTCGGTGACCCTCAACGAGAAGCGCGACGTCTACGAAGCCGATCTCGCCAACCTCGGGGTGGGCAAGATCGTCGTTTCGAGCTCGATCGTGAAGAAGTTCGAAAAGCTCTTGGTCGGCGGAATCTGGTGCATCCTGACGTTGCAGTATTTCTATGAGGAGGACCAGAAGGGAACGCCGTTCCTGCTCGAGGAGCTCAAGCCGATCCAGATGCCGAATATGGACATGGAGGAGCTATTCTCCGCTCGCGACCATTTCAGCGAGGGGCAGTGGATCGACGTGCTACTGCGCTCTACCGGCATGGAGCCTGCAAACTTCGACGAAAGGGTGAAGTGGCATTTATTGGCCCGGATGATTCCGCTCGTTGAAAACAACTATAATCTCGCGGAGCTAGGACCGCGGGGCACCGGCAAGAGCCACATCTACAAGGAGATCAGCCCCAACAGCATTCTCGTCTCGGGCGGTCAGACCACCGTTGCCAACCTCTTCTACAACATGGCCAGGCGCCAGGTCGGCTTGGTCGGCGTGTGGGATGTGGTCGCCTTCGACGAAGTGGCCGGAATTTCCTTCAAGGACAAAGACGGCGTCCAGATCATGAAGGACTACATGGCATCGGGTTCGTTTGCCCGCGGGCGGGATTCGATCAACGCTTACGCATCGATGGTGTTCGTCGGCAACATCAATCAGCCAGTCGATACGCTGGTCAAGACGAGCCACTTGTTTGCTCCCTTTCCGGACGTGATGATCGACTCGGCGTTCTTCGATCGCTTCCACGCCTACGTTCCAGGCTGGGAAATCCCCAAGATGCGGCCTGAGTTCTTCACGAACCAGTACGGGCTCATCGTCGATTACCTGGCCGAAGCTGTGCGTGAAATGCGGAAGCGTAATTTCGCGGATGCGATCAGCAGATACTTCAAGCTTGGTCGGGATCTCAACCAACGCGACACGATCGCCGTGAAGCATACGGTCTCGGGCCTCCTCAAGCTGCTGTACCCGAACGAGCGCTACGACAAGGAGGCAGTCCGCCGATGTCTCGAGTACGCGCTCGAGTGCCGCCGCCGCGTAAAGGAGCAGCTGAAGAAGATCGGCGGCATGGAGTTTTTCGACGTCCATTTTTCGTACATTGACGTCGAATCCATGGAGGAAAAGTTCATCAGTGTCCCGGAGCAGGGTGGAGGCTCGCTGATTCCTGACGGTCCTCTGAATCCCGGTGTCCTGCACACCGTTGCGACGGGATCAGGCGGCCATTTGGGCCTCTACCGGCTTGAGACCCAAGTTACGGCCGGTAGCGGCTCGTTGAAGACTTCCGGACTCGGCTCCAATTCGTCCGCCAGGGAAGCCATCAAGGTCGGTTTCGACTACTTCAAGGCGAACGTCGGCCGGGTTAGCGCGTCCGTCAAAAGCGGCGACCACGACTACCATGTTCACGTCGTCGAACTTCACAACACCGGCCCCACCACGTCGATGACGTTGGCGTCGTTCGTGGCATTGTGCTCTGGAGCACTGGGGAAATCCATCCAGCCACAGATGGTGGTCTTAGGAAGCATGAGTCTGGGCGGAAACATCGTTCCGGTCGACAACCTCGCCGAGTCGCTGCAGGTCGCGTTCGATTCTGGAGCCAAGCGCCTTCTGCTGCCGATGGCGAGCGTCAAAGACATCCCGACGATACCCGGCGAGCTCTTCGCTAAGTTCCAGACCGCGTTTTATGCTGATGCCACCGACGCCGTCTTCAAGGCTCTTGGCGTGAGCTAACTAACGGTTGGCGCTGCGCCGCGCGAACGAGGAATGACTACAGAAGAGGCGGGCGGCGTTAACGGAGGGCCGTTCCCAGAAGCGAGGTAGGGCGGGGATGAGTTGGGACACCTCCTGCGGGGCCGGACGCTCCTAGGCCGCGGAATCCGACGTGGTTCAAAAAAGGCTCGATGCGGACGCCGCCCGACTTCGGGGCCTCCAAGCCGCCACTTTCGGCGGCGGAGAAAGCTGCCCTTCTAAAGTATCGAACAGCCGGACTTCGCTTCTACAGCTGCGAGCCGAAATGTTGATCGGCCGCCACGCGCTTACTATGAGTAGTGTGACTCTGATGCGGTCTGCGAGGGCCATGGAACCATATGTACGCTGAAATCAACAAAATGTGGCCCGACGAGGCAACCGTTCGGTCTATCGATGCCATTCTAAAAGACGATTGGCTCTTGGATCTTCAACCCGATGTTCGGTTAATCGGCGAGCGATACCCCGGGATGGACGACGCAGTTCGCCGCTACGACGAGATCCATGAGCGGGCCAAAGAGAAGGCGGGTCCGAACGGTAAGGTAGATGAGCGCGAAATGTTCAGGATGTTAGCCCATCCGGGACTCTTCGCTTTGGCCGCTGCAGCCAGGCGACATTTTATCTTGGACGGGGTGGCATTGGCCGTGGGGGTGTTGAGACACTTTGCACTCAGCGGGCCGGTGTTGGATGTTGGCTGTCACATCGGCGTATCGACGAACATTTTAGGGAGGCTTGCGCCAAACAGGATTGTCGGATTGGATCCTGTTGGCGTGGCGATCGATTCTGCGCGGAAGTTGTCGGCAGACTTGCCGAACGTCGAGTTTGTTCGTGCAATGCTTCCATGGAAAAGTTCGACGCAATTTGACCTAGTTCTCTGTCAAGATGTGCTGCATCACGTTGAGCGGAGTAGTCATCCAAATCTTGTTACTTCGTTAGGCGACCTGGTCTGCGAGGGCGGCCTTCTAATCTTGTCCGCCGATGACGTGATCGATCGAAGTTGGCTTCGCCAGGTTGGCCCCGTGCTTCAGAAGGTGCGATTAGGTTACGTAGGCTCGGATGTTCTCGGCGGTTTCGGTGGCAACCCGCCGCAATTCCGGGCGAGTACAGCTGTCCTTCTGAAGAAGGGTGAAGCTACAACGATCCCCATGGACTTGGCATCAATCTCCGCGCGAGAGTGGGATGCGCATTTCAAGAATTTCGCCAACGAGCCAACAAGGTCGGCGCGGGAGAAGACGCAAGCGTTTGAGAGGTCAACTCGCCTGGATGGACGGTCGCTCTGAGTGAGGAAAGAGGTTCTGGTCCGCCGGCGCTCGAGAACGATCTCGGCTCGACCCCGGTCGGCTTCCGGGTCGTCCTCGTCCTTGTTGGGGTCGCGGGGCCGAATGCCGAAGGCACGGTAGCTTTGATATCGAGAAAGCCCTCCGACATCCTCGAACCAGCAGAAGCTATCGACGATCGCTGCGTGGATGAGTGCCATTTCGTCGGGAGCGACGCTGTCATCGTGAAAGTCGCTCATCGCGCCCTTGCTATATGCTTGGTGGGGGCTCGCCTGAAGGCTGCACAACCGGTCCACCAAGCGGTCCACCAAACTTTTTGCGAAAACCGAAAGCGCTTGAATTCATTGGTGGGCCCGGCAGGACTCGAACCTGCAACCAGACCGTTATGAGCGGCCGGCTCTAACCATTGAGCTACAGGCCCCGCCGCGAGGCGGCCGCGAGGAGCGCGCGGCCGGCAACGGTGCGCGGTTC
>Ga0214543_1001508_pt1 | contig 45032 bp, 16 predicted proteins | sample CNSS2metaG_FD_160094 | JGI IMG/M metagenome (GOLD analysis project Ga0214543, IMG submission 160094) | Root nodule microbial communities from cowpea collected in UCLA plant growth center, Los Angeles, California, USA - CNSS2 | ecosystem: Host-associated > Plants > Roots > Nodule | place: USA...
TATATTTATATATATATATATATATATATATATATATAGTTATTGACTAAATGAGTTAGATGAATGTTGTTAAATCCGTACAGAGTGTTATATTTTATTTAATTTTAATTACGTTACTTGTAAATTTAGTACTTAACATCTTGAGAAATCTCCTTTTAGAAGTTTAACCCGTGATTTGTCTTTATAAGTAATTCAAACCAGTGTAATTAAAACATATCCCACTAAGACAAACGTCATCAAAATTGAATGTAAAAATCTAAAAGACTAATCTCAATAGAAAGATTATTAAGAATTTAAATGTAAAGTCTCATAAGTAAGAAAAAAAAAAACTTATGAAAGAAAAAAAATGTAAAAACTCATTAATAATAGACCGATAACAATGTATAATCATTTATACAGATTAACTTTTATAAGTTATTAAATTAATTAAATAATATCATATTTAACAGTAAATTATATATAAATTATTCATTAAATTTTTATAATAGTATTCATATTTATCAAACAATACCAAACTGATTAATACTATAAAAGAGAATAAAAGGAAAGCAATCAACCTGTATTAAAGAGAGATGAAAGAGAAATAGTTTTGAAAAATACAATTTCTTTACATTTTTCATTTTTTTCTCAAATTTTAATGAAAAAATAAAAATAATTAAAATGTAATATACCAGGGCATATACCCTTGCCACGTATAGTATTATTTTAATAAATCTAAATTTCATTTATTTGATTTTACTATTTTTTTTTTATATTTGAGTCTGCCTTTATAATTCTTCTAATATATACATTACTTTTTAAATTTTATTCCTTAACAAATAATATTTTTTAAAATTAATATAATCATCATACAATTTTTATTGTTATATTTTAAAAATTTATTTATTTTTAAATTAAAATAATTATTAATAACAAAATAAAAATTAGAAAATAAACAAAAAATATTTTTTATTTATTAGCAATACAGTTTTATTTATTAAAATTATATTATTATTATTATTATTATTATTATTATTATTATTATTATTATTAGAAACAGTAAACACACTTCCTAATGTATATATATATTAACATTTTTCCATATACAACAAAATAAACTTTGAAGGTATTATATTTTCATATTTTTATAATACATTATATACAAATGATATATTCTTTTAATATACACATTACTTATTCGATTTTACTCTATTAAATAATCTTTTTTTAAAATTAAAATAATTATCTTACTAATTTTATTGTTAGATTTGAAAATAAATAAAATATATTTTCTGTTATTTTTAAATTATATTTACTCTTGATAATACATACACTTTCATTTACTATAAACAAAATATATAATAAATCAAAACGTTATCTTTTAAATAAATTTTAAGATGTATTGATCGTTCACATGTATAATATATATAAATTTGAATTTAAAAATTCAATAAAAATTAATAACTGTATAATTAATATTAATTGTTGTGTCGAAACTATTAAAATATTTTAACTATTATAATTATTTTTTCAATCAACGCAATGCAATGTTTAATTGATAAAAAGTTAATTAATATAAGTTAAAATAATTAAAGAAATTATGTGTACTGCATATTAAATTATATAATTATTATCATTAATAATATTAAAAATATGTATATGATACATAATATATAGTACATAATAGATATACATAATATGTTATTTGTGTTGAAATGTAAATTTTCCACAAATGTGTATATATTAATAATTAATGATTTCATATTGATATATTGAATAATATTTAATAATTCAACAATGAGTATTAAATGATTAATTAATATATGATATATTAAGAAGGTAATTAATGTTTAGTTTTTAAAAAATGTAATTAAATATAATTAATAAAAGAAAAAATTAATCATACACATTGATTTTAATAATTGCTAACATTAATAGTAATGAAAATATAGTTAATGTTAATTGATTATTACAACAATTGTTTTCATTAAATATAAATAATAATTCTCCAATTCATAAATATAAATTGCAATTAAAAAATGTAATTAAATTTAATTAATTATACAAATTACTTTGCATAACTCCTAATATGACTACTAACCTTAACAAAGACTTCAATAGTATATTTATAAACTCTTGTACTATGTCTCTATCTAAACAATTTTTTTTGATCTAGAAAAATTGTTGAGATCTGCATGTAGTATTAGGCTTGCACTAAATTTTGAATGATAAAATTTTATACCGACGATGTTTAATATTAAAATAATCAAATTTCATTATTTTTAAATTATTATTAATTTAAAAATGTTATTTTTTAGTCTTTACAATTTTTATATCTATAGTAATATATAAAGTGGATTCTCCTTTTTGTGTCCACTTTTTAAAATACCGATTTTATCTTTTAAATATAATAATTTATTAAATTTTTAAAAATTGACTGTTACTTTTATAAATTTTTTATAAAATCATATGTCTCTGCTTCTTCTCATCTTCTTTATTTATCAATGGTTATTCTTTTATTTGTTTTTATATATTTCACTTTATTTTTAATAAATATATATATATATATATATATATATATTAACTTAATAACATTATAATATTATCACCTACTAATATAATATCATGTATATTTAAAAAATACATACACACATGCGTTATCGCGCCTGTGTTACACTAGTTAATATAATTAAAATAGGGTTAAATATATTTTTGTTTCTTAACTTTAACTAAAAATTAAAAGTATTTTTAAAAACTTTAATTTAATCCAATTCCTCAATTTTATAAATCTTTATAAATGTATAAATTTAATTATCTTAATTATGAATTAGTTATTTCAACCATTATTTGTTAGGTTTAATTGACGTTTCAAAATATTTATTTTAATATTAAAGTGTGAAAATGTGTCAAATATAAATAATTCCATTGTTATTATAAAATTCAAATATCATATTAACTTAATACATTTAATTATACATTTATATATTTCTAATATTGAAGTGAGACAAAAGTCGTAAAAGAGACTAATTTTAATTTTTAGTTCAAGATAAGATAAGATTAAAAATATATTTAATTAATTAAAATATTATATTTTTGTTAAAAAAGAATTTATATATTTTTAAAATTGATCGTAGAGCATACAAATGTTATCAAAAAGTTGAATAATATTTTAAGAAAAAATTGAAGACCTGCCAAAAGCTTCCACGTGTTAATGTTTCCAAAAAGTTTCTTCTATCTGGGGTATATATATATATATATATTTTTTTTTTTTTTCTCTACCGATAAACAGCAAACATGCTTTTTATATTATTTTCTGCAAAAATCAATTTTGAGTTAACTTTTCATTAAGACAACCGTTGTAAATCACAACGTTGTTATATTTATTGGGATAAAAATAGAATAAAAAAAATTTAACGTTTCTTTGAAAAATAAACGTCATTTAATTAGACATATTTTATGTGTTAACTGATATTTATTACAGGATTATGGGAGGGAGCAATTTTATTTGATTTTAATTAAAAAACAAAATAACTTTTTAATCTAAACAAATGTTGTTCCATATTTTACTCAAATCACTGTTGTTTTAATTCAGCCAAATCAAAAGAAGTCAAAATGTTAAATAATAAAATATTATATTACTAAATTTATATATCTCACAAATCAAAACCAATTCAAAACAACATCAAATAAAAGTTAATTTAAACTGATATAATGTAACAATAAAAAAGTCCTTGTTTATTCTAATTAGGTGACCTACTAGCGTAACACAAGCGCTATCACGCCTGTGTGTATGCACTTTTTAAATATGTGTGATATTATATTAGTAGGTGATAATATTATAATGTTATTAAGTTAATATATAAATTAAAATTATATTTATTAAAAATAAAGTGAAATATATCAGAACAGATAAAAGAATAACCATTGATAAATAAAGAAGAAGAGAAGAAGCATAAACATCCGATTTTATAAAAAATTTGTAAAAGTAACTGTAAATTTTTAAAAATTTAATAAATTATTATATTTAAAAGATAAAATCGGTATTTTGAAAAGTGGACACGAAAAGGGGAATCCCCTTTATATATTGTTATAGATATACAAAAGAAAATGTCGATCAACAAATATTATAATATTATGAAGTAGATTAACTTAAGTGAACTTATAGAAACACCTAACAAAAAACAAAATAGTAAAATTGTAGCAAGATGAATTAAAATCAGTGTAATTTTCTATAACAATGGTTAATTCAATAAGATTACTGTAATAATTAATAATTAATTTGGTTGAGATCTGACTATTTTATGAGTGAAGTGACGGTAAACGTTATGAAAATGAAATCCAACTGTCTACCAAAACCTAAAACTCGGAATCACCAAACACAGAAGCAAACGTTGTTTTTTTTCGTTTATTATATATGTTTTTAGAACACACAAACACGTATTACTATATGTATAGAAGAAAAATTATTTAGACGATAACATCCAACTCATAAAATTTATCATTTATTTTGGCTAACGGAGAAAGATTTCTGTCATCTCATCAATAAATATTATTTAATATAATAGTTATTTTCTGAAAAATAAAAGTTTGACATTTTAATTCCATTTCGTATTTATTATAATATAAAGCAAGCATTTTCTGAAAGTTAAAGTTGGCCCACACACGAGTGGGGAACGTTAGCAAAGTAAATGCGTCACCTTAATGTTAATTGATAGTCAACTGTGTTAAATAAGATGTTTATTATAAAATTAAACCAACGTAAATGGTTTAATTATACTAATGCGCGCATCTCATTCTATCATATCGTTTTAAGTATTTTTTGCAAATTTTGTTTAATTAATAATATCTTATAATAGTTACATTTTCATTGTTTAGAATTAAAAATGATAATTTAATTATATGTAGCAGGTTGTAATAAAATTTTCTTATAAAACCTACCACATAAATAAAAGAATCCCACTAACAACACCCTGTTCTAAAAATTTTGTAATGGATGTGTTATACTTTCTCAATGTTTATTGATTCCCAAAAGGGGTGGTGCATTATTTAATATTGATTAAACAAGATGACGACTTTCGGCAAAAACAAATATATTAGAAATAATTTTAGCCATTTTTAATATACAAAAGAAAAACACTATTCAGTATACTATTTTGAATGTATTTTAATGTAAAATATTAAAAAATGGTCAATTTTACGATTCATTTAATAAATGTCTTTATTTTTATACATTTAGTTTTTTAAGTTTAAGTGAGATTTAAAATTAGTCATTTATCAAAATTTTTGATCAATTTAGTTATTCATTTTTATAAATACGTGGATTTAGTTATTTTAATCAAATTTTGTTTTTGTTAAATTTATTTGAAATTTCAATTGTGTTTTATAATAATATTTAAATTAGTATTTAAACTAAAATAGATCAAATTATATAAATAATTTAAATATTATCGTGAAATGTGTTTGAATTGTTAGATAAATAAGATGTGGATAAACAATTAAATCTATATATCGCTAAAAATGAAAGACTGGATTTATAAAAAAAATTAAGAAAAAAACTGTCATAGTGTAATTTTATTATTCAATGCAACTGCTACCAGTGGGATGTGAACACCTTTAAAGACAAAATTCTGTGGTATGGTTTGGAAGTCAAAGTTTGAGACTTGATGTCGTGATCATCATCATCTTCTTCTTCTTCATCATCAGTCCAAATTGTGATGCTGATTTGAGGCCTTCTTTCTTCCCGATCCAGCCCCTTCTATGAAATGGGTCTGCGTCATCTCACAAACTTGATGACGCCATTGCCAGAACTCTGTGCCTCACTATGTCATGTGAGGAAGTCCGAGCCTTGTTCATCAGATTGCAAGGTTTGCATCAGGATCTGCCTCACCAATCCCGAAAACCCTAATTATGATTCTCCTCCTGCGCCGCCGCCGCCACCGCCACCGCCACAACTTCCCCCTTTCAATCTATATAACGATGGCGCAGATGAATCAAGCAGCCACAGAATAGCCACCTATTTGTTCCTTGCTCTTGCTATTCTAACCGTTGCTTTCTTTGTCGTTTGTTGTCGCACCATCTATACCAGGTTCAGCTCGAGGAGGAGGGAATCATCGAGGCACCAGCCAGAGAACACCGGAGGCAATGATTTTGTTGATGAAGAGCATGGAGCTGTGGTGGATCACCCCATATGGTATATCCGCACCCTTGGCCTTCAGCAATCGATTATCAATGCCATCACAGTTTGTAGGTATAAGAAAGGAGAGGGCTTGATTGAAGGAACCGAGTGTGCGGTTTGCTTGAGTGAGTTTGAAGAGGATGAGAATCTCAGACTTTTGCCTAAATGCTATCATGCTTTTCATTTACCTTGTATTGATACCTGGCTTAGGTCTCATACCAATTGTCCCATATGCCGGGCTCCCATTGTTTCCGACCTTGCAACTGCTAGGTTGGACTCTAGTTTTCTTGATTCAAATTCCTCTGGACATACCCATGTGGAAATTTTGGAAAATAGTGCTCCTGGTTCTGAATTAGGGAATAGGGCAGAGGAAGAGAGCCAAATGGAGGCTGAAGATGGATTTAGGGTTTGTGAAACTGAAACCCCAGTTGAAGAGGTGCCAGACATTCTTCCTAGAAGATCTGTTTCTCTGGATTCCTTCTCTGTTGCAAATATCAATCGTGCTCTTGCAACAGTGGGATCTAATGCTAACTCAAAAAGAGTGCTTGGAAGCGTGGATGATGATGCTGTTTCTTCTTCTTCTTCAAAGGTGGGTTCTGGAAGCGATTTGGCAACAACTTCCAAAGGAAGCTCTTCTTTCAGGTTAACTAGGTATCTGCAGGGTGCTTCTAGTTCTTCAATGAAAAGGTCACAGTCCTACAATGGAAAGTACCTTCTGTCTTGGTACGGTCGCAATCAGAAGAAGCCAAATGCTCCTCTGAGAAGCTTTTAGTAACATTTGGACTGCTAGCTTTTGATAACTTCCCAACTAAAATGTACATGTAAGCTCTCTACAAGGTGAGATGAGAGCTTCAATTTTTAATTACTGCGTCAAGCAACTTATGTGATGCTCAAGTGTATGTAAATCTGTAAGTTGCAAATAAATACATTGCTGAATTTTGCTTAGACAGTTAGTTCTACGTATAGTGTCATCACATGAAACTGTGCTGATGGTAGTGTCATACAATGATACAGAGAAATAGAATAAAAGAGCTAACAAATCACTGAAATTCTGTGCTCCAAATCGTTACAGAAGGATAAATTGTTTATCTGCTGCTTTTTAAAATCTTCCTAACTTGCAATTGATGAAAAATGAATACAGGGTTTCATGGACTTGTGCGTAAAATTTTAAAGATAAATAAATTTTCCATATGAATTTGTAATGACTTGCTATAAAACTATTTTAGGTTTTGTTGAGTGAAACAGGATTTGGCAGAAGAAAAAAGAAAAAAGAAAAATGGTAGAGATTTTTTATATATTGTTTGGTTTAATTTGAAAGAAGAAAATAAAAAAACTAATAGAAACAAAATACCATCGGGTTGTCTTGGAGGGAGAAGAGATTCAAGATATCTCATCTCAAATGTATTAACAAAAGTACTAATCTTTACATTTTAAAATGTAAAATTAGAAAATATGAAAGATATAACTTTCAATCTTTTTCCACTCCTGTGAGAACAAAGAAGGATACTCCCTATCTCCATTAAAATCTCTCTCTTCTTTCCCTTTGCCCTTCAACTAATAATGAAACTAAATTGCAGAAGAAAAAACAACACCATTTTTGAAAAATATTAAACTGGAATTATTATATTAATTGACTTTTAAAATCAAAATTATTTATGAAGTAACCGAAGAACCGTTTTAATCTGCATTGCTAAAGAACCTAAAATGCTAATGTATACTGTCACCATGTTTCAGCTGGAAACAGGGCAAATTCGCTGCAGAATTCTCCATAAACATTTGTCTGAGATTATGTATATAGAAAAGCTACGCATATGAGCAGACAAACATGAGCCGGAGACATTGCTAACGGATTACGGATAAATTGTAGGTGATCTATTAAACGAAGATCATGCATACTACATGTTGCCATAAACACGGTTGATGGAAAAGTTAAGAGAAAAAGCATAAGAAAAACTACCAAAATGTTAACCAACAGTACACTAATTCAATGCGAAATTTTAAAAGATCAACAAAAATAGGCATTACATAGTAAACAAACACAAAAATATGGTTTCCTCTATTCTTCCTCGGCATCTTTGTTTTTCTTTTTCTTATGCTTCTTCTTTTCACTCTTATCAGCATTACCGTCATCCTCCTTTCCATTGCTAATTTCTGCAGCAGCAGCAGCAGCTTCTTTGTCTTTCTTTTTCTTCTTTTTCTTCTCAGACTTGTCTAACTCCGGCGAAGCGTCTTCAGCCTTATCCTTGTGCTTCTTCTTCTTCTCCGTTTTCTCCTCATCCGCAGAGGCTACTTCACTGCTATCCTTATCCTTCTTTTTCTTCTTCTTCTCTTTCTTGTCAACTTCAACCTCCACAGCCTCATCAGCTACCTTCTTCACCTCTTCTACATCCACTTTCGCCTTCTTGGCAGGGACCGAAACTGGGCTATCAGTGCTTTCATGTTTCTTCCTCTTCCGTCCTTCACCATCTGCATCCTTCTTGACCTTCTCATCCTCAGGTTCAGGCGCAGCAGCCATACCAGCAATCATACTATCCCCACCGGTGGGCAAAACAAGATTCCTAAGCCACTCCTGGGGAGTCTTCTCATTGGGCTTCCCATGCTTATCCAACTTCCCTTCAGAAATAAGCTTCTTCTTCATGGAAGCTCTAGGTCCCAAACCCCATTTCCTTGGATAAGTATCCCTATCCATGACAACCCTCTTGATCTTGGCCACAACCCCATGATCACAAGTGGCCATAACAGCAGTAGTCATCTCAGCAATCCCAAGAGCAATAGCCTCACCCTTGGTGGTCATAAGCACAACCTCCTCCCCAACATCAATATCATTCTCAAACCTAAGCAACCCAGGAATCATCAACTTAGCACCATAGCAAATGGCATTCACAGCAGAGTCCTTAACAACCAGCCTCTTATAGCTAGTCAAAAGAATCTCCAAGGGCATAACAGCCCTCCTCAAATAACTCTCATCCCTAAAATTATCATAAACCCACTGAGCATCCATGACATCATGCATGCTCACCATGTTATCCTTCTCCCCCATGATCCCAGAGCGAACCCTCCTAAGCTCTTGCATATGGCCACCCACGCCAAGAAGCAACCCCAAATGAACACACATAGTCCTAACATACGTCCCAGCCTCACAGGAAATCCAGAAAACAACTAAGTGCCTATCAGGGTCATACTCAAGGAGCTTACTTTCGTAGATGGTCCGGATGCGGAGCTGGCGTTTGACGGCGGAGATCAAGGGGGGACGCTGGAAGACGGCGCCGGTGAGGGTCTCGAGGGCGCGTCCAACCTTGGCGACGTCAGGGACGGCGGAGTGGAGGCGGGCGATACAGACGTATTCCTTGCCGGCACCCTGCTGGGACTTGACGAGGCGAGTGGCGCGGTCGATACAGACGATGAGGTTGCCGGTGACCTTGGGGTCGAGGGTACCGGAGTGGCCGGTCTTCTCGACGCGGAGGAGGCGCTTGATCCAGGCGACGACCTCATGGGAGGAAGGGTTGGCGGGCTTGTCGAGGTTGATGACGCCGTATTTGAGGTATTCGGGGAGGGGGCGTTTGAGGGGGGAGTAACCGGAGGGGATGGGGGTGTAGTGGCCGGTGCGGACGTTGAGGCGATCGTAGTTTTTGAGGAGGATGGGCCATTGAGAGGTGTCGATGGGGGGAGTGAAGCTCTGAGGCTTTATCATCAACCCCTCATCTTTACCTGCTTGCTCCTCTTCCTTCTTGCTGCTGCTGCGCTCCTTCTTCTTCTTGCTGTCTGACTGAGACATGGTGACGGTAGGGTTTTAGGACTGAGGCCAATGGAGGCCATCAAACTCAACCAGGGTTTTAATTAAAAGGACTCACCATCTCTGCTCCGCTGGGCCGGGCCACTCCACACACCAATCAAACGGGCATTGCTTCCTGCACCCCATCTTTTTTTTTGACACCTTGTACATATGTTGATAATACCATTTTACCCTTGATAGAAAATTAATAAAAACCTAAAATATACTTTATGCCCTAATTTGTTCTTCAATATTATGAATTGCGGGATATAAAATATATATTTTGAATTATATATAAACCTAAAGTTAAGTTTTACAGTATAAAATATATGTTTTGTAAATAAAATACATTTTCAAAGGGAGAATTATATTTCAAATTATATAATCTTGAATATATTTTAAAAAAATCATTCAAATTTCTATAAATGGTAATATGCAAGGAGAGGGATCAAGAGAAGTTAAGTAGTACTTGCCTTTTGTTTATTTTAAATGATGATTTTGAAGGAAAGTTTTGTTTCAAAAGGTAGAGACGTGAAAATGAAGAGATTTGAAAATACAATTTATGAATGAGTTGATGGATATCATTGATAAAAATAAATAAATAAAATTATAACATACTGCAAGTTTGTCTTTATGATCATGATTAATGTAAAATAAATTTGAAATAAATAAGTGTTCTATAACTTATTGGGAGGTAGGAGTATTTAAACTTCGCTTGATCTCAACTCCTAAGCGATGTGGGTGTGAGACTTATTGGGTTTACTAGAACAATAAGATATAAGATATTACAAGGTACTAGTATGTATTTTTTTTATGTTAGTAAGTATATATTGTGTTGAAAAGGTTTAGATGTTGAAGAAATAAATAAGAAATATTGGTTAGCTCATAATCAAGTAAAAAATGATTTATAGTTTTAGAAAGTCATTATATTTATAAAAATGTAAAGAGTAGACTTCGTAAAAATACAAAGGATAAAGTGTGCGCAAATATATAAAATATATTTTTAAAAAATAAAAAAGGATAAACTATGAAGAAATATGTAGATTAAACTCGTTAAAAATACAGACCAACGTATTGACAAATTAGTTTAATGTGTATTATTATGCTCGTCTAATTAGTGCATTGATTGACTCGTCTAATATGTATTGTTAGATTTGTCTGATCAATATATGGATACACTCGTCTAACATGTATTAGTAGACTCGTCTGATAAATGTATAAACGTATTTGTCTAATGTGTATGACAAGACTTATTTAATTAGAAAATGAATATAGTCATCTAATGTATATTGATAAGCTCGTCTAATACCTGTATGAACAAACTCATATAATGTATATTGTTAAATTCGTTTAATTAATTACAGAAAATTCGTTTAATTTGTTTCAATAATGTATGGATAAATTCATCTAATGTGCATTCTCAAACTTGTCCAATAAATACACGTGAAGTGTATTAATAAATTCGTCCAATATATACATATAACACATGTAATTGGTGACAATAATTATTTTTGTATATTACTACGTTTTTAACTGTCATTATTTTTGCGTGTTGGATTTGAAAATGCCTTAGATCTTAGAAAATTACTTCATATGCAATAATGAGAAATATGACACTGTCATATTATACTGTAAAAAATAACGATTTTAAACAAACATCGTATAAAAACTGTCACTGTATACACAATTAGTTATAAAAGGAAGAAGATAAAATAATAATAATAATAGTTATAATATCAATAAATAATAATATTTCAATTTTATTTTAATATAACTTCATCGACTAAAACTATTATTTTAAATAATAGCTAACATTTTATTTTAATATATTTTACATTTACATTAACAATATTTTAATTTAATTACACAAAAGTAAAATTAAAATCTTACGATTTTATCACTGAAAATATTTTTAATCTGTTAAACTAATTACATCACTTATAAACTTTTTTTCTCATCTAGCATTAATTTTCACCATCTTTTCCTTGATCAAAACGATCCCACGCTCAATTTTATTTGTCCAGAACTCCACTCATTTTTTCACTTTCATATCTATCCACAAACTTAATCACAAAGACATGAAGGTATTCCAGCACTATGAAATGCAGAAAGAAAACATGGAGGTGCAGAAAGTAATGGCTTGCAGAATCCTCCATCAAGCCCAATCTTATTTTTATCTTATTTATTAATTATTAAGAGTAACCTTATCTACTATTATTGTAATTATAAGTAGGTTTAATTAAGTATCAAATCTATTATAAATTTGTTGTGTGTTTTTGTTAATTTTTTCTGTCTAATAAGCATTTAAAATTTGTATGTTTTGTTTTAATCCTTTTGATTCTTTGTCTTCACATATTAATTTTTTATTAATATAAAGTAATATAAAAACAATAAAAATCATGTTATTTTATATAAAATATATATTAATTATAAAAATTTTCACTTTTATTTTTAACAAGGAGGAAGTAAGGTGGACATTGTAGGATAGTATAATATCGCCTCACCAAATTAACTAAAAAAATATATTTTAAATATTTAATAGAAAATTGATAAAAATTAAACTAAAAATTAAAAAAATTTATATGTAGTCAAAACTCAATTACTTAATTAACAGTTATAAGTGATCACAGGGGAGTGAGAGGACCCGGTCCATCATAGTCCGGTTTAAACCAACTTCTTTAAGTTTCATTTCTCATAGCCGCTGAGTTTGGTCTGTGTTCAGAGGTTTCAAATTGAATCCTTTTCTATTGATATATTTTTTTCAATCGTTCTTCTTTCTCTTGCGTTGCGTGTCACTGTGTTGTTCTCTGGGTTGTGGTGCATAACGCAATCTATTAAGCTTTGATTTCGATTCATAACCAGAATGTTACGAAGGTGGAGCAAAGTAGTTTCTCCAATCTCCAAATTTGGATCGCAGAGCCATCTTAATTTCCTCAAGAATGTCACGCGCCAAAGCTACGCTGGGGTTGCACCCGCGCCCACGATAGAGGACAAACCTCAACCCCCCGCGGTATGCAAACTTCACTCTCTTTCGCTCTTCAACCATAACTCAACTTCGCAGAACTAAAATGGAAAGGAACTACTATTGATTTGATGCTGCTAACCCAAAATTTGTACTTAGCAGGTTAACCCACACAAAATGTTTTGGTCTAAACCCTGTTCGCTGGCCCTGCCCCCTGACTCACCCCTCAGAGTTGAAGAACCTAATTATCAGGGAATCAAGCGTTTCATGCTCAAACTCATGCTGTTTTATAGTAAGCAGAGCAGGTCAATTCGAGGGGCTAATGTTGTGTACCATAGAATCATTTCACAAGTTGATAAACCTCCCATTTATGAAGGTCCGTTCTCCTCGTAGCAATATAATCAACCGTAGCTGTAGCTCAGATGCACTTATGCTTTTATGATTATTCACTCACACGATTATGCTCTTATACCCCATCCTAGGTTTTAAACTGCGGTAGTGGTTGAGGACACCCCCAAAAAGCTTGATGTTGGGGCCAAAATCACAGTTGCAGACCCTTTTTTGAAACTTTAATCTCACTAATTTAGTCTTCTGGGCGGCTTTGGGGTTGAATAAATTGACAGCCAATGATTTTCTCACAATACAAAGCTTCATATATATAGGAGTTATGCATCTCTAGTAGTTTGGGTATTTTTATTGAAGCCCTTTTCTACGATATTCTGCTTGTTTGCTATCAGTGGAAGCTCTTGCTTTCCCCTCCTATATTTTTAAATACCTGGTGACTTGTACTTGGTAGAATAAGAATACAAGGTTTAATGGATTTGTGCATGGAATTTTAATGATAGATTCATCCTCCGCATGGGTAATATGACAAAACTGTTCATATCACTTCACTCTATTCTTTTCTTGATTCATTATTGTATTAGGTTCTCTGGTGATGAATATACACCGACTTAAAAACCATGTTGTTTGAGTGTTGTGTTTTGTAGCACTTTGTTTTATAATGTTTCTTTTTCTTATTGTTCTATATTTTCGTGTGGGGTTTTAGAGAATTTATTTTCTGATGATAGAAATCTTAACAAACTAAAGACGACATTTTGGCCATTTTATGACGGATAAAAATATCATTTCCTCCTGTTGACATTTGTTTATGCTTTTGAAGTTCCCACCATTTAAGGAAAGGCAACTGTGTCATGCTTGTTTGGGAAAGTTTATCCTTTTTGGTGCTAGTGTGTCTCCGGTGATTTGATATATATGTGCTTCGACAAATTAGTTGCTTGCAATCATAATCGAGTAATCATGGCGTGGAAGGAGTTTGATTTGTATCAGTTTAAAGTTTTTTTAAAACTAATGTAAGCTCTTCTGGCATTCTAAACTTCTTCTATTCGCTTGCAGTTTTTAACTTGGAGAAAACATTCAAAACAACATTCTCTTTACTTGTACTTCATATGTGGTTATGTTTGCGTCGGTTGAAGCAAGAGGGAAATGAGGGTGTTGAATTTGGGCAATACCTTTATGAGATTTACAATCATGACGTGGAGCTAAGAGTGTCCAAAGCTGGAGTAAGTAGTCATTTATTTATGAGTAGATATATTTTCAGGAACAATGTACACTGAAAATTTTCCTTAATATTTCCTTTTAGAATATTTAGTAGCTCTTGTTTGACATCATTATTCCTCGATAGTTTGCCTGAAATTCCCTTTTTGCAATTTATCCAAAGTAGTATGGGGACTTGCCTCTGTATTGGTGATTTATGATCGTTCAAATTTGAAATGGAAGGTTAACCTACTACTGACTAAGTGGATGAAAGAGCTTGAGAAGATATTTTATGGAAACATTGTTGCCTATGATACCGCACTTCTTCCAGAAGCTAAACCGGGTGATTTCTCAAATGCTATATGGAGGTCGGTACTAATCTGAATGTAATCCTCTTCCTGTTGAAAGTAGGAAACTTTAGACCAATGCTTCGCTTCTCTCAGTTTTGGATATTGAATCAGTGAAGACTCAGTGCTAACACCTATTACTTCCTTTATATTCATAGTTTATCCTCATCTGTGCTATCTTTTGGGGTTTCAGGAATATATTCTCTGAAGATGGGTCTTCAACAGAAGACGATGCTGCATCTCAATCAGTGCAGGTATGCCTATATACGTAGCATTTTTCATTATATTTGCAGAAAAATATTGTGTGAATTTTCTAACATAGGCTTTTGGGATTGGGACTATTCCTTGGTATTTCAATTTAAGCCAAGATGTTGAACCCATGGGCAACTGGTTAATCAAGCCATACAACTTGTTAATGTTAACCATTCACCAATGAAGTTACTTCTTAACCTGCTGTCATTCACCACTTGCCTCCACTCTGGGTTAATATTTTGGCATGGCTTGACTTTTCAAGAATTCATACTTTTATTGTTGACCAATTTTTTTGACACATTGCCGTTATGATGGAGTTTCTTTTTCAAACTTGGCGAGCATAGTGATCACTTTTAATGAAGTAGAGACTACTGGATGAGTGGCTTTCTTTCCTGAATTCGTATTAACTGCCACTTTACTACCTAGAAATGTTTCCAAAGCAAATTCTTCATTCTAGTTATCATGAATTTTTCATTCTTTCCCTTGCCCTTCATATTTTAACTAAATGCCAGATGCTTTAAGTTGTATCCTGAGTGCTATCTTATTTTCCTTGTTTATATTAACTATACACACATTTATACTGAACTATTTTTTTAGGCGCTCGCCAGGTATGCTCGCCGGGAAGAAAGTTGCATGACTTTAACAGGTAAAACACTGTCCGTTTTCTCTTTGTCTGTAAGAAATGTCTGTTATGTTTATAATGTAATTATTATTGATCATGAAGTGGACGACTTAAACAGGTAAACACCGTCTGTTTGTCCTTGTCTGTAAAAATTGTTTGTAGATGTAATTATGTGTTATATTATTATTGACCATGAAGTGGATGGAAAATGATGAGCGAATGCCTGCTGCTTTATAATTGGTGGTAAAGTGAGCTGAAGAGCTCCCCATCACACCACGAGGGTCTCATTTGAAACCTGCTAAAAAGGGTTTCGAGGCCATAGGAAAGCAAGGAAGTATTATCTGCAAGGAACCCAGCCTTAATTTTGTGGAATATTCTGATCAATATGGCTAGTTTTTACATCATGAGTTTTTTTCTGCAAATGATAGAGATTTGCATCTTTATATTTGTGGACTTCCTGCTACACTTCTATCGTACGGACTGCAATCCCTCTTTTAACTAAATAATCGTTAACATTATTTGTTATTTCACTGGTGTCGTCTAGTTTGAAAAATACATAGTTTCCACCAAGTCATTATATATTTATATAATGCTCTCTGCATTTTACTTCTGACCTCCCAAAGAAACATTAAAAGTTATTTTGAAGTCAGATACTCCATGCACATTAGTTGTTTCACTAGTGCAATGCAGGAAATTTTGAAAGATATGTCAATGAAAGAATTCTAGCAGATCTTATGGAAATATTGTTTTCTGTTTTTTCTTTTAATTTTGAGTTTTATTGAATTGGCAGATAAAGAAGCACTATATTCAGGGAATTTCATGTTCACCTCATTGAAACATGAGAACAGAAGAGGAAAGGGGCCTCAATGATTAGTGACGATTTCTAAAGTGTGATTGGGTAATTGAAAATACACGCTGTTAATTTTTTTTTTACTTCCAAAAAAAAATGTTCAATAATTATGACAAAAGGTTTGTGCCCTTCTCCGTAAGTCTTTATACCTTAGTAGCTTGGTGTCTAGATATTAGATTTTTTCATATTCTTGCCCTGTTAAACAAGAAAAGAAAGAGGGCGGAGTGATTAAAAAGTGTCGCTCTTTCTTTTTTTAGTCCTCTGTTCTTTACAGCGTTTTAGCTGCTATTAACCAGTGTTTGTTCATGCTTTCCTTCGAAACAGGGTTTATATGGCAGTAACTAATGACATGCATAATTTCTGTTTGTGATAAGCTCATGAAAATGTTGTTCAGCAATTTGCGATTTATCGCTAACTTCGACGGGTACTTTTAGCCTTAAGCAGTAGAGAGGCTTGGGTTATTATTCTCTCGGCATTTCCAAGTCTTGGTTTTTATCATAATTTTTATTAGAATACGTTGACATGCTATAATTAAGATCTTAAATTTAAAATTTGAGTCATATACAAGATTCTTAATCTTAAAGAAAAAAAACATTTAATTATGGTTAAAAACTAAAAGATGTCAGTATTTTTTTTTTTTATTGAAGTTTATAAAAAAGAATGATTAACTTAGAGCCTTGCATTGTTGGGTCTACCTTGGCCATGCATGGCGACTGCTATGTTTTTGACGTAAATTTTGGAAGCTACAAAAAGAATACTTTTTGTACGTAAAAATGTAATAGCATATTTTGTGGTAGGAGTGGTTTTTAGTGTAAGGTAGAAGAATCTTTAAAACTTAACCGAGCGAGTAAAAAATTTGTTATACTATTAGGTCAACATAAACTTAGGGTTCGAGATGTAATAGTATAATTATAAATGAATATAATAGTTTCGTATGAGTTAATTATTTACATAATTTGTCCAAAATATTATAACAATGGATTTTAAGTTAAGTCTTCAGCCTCGATTCTCTATTTAATATATATATTATTTTTATAAAAAATAATATAATATAATAAAAATGTAAAATATAATAAAATATTTATTTTATTCTAATATAATAAATACTTAAAATATGTTAATAAAAATTAATTTAAAAACATAATTAATTAATTAATTATATTACAGAAATTATTTATCTATCCATAAAACATACACAAACTTTAATAATTTTTTTCCTATCTTTCTCTTAATCTTAATAATTTACATTTACCCCCTCTCCTCATATGTATTCATTTTTATCATCTCCAATCTTACTCCAAACACCCCTTAAAATAACCCAATAACCTATAACCTTTGATATTGTAATAATAAAAAGGCTTAAATATTGATTTGGTTCCTATTTTTGTTGATTTTATTCAATTTGGTCCCTATTTTTGTTTTATGTTCAATTAGGTCATCATTTTCGTCAAATTGTGGTCAATTTGGTTCTTTTCACTAACGGTGTTTAAATAGTTAATGTTTTTGAACAGTACATGCCACGTGTCAGCTCCTGATTTTTATGATTTTTTTTTTAATTTTTTTTAAATATTTTTAATATTTTTAATTTCAAAAAAATGGTTCACGTGTCAAGTCACAATTGTGCCACGTGTCAATGCTAGTGCCACATGTCAGGTAGTATTATTTTTTTTGTTCAATTTAGTCCCTATATTCGTTATTTTTGTTCAATTTAGTCCCAATTTTTATTAAAATAAATCAATTTTGTCCTTTTCAAATTGACACTAAATTTAATATATTTTATACAAATTATATTAATATCTTTTCTAAAATTGACCTTTAAAATTATTATTTTTTAAATTCAATTATAAATTATTAAATTTAATTATAAATTGAATAAATTCTTATATTTAATTTCTAAATAGAATATAATTATTTAAAATATTATAAGAATATAATTATTAATTTTTTTCTAATATTTATATTCGAAAATATTTTTAAAATTGATATATAAAAATATTTTAGAAAAATAAACTAATATTTGTAAAATTAACATTTACATATAAAATATTTTTGATTTTAATATCTAAAATGCAATAAAAATATTAAATATTTTAAATTTAAATGTAAATTTTACAAATGTTAATATATATTTTTAAAATTTTAATAATTATATTTTAATAATATTTAAATAATTATATTTTATTTAACAATTAAATCTAAGAATTATATTCAATTAATAATTTAATTTTATAATTTATAATTAAATTTTAAAAATAAGTAATAGTAATTTCAATTTTAAAAATTAAATGGTTCTATTTTAACAAAATTTGGGACTAAATTAAATAAAAATAACGAATATAGGGATTGAATTAAAAAAAAAAGTTGAACAAAAAATAAATACTACTAGAAACTGACACGTGGCACTAGCATTGATACGTGACACAATTTTGACTTGACACGTGGACACTTTTTTTGAAATTAAAAAAATTTTAAAAAAATATTAAAAAAAAATAAAAAAAAAATGGAAAAAAAAATAAAAAAAATAAAAAAACCAGGAGCTGACACGTGACATGTAGTGTTCAAAAACACATTAATTATTTAAACACCGTCAGTGAAAAAGACCAAATTAATCATAATTTAACGAAAATGAAATCTTAATTGAACATAAAATGAAAATAAAGATTAAATTAAATAAAATCAACAAAAAAAAAAAAAAAAAATTAAAGAAAAAAAAAAAAAAAAAAAACTTCATGTTAACAAAACATGATTATGCTTTACACCGATTTTAGTCTATTTTAAATAAAATAAAATTTCACATGATTAAGGATTTTGTTCTTGGAAAGAACAAGAAGGAGGTGAAGAAGGAAGCAAGTGAGAAACGCCGCCAATGGCGCATCGCTCACTTTTCCTCTCTCTCAGACGGTAAGCCATTTTTCACGTTCTCTTATTGGTTCCCCCACAAAAACACAACCCAAAGTTGCAATCTTTTATGATTCTGCATCTTAACTGATTTTTCCGATCCCCAGACTCGGATCAGAACCAAGTTACATACTTTCTTGGCAACCAATCACAATTGAGTTTTTGGGTATGGGTAATTAATTGATCTCAAAATTGCATCTTCTCATCATGCAGAAGTAGCGGTTTAGCTTGTGTCCAGAACAGAACGAGATTTGCGTCTTCGGGTGCTGTGAGCAGTGATTTAGTTGAAGAGAGTGTGGAAGGTGATGACCTAAGGAGCAGAATCTTGAGGCTGAGGCTCCCCAAGCGAAGCGCCACAAACATTCTTCAAAAATGGGTCCTTCAAGGGAATCCTGTTACGCTCTCTCAGCTTCGGGATATTTCCAAAGAGCTTCGAAGATCTCAACGTTACAAACACGCTTTGGAGGTTTCACCCTTTCTTTTCTCATTCATACCCTCTTTCCCTTATAATAGCTAAATAAGAGCAATACACAGGATTCGAATTTCAAACATTTTAGCTACCTAAGCACTGCAAAGTTTATGTAGTTCTGTGATGGGGAATTAAGGATAATTTTCACAAATGGTTAGGAAAAAGTAGAAACAAAAATCTGTAAAATGCTACCTAGCGGATCATGCAAGCTTTTGGATCTTTTTTCTGTTTAAACAAATTAGAGCATGTTGCTGAATTTTCAAGTTACAGCAGGCTAGTTATCATTAAGAGTAAACTTTACTAACATCAGTGTGAATTTTTTAAACTCACGCCGACACTATTGTCTTTTTTCGGACAATAACCCCTCTTAATCGGTTTAAATTCGTTACGTTGATATTACAGTGTTTATTCTTGTAAAGGGAGTTATTGTAACATAAAAAGGGACAGGTATAGTGTGAATTTGCTATATATGTGAGTGTAATTTGCTATATATGTGGTTTTTGTAAGGTTCAGAAGAAGAAAAAGGAAAGATCGTTAGGTAGTATTCAGTTTACTTATTTTTGTAGTGCTTATAATTGTTGGAATGAAAACGTTGTTCAGTACTGTGGCCTGGGGCAAATGAGGTTATTATTATTTGGATATTACCTATTCATGACTTTTCTGATTCTGTCTAGTTTCATATATTAGTTTTTCCTCCAACAAACTGCAATTTCTAATTCTTCCAAATTCTAATGACTCAGCCATACACAATTTTATTTATGTTTTCTTTTCTAGTGACTAGATTACAAATTTGTAACACTTTTTGATTATTATTATGATGATGTTGATGATTTATGAATACTACATTCTTTTTCTGTTGGATGTAAAGCTTTGCAATATGTGTCTATTGCTGATTGCAGATATCAGAATGGATGGTTAGCCATGAGCAATACGAGTTATCAGACTCTGATTATGCAGTGCGCATAGATTTGATGACCAAAGTGTTTGGCATTGATGCTGCAGAACGCTATTTCGAGGGTCTACCTCATGCGACAAAGACGACCGAAACTTACACAGCACTCCTACATTCTTATGCGGGAGCAAAATTGACCGACAAGGCTGAGGAACTTTTTCAAAGGATAAAGGATTCAAACCTCTGCTTTGATGCCCTTACTTACAATGAAATGATGACTCTTTACATGTCAGTGGGCCAGTTTGAAAAGGTCCCTACGGTTGTTGAAGAACTGAAACAGCAACAGGTTTCACCTGATATCTTTACCTATAATCTATGGATAAGTTCCTGTGCCGCCATTCTTAACATTGATGAGGTTAGGAGGATTCTCGATGAAATGAGTCATGGTACTGGTTCTAATGAAAGCTGGACAAGGTATTTGAACCTGGCCAATTTGTATCTTAGTGTAGGTCATCTTGATAATGCAAGTTCCAACACGCTAGTTGAGACTGAGAAAAGGATCACCCAAGGGCAATGGATAACTTATGACTTCTTAATCATTCTTTATGGTGGGTTGGGAAGTAAGGATAAGCTTGATCAGATATGGAATTCCTTGAGAATGACCAAACAGAAAATGATCAGCAGGAATTACATCTCTATTATTTCTTCTTATCTCATACTTGGTCATTCGAAAGAAGTAGGTGAAGTTATTGATCAGTGGAAGCAATCGACGACCACAGATTTTGATATGCTTGCCTGTAAAAAGATTATGGTTGGTTTTAGGAACATTGGTTTAGCTGAAATAGCCGACAACTTGAATAAGATTCTCATTGAGAATAATCTCAGCCTGGGAAATGATTAACTGGGGGTTCTCTGAGCTTGAATGTAATGTAGAATACATAGATTTGAGATCAATTTTGCAACTTTCAGAAGGGAGAATATATTTCTTTTGCAATTTTATCAGCACGGTGAATGAATAAACTTGCTGGGTGAATGAAATGGAAGTCTTGCAATGCTTTGGTGGATGCACAAGATTCCATTGCATTGCTTCTAACCTTTTTTTTCAGTGGTGATGCTACTGTCATTATCATATTTATTCCTTAGAATTTGGATGTGTTTTGCATTAGTTGTTGAATTACTTTCCAACTTTTACTGTTACCTTTTCTGCCTGAACTATTATTTTAAACAAAAGCATATTTTGTGTTTTATGCTGTACAAAATTTCAATTAAAAGAATAAAATACATTCTGAATTAGAAAAAAAAAACAAAATATTATTCGTAAGTTTCACTTGTTTGTCATTGGACGGAGTGCAGAAATACTGAAGCACCAAACACATCTATTAAAACAAAATTTTGACGCTTTTTTTTAGAATTGAACACTTCTTCAATCGCAACTGAAATTTTGCTTTGGAAATATTATACGGACAAAGGAAATGTCGAATGCTAAGGCTTTGATGAACACGAAAATAAAAAAAAATTGTTGGATGAAAATGAATTTTTGAATAGAAATAAATAAAAGATTAAGTAAAAATTAAACGTGTTTGGTTTAAAAGAAATTAAGAGAATGAGAAAAGGAATAGAAACATGAGTATCAATAAATAAGAAATAATTTAGTGAATTTACCATTTTATGAAATTCATTTCTATGGTTCATCCATGTAGGATTTCTTAACATCGAAATAAAATCAGATCAAATATTTTTAGGGTTAAAAGTATATAAAATAATATTTAGTACTTGTAAGGCATAAAGGACTGTTTTATGAACCAAAACACATTATTTTTTTAATAAATAAACTTTTATCTGTTAGAAAAATGATCTTATCCTATTTATAAGTTTCTATGATCTTATTTTAACTCTTATATATATATATATATATTACCAAGGAGATATTTCATATAAAAAATATATTTATTCAATAAATCAAAATATTAATATTTTAGTTACATTTTTTATTATATATTATTAAAATGAATTTGTTCAAGTGAAGAATTATGTCAAAATATTACTTTTTATTTCTAAATGACACCTCTAAAGTTGATGTAAAATATTTTTGTTTTAATAGAGTTGGGTTGCATAGTAGACTGACGGTAGAAAAGTGTAGGATAGACTACACATTTAAGCTCAATAGATGGTATACTATTACTATCCCACTCCCTACCTCACATTATTTCTTTTAATAGTTGTATATAGTATGATTTGTCTGTTAAATATGATTAACTATTTTTATTTATTATTTCATTAATATAATATATTTAAAAAAAAAATCTAAATTTTATTTCGTGATTTATTTTTTTCTTCATAATATGACATCTTTTTTACTTGTAATAAATAGTAAATTATTAGTTATTAATTTTTTAATCTAAATTATTATATTTACAATAAAATGTTATTTTTATAAGATAATTAAATTTAAGGTTAAAATATGATAACTTTTTCTCACTTTTTATGTAACATTCCATTTTAATAACTTAAAACTAGTAAAATACAATGCTTCATCACAGTATTCTAAACATATAATTTATTGTATAAAGTATATTAATACATTCTTTACAAAAGATAGGATTATAAAAATATAACATTTATACATTCAAACTAAATTTACAAGCTCTATTCAAAACTAGTTCCTTACTAAAATCTTTAGACCTTCCACTAGTCTAATTGATGACTCCTTATTCCCAGAGCTGACTCTAAAAACTGACAACTTCGTCTGTTTACACAGGTGAGGATGAAGTGATCATTGAAAAAAAAAAAAAAAAAAAGAAAAACACCACACAAAACAACCAAGAAAACACACAAAAAATTTTCTTACAATACCAAATTGCACAAACAACCCTCAGATAGCTCAACACCTTTAGTTTTACAGGATCCCTATCTACACATAAACACATCACAAAGACGATCAGAACATACCTTTATGATCACTGGTCAAGAGAGAGTCATATTAATGACTTAAATGACATATGCAATCATAAAAAGACTGCATGCAAACCAAAATAGAGAAGACCCACAGAAAAACAAGCAAAAATTTAACTTACATAGTTGAAAAAATTGATCGGATAGAAATAAAGAGCTCACAAAGAAGATCACCGTAACTATCTCTAATCTTCAAACAAACAAGAGAAAAAAAATTAGAAAAAACTCAAAGAACTATATAAAAGTAAAAATGATTTATAAAGATATAATCTGTTTAAAAATAATAAAACTCATTTATAACAATTCTATTTATATTAATTTTTTTAATATTAAAATAATTAAGTCTCATTATTTTAAATAATATTACTTGTAAAATATGATTTTCTAATTCTTTATATTTTAACTTTTATGAATACCCAGATATTTATTTATATTTATACAATCAGACGCCCATTATCTCCCAAATGTTATGAAGTTCGGTCGACTTATTTTTTTTTTTTAATTTAAACTCATTTATGAACATTACTAAGTCTCACGTTGATTCTAATGATGTTTTAAATAATTTTAAAAAACATTGAAGTCACTGTGTTTTTGTTTGTTTGGTGTAAAACCGTTCTCTTCTAAATTCTAATCTTGCACGTAATTTTCACAGTACAATTTGGTTGAGGAGAGTTGAAAAAATTAAATAGCCAAAGCCCACCCACGTGATTTTGAACTTCCACTCCCAACACATTTTCTTTGCCGTTCTGCCACCCCTAAATCAATCATTTTAAATCAACATCTCATAACAAACGTGAAACACTTCTCCATATCATTAACTCATCAAAATTTAAAAAGAGACGTAAGTTGAATTCATGATAAGTATCGTAAACCGTTTAAATAGTCTAATTATGAGTCAAAAATTTCACATTAGATATAATAAACAAAATTAAACACTATATATAAAATAAAGATCTACAACACCGTTATTTTAATATTTTAGATAAAAATGATATCAAATATCTTATATGTGTAACACAAATATCATATATATAGAATCATAATTTCTTGAACCGTATGATAAAATATAAATCCAACATAAATAATGCCATCAATTTTAGTTGTACGAATCAAGAATGTGATTCAAAGTATATATCCTCCAAAGGTTACCACTCCTTTTTTATTTTTTACATCGATTAATTGTAAGTAAAACTGATAAAGAAACTTAAAACAATATTATTATTAAAAGGAGTATTGTACATAAATTCTTAAAAATATTTTTGAATGGAGTTAATGGGTTATAGTTGATTGACCTTAGGCTTGTTAACTTGTTACATAAGCTTCGTGGAATAAGTAAGAGCACATGGCACACGCATAAGTAGTATTTTCATAGTATTTATGCGAGGTTGATTTTATATAATAATAATAACAATAAATAAAAGAAAAGAAAACAGGCGTGCACCACAACACATTAAGTATTATAATAACATATGACACATTATATTAATTACATGTGATATAATACAAAAATAAAAATGAATCCGCACCTAGCTGAATTTCTTTTCCTAAAATAAACTCATCGTGAATTTTTGTATAAAAGACCAATCTTGTGTCAAATATTCACTCAATCCCATCTCTTTTAAAGTCAAATAAATGGATTCCTAAAAAACAATTTCTTATCATGAAAATTGCATAAGTTTATAAACTCACCCAAAATTTGATTTTTTAAAGCATATACTACAAAAAAAACTATTAAATAATAATCAAGTAATAAAAATTATATTTAAAGATTAATTTTCTAAAGATAATTTCTTTATAACTAAAATTTTAGTAATTAATATTAGTGATCGATGTAAAAATCAATTCATAATAAAAATTATTTTAGTTATTAATTTAAAAATTAATTATAATTTTTAAAATTATTTTAGTTATAAATAATATTTAGTTTATAAATTAATATTTAAATTAGTCATTATAATGACTAATTATTTTTTATTAAAATTTATTGTTATTCGAAGATTTTCTTGTAATAATGTTTAGGAATAAAAATGCTTAAAAACGAATTTAACAACAACGAAGTGAAAATTTTGTTTAAAAATATTCATTTAATTAAATGATAATTATATATAAGCGTGTAAGCAATTGAGCTTCAAAGCTTTAAAAAAAATAAAAATTATGATACATTAGATGGTTGAAATATCTTTTAAATAAAAAATATTAAAATTTTGACACAAAATTTGTACACTAATTTAATAATATCTTTCACCAACTTTCATTTTATCTTTTTCTATATAAATATAAAGGACAATGATATTTTAACTACTAAATTTTGACAACTTCCTTTTACAATATGACATGTCATCTTTTAAGTGGTTTTGAAATATTGAAAATGAGAAAAAAAAAATGAAAAATCACTTAAAAAATGACACAAATTGTCAAAATTTAGTAGTCAAAAATTCATTTTCCTAATAAAATTTCATTTTTTATAATTATTTTACCCCATGTCACTATCAAACTAATGTCTTTTTTTTTTTTCCTTTTTTTCATATAATTTTTTTTTTCCTTAAATGAACCGTGAACAAGAGAGGTCGTGGATGATCTATATATATAGATAGATTTTGAGTGTTTGAATGTATCTCTGTAGTTGCTAGCTGTAGCAGGCAAGGTGAACCACATATATTCTTAACAAAACATTCACACTTTGAATTGTTTTTGTTGCTTCTTTGGTTCCCTTCCATGGAGGCCAGTGGCAACATGATAAACGTGAACAACAACAACACATGCAATAACAAGGTTGTCTGTTTTCCGACGGAGGGAGGCAACAAACGCAGCATCGGGCACCACATTGCACGGCGTCTGGTTGAGATTGGTGTGAAGGATGTTTTCAGTGTTCCTGGAGACTTCAACCTTGGGCTTCTGGATTATTTGGTAGCTGAAGCTGACCTTAACCTGATAGGGTGCTGCAACGAGCTCAACGCTGGGTATGGTGCTGATGGGTACGCCAGATGCAAAGGTGTGGGTGCATGTGTGGTTACCTTCAATGTGGGTGGCCTCAGCATTCTCAACGCCATTGCCGGTGCTTACAGCGAGGATCTTCCGGTTATATGCATTGTTGGAGCTCCCAATTCCAACGACTATGGCAGCCAAAGGATTATTCACCACTCCATTGGCTTGTCAGATTTCAGTGAAGAGCTACGTTGCTTTCAGCCTGTCACTTGTCACCAGGTACACTCCCTGTAGAAGATGGTAGTAAAAATAGAAAAACAAAGGTTAATTTTTGTAGGTTTAAGAAGAAGAAAAAACATGCATGTAATGGATTGATTATTATGCGTTATTGTAATTTCAGGCTGTAGTAAACAACTTGGAGGATGCACATGAACTCATTGACACTGCCATTGCAACAGCTTTGAGGGAAAGCAAGCCTGTGTATATCAGCATAGCCAGTAACTTGGTTAGCATCCCTCACCATTCCTTCACTGATGACCCTGTCCCCTTTTATCTGACTCCAAAATTGACCGATGAAAGCTGTTTGGAAATTGCGGTGGAAGCCACATCACAGTTCTTGAACAAGGCAGTGAAACCAGTGATGGTGGGAGGGCCAAAGTTGCGGATAGCAAAGGCCAGTGATGCTTTCATGAGAATGGTAGATGCTTCGGGTTATCCCTTCGCAGTGTTGCCTTCAGCAAAAGGGATGGTGGAAGAACATCATCCCAACTTCATTGGCACTTACTGGGGACAGATTAGCACTCCCTTTTGTGCAGAAATTCTGCATTCTGCAGATGCCTACCTTTTTGCTGGTCCAGTATTCAATGATGTTATCACTTTAGGGTTCTCAATACCCGTTCAAAAGGAGAAAGCAATTGTAGTGTTGCCTAATCGGGTAATGATCCCAAATGGACCTACCATCGGGTGTGTTTCAATGAAGAGCTTCTTCGAAGCACTTGCAACACGCCTTAAACGCAACACAACTGCTTTTGACAACTACAAAAGAATACACGTCCGAAATGGCCTTCCCAGTAACCCTAACCCAAAGGATAAGTTAAGGGTCAATGTTTTGTTCATGCACATACAGAACATGTTGTCTCGTGACACTGCTGTGATTGCTGAAACAGGAGACACTTGGTTCACATGTCAGAAGCTGAAACTACCACAAGGTTGTGGGTGAGTAAGTTTTGTGTATATATATTGAATGAAGAATTGAAGAAAGAGAGTATCATTAACATATATTAGGTTTACAGGTACGAGTGTCAGATGCAGTACGGATCAATAGGTTGGTCAGTTGGTGCAAGTCTTGGTTATGCGCAGGCTGCTCCACACAAGAGAGTCATTGCTTGTGTTGGTGATGGTAGCTTCCAGGTATATTGTAGAATGAAGAGGTTTTGAGACTGATTTATATCTATAAGCGATTAATTAGGTTTGAAACTTTGTTGCAGATGACAGTGCAGGAAGTGTCAACAATGTTACGGTGTGGACAAAATTGCATAATCTTTCTGATCAACAATGGCGGATACTGTACAGAGACAGAAATCCATGATGGACCTTACAATGTCATAAAAAACTGGGACTATGCTGGACTGGTGGAGAAAATAGACAATGGTGAAGGCAAGTGCTGGACTACCAAGGTGAGTGTGAGATATTCTTAAAAAAGAAAAAAACACTTGGAATTTGGAAACTCGTATAAAACATCCTCAACAGAAAAACACTTACTAATTTTTAATGTTGTATTTGAAGGTGCACTGTGAGGAGGAGCTAACAGAAGCAATAAAGACAGCAATGGAGAGAAAAAAGAGTTGCCTATGCTTCATTGAAGTGATAGTTGAGAGCGATGATACAAGCAAGGAATTGATTGTGTTGGGAACCAGGCTTTCGGCTTTTAATGGTCGACCACCTAAGGATAATTAACTGTTGTTTAAAATTTATTTATCATCATCCAAATATAATATTTTATCATTATTACAAATTGTTATTAGTCCATTGTTTAAAAAAAAAAAAATTGATTATCAACGAATACTTTTCTACTAAGAACGTAGTCTATATAGGGCTAGGTTCATGTTTACATCTATGAGTTGTATTAAATAAATAGAAAAGAGGATTGTTTGATTATCGGTGATTTTGCTGTTTGTATGTTTATTGGTTTGTAATTGGTATTAAGTACTATGTTAAGTACAAATAAATTGTATTTGAGTGGTTTCTTCTATGTGTAATACAGTAGATTTTATTTTTAATTCTACATATTCAATTTCAAGTTCTGGTGTGTATTTTTCGAAGGTTTTGCTTGTAAAGGCGGAATATCCTTGTACTCTTATTTAGTAATTAGTTGACTAAAAATAAAGTTTAAAAAAGAGAAATTTTCGAGTCACGTTTTTTTTTTTTTGTAAAAATAAAGACCTGAATACATATTTTAAAAACTTTATTATCTGTGCATTTTATTTTCAAAATTTTTATATTTGCATATTATCATTAAAGTGTTTTTTTTTCTTCAAATTTTACAGATTATAACAGTCACTTTAACACATCTTATAGTAAGAAACCATCGTTATTTAAAAGCATTAATAATAAAATAACACTTTTTACGGGACACTCACAAAGAGTACCCTCCAGACCTCAACCCTACAACGGTAACTGAGATCCACCAATATGCCCGAACCCGATATTTCTATTTCCTTCACCAGACCATGAGGTTCAAGCCAGTCAAACCCTTCATGTTCAACCCTGACACCCAGGGGATCTATGAAATATTCTGTGAGTTCAGAGCATACTCAGCTTAATGAAGGTATATATCTTATTTGCTTGGTGATTTAGCAGGAGGTACTGGTTAGAGGGTTGTACTAGTGAAACACTAGTCCATCTTCTTCAGCTCTTCGGTAGAGCCTACAGATACCCTCGTGTTCATTCCTCATAGATTCTTATAAGGAAAATAGTAGAAAGTTCTCCACAAACACTCCCAGGAAAGTGAGGTGAGTCATAAAGACATCCCTAAGTAAAAAGAAAACAAAAATATAGAATATATGACAAAAAAAAACCTTATGCAATAAATATTTTTTTCAAAATGGTAACATCTAATAATAAAATATGTGATTCAAAATAAGATAAATGATAAATTATTACATAATATTAAATTGTCTAGTTTAATCTGAGACAATTGTTAAGGATCTGACACCAATGAACGTAACTTTATATGACATAAAAAACTCAATTGTAACTAATAAAACGTATATTTTATTAAATTAAGGGAAATACTTTTTTATTTTTTTCATATTTTAAACCAACGTATGATCAGTTATCTTTATCATTCAAGATGGGATGAAGTACCATATAAATTCTATTTACAAATTCAAAAAATATAATTATGTGAAAGTTTTAATTCCTAAAGCTTAGCGTCAGTGACATTAAATTTGAAGCATCCCTTCATGTCTGAAATCTTCAAATGTTGTTGAGTTGATAAATATTAGGATCGAGTGGGTATAGTTATTAGTCAGGATGTAACTCTTTTTTACTTAAGAGTGTAATAGTTCAAAGATTAAATTATGATCTGACCCACTTGACCTTCGTTACAGAATAATTGATGTCACATGTTGTTAATAAATGAAATTGTTCTGAGTTATAGGCCAAAATAATCTCATTCTCATATGTGTTTAAATCTATAACAACGATAAAGAGAATTCTTTCTTTTGTGTCCACATTTCATAATACCAAATTTATCCTTTATAATATAATTATTTATTATTTTTTAAAATTAATGGTTATTTTTACTTATTTTCTATAAAATTGTTTATCTTTTTTTTAATTCATCAACAATTAACTTTTCTATTCATTTCACTCTATTTTTAACATTTCACTTTATTTTTAATAAATATAAATTTATTTTATATATTAACTTAATAACATTACATTATTATCACATACTAAGATACTATCATTCATATTTAAAAAATACTTATACACATACGCGATAGCGTGTACGCTAGTGTATATATAATGTAAATCTATCACGAAATTCTATTAAATACGTCTATTCTTTTGCATAAAGCGAATAATATGATTTTGATAAACTCTAAAATATATATTAATTTTTTATTCAATTATTTTATGCTATATCATTTGTCATATCCAGAAAAGAGTATGATCGTTTCTGAATTTGAATTCTCAAGAGGCACGACACGAATAAATCAAAGAAGAACGCAAAATAAGACAGAGATTGAGTACGCCACAATCTAGCAGATTGATAAGTCAAGTGAAGGTTTGCCACAAAGATGTTAATATTTGATAAGAACCGGAGGTCTAAACCAAGAACAAAGAGAATTCTCTCTTTAATGAATTCAAATTTAATATATGACTAAAAAGTCCCTACATTGTTTTTGACACTTCTATATATAAACACATAAGTTTAAGAAAACCTGAGAACCCTACACGATGGTCCAAGCCCAAAACATCAAAACATAAACTAATTTATAAAAGAAAGTCCAAAGCCCAAAAACATACAACATAACTAATTTATAAGAGGAAACCCAAAGTCTAAAAACATAAACTAATTTTCTTAAAAACTATCTTCAAATGTGCTTCAAGCCATGATTTTCATATTCTTTGAATTTCAGATTACCTGTAGCATTAGGAGCCTTGAATAGTTTTGATCTTTCAATCTCTTACTCCTTGCCTTTGTCATAGGTCTTTTAAATGGTAAAAGTTCATCTTCAAGTTCTTCTTGTATAGAATTTAGGGATAATCTTCTATCATTCCCTCATTCTTGAAGAGAATTTGTCTTCAAATTTATTTCACTTGAAGATTCTATATCAATATGTGAATATATTTATATTAAAACTTAATCCACTTCGGCTTTAATGATTTTAATACATTACTTAATATTAAAACATGCAAGATTTCTTATTATCAATATAACCGTGATTTTAATCATACTTAAATCAATAAATCACGAATAATTTTTAAAAGCATTGATACCATCTTCTATGGTTGAAGAAGGAGGAAGCTTGTGCACATATAAATGGCAGCATTCACAAACATCGCAATTCAGTATTGTAAATCCAAACAACGAAGTGGGGAATCAAAGAATAAATCTAAACGAAGTGTTGATTTCAAAAGAGATTTGAACGAGATTGGGCTCAAGACCAAACAATAATGAGTGAACCCAAACAATGCATGCACTGGTGATTCAATAAATGCCGCAATATGGTACTACTAATTCATAAATACTCCGATTACGAACATCACCGGAGAAGCATATAATAAATAAAAATTTTAATCAATAAAAAAAATATTTTTTTAATATTAAGGAAAAGTACTAAATTTATCTTTGGTCAAATTATACTTAAATACCATTTTACTTCACTAACTAAAGAAAATAGAATTCTTTTGAGTTTGTGTTATTATGACAAAGTAATGTGTGGATGAAAGAGTTGGAAGCAACGCGGCAGAAGTTGCACCATGCAATGCTCAAAGACTCTCTCTTTCTCTTTCAACCATTTTCACCCTTTTATAACTCACAACACCAACCAAAAACAAGTTATCACGAATCTACAGTGCCTATGATTCAGCTTGTGCATATAATGGCAAAGCATATCTAATTGAGTGGGGAAGTTTTCAATATGGGTTGGCCCAACAAAATCAGATGTGACTTCAAAATGACATCTATTTCTCTATTGGTCACATTTGTTTTTTCCCTCATTTATTCTCAAATGTCCTACACCTTTCTCACCAAAATATAAAACAAAATTGGAGAAAACAAACCACTACGTAATAATTACTTAAATCATTATGAACTAATAAATACTATATGTTTCTCACTTATATCTTTTAACGATGCCACGAGACAAGTTGCAGAGGAGAGAATGTTACAACATTATTAAAAGTTGTTTATTTTAGAAAGGTGTAACTTAGAGAAACAGAAATGGTAAAATCCAGAGGGATGCAGAAGTACAGTTTTATACTGCACTTATCTTAAGCCAATCATTCATTTGCAACTCCCAAATATACCAAACAGTTATTACAAATCCCAAGAGTTGTGAAAATGGCAATTGTCCATGTTGGTATCAGTAGGACAAAACATATGCCACAAATCACACTCATTTTGCCTTCCATCCACGCCACTTGTTTTTCCTTTCACTTTTATTTCTTCAAAATTTATCCTCATTCATAGGGGAAAAGAAAGAAAGAAAGATATGGCTATGCTAACTAAGAGAGGTTTATCTTTTTAATTTGACTCTGATTAAACATAGAAAAGCCAAATGGTGGGATCATCGGTCATCAATTGGCTATATCGTAAAGCCAAAATCCTGTTACTGCACAGCTTTTTCATGGTCAAAGGTATGAGGTTGTGATGTGCGAAATTCAGTAATAAGAATTTAAGAAACTGAGCTGAAAAGGAAGAGACATGTATGATGAGTGGTCACACTGGTGAAGCATCAAGAAACTGAAACTGCATGTCTTTAAGCATTGACTCGGAGAGTACAAATATTCAGAGCTAGAAGAAACACAATCTTAGATTAGAAGATCGATCATTCACAGAAAAAAAACTGATTATGCCCATTTCATCACAGCCTGTAAGAGGTCCTTCAAACTTTTTCACAAGAAACCGACAATTTTAACATGACTAATAATTCCAAGTTTCCAACCATCCCATGTGGCTCCCTCCTCCTTTCACCGAATTCTGTGCTTGCCTAGTCACTCTGCTCTTTTTATCTGCCCCCTCTTTTTTCTGGTTGTGACTCCCAGTTGAAGGTACTGTCCTAACAAAAATCTAGAGCAGTGCATTCTGTGAGTCTGGTTTTCAGCATGTGGGAATCTGAGAGTGAGTCAGCGACAGGACACAAATATGGGGGTGGACTTCTCACTTCAACTAACCATGGTGTCAAGACTGAAGGATTTGTACAAAGAGGCAACTCTTGGTATGTTAGATGCATAATAACCACAGTTACAACCACTGTTTTGCTGTGCTAATTCTGGTGAATCCAAATTGTAGGACACAGAGACAGAAAATAAGATTGGAAGTTCTGCTAATATTGTTTGTATATAACTAATTTATCCATTATATGTCTTGAACAAGTATGATTGATAGAGAATGAAATCTGCCTAAAGGTACTTCCTCTCTCCATGCAGGTATGTTGCTACTGATATTCCAAGTGACTTTCTAGTTCAAATCGGAGAAGCTAGCTTCCACTTGCACAAGGTAGCTATCTTGTTTTTTCTTTCGAATTTCATGATTTCATTTGTTATATCTCAAGTGATCAGAAAGCATTGATTTGTAGCGTTGAATTTGGTGTTTTTGTTTTTGTTTCCCCTTTGGTGCGAAAGTACCCCTTGGTATCTCGGAGTGGAAAGCTGAGTAGAATCATATATGAAACGCACGATCCAGATTTGAATAAAATAGTCATGGATGATATCCCTGGTGGGGCAGAGGCTTTTGAGCTTGCGGCCAAATTCTGCTATGGAGTTGCCGTTGATTTAACAGCAGGCAACATCTCAGGGCTAAGATGCGCTGCAGAGTATCTAGAAATGACCGAGGACTTAGAAGAAGGGAACCTTATATTCAAGGCAGAAGCTTTCCTAAGCTATGTTGTTTTGTCTTCATGGAGAGACTCCATAGTTGTGCTGAAAAGCTGCGAGAAGCTGTCACCATGGGCAGAGAACCTTCAAATTGTTCGCAGATGCAGCGAGTCCATTGCTTGGAAAGCGTGTGCTAATCCCAAAGGGATAAGGTGGTCCTACACTGGAAGACCAGCGAAAATTTCCAGCCCAACATGGAATGACATGAAGGAATCGAGCCCAAGTAGGAACCAGCAGGTTCCTCCTGATTGGTGGTTCGAAGATGCTTCAATCCTTAGGATTGACCACTTTGTCAGAGTCATCACTGCCATTAAGGTAAAGGGCATGAGATTTGAATTGGTCGGTGCTGCAATAATGCATTACGCTACTAAGTGGATACCGGGATTGATCAGTGACACAGCAAACCCAGGTGATGAAGCAAGCAACTGCAGTGTGAGTAACAGCAGTAGTAGTGGTGGTGGCAGTAGTTGGAAAGGGGGACTTCATATGGTTGTGACCGGAACAAAAGAAGACAGTTCAAGCGTTCAAGCTAAAGAGCAAAGGATGATCGTGGAGAGCCTTGTCAGCATTATTCCACCTCAGAAGGACAGTGTCTCGTGCAGTTTTCTTCTCAGGCTACTGAGAATGGCAATCATGTTAAAGGTTGCACCTGCACTGGTTACTGAATTAGAGAAAAGGGTGGGAATGCAGTTTGAACAGGCTACACTCGCTGATCTTCTGATTCCTTCTTACAGTAAAGGAGAAACTATGTATGACGTTGATCTTGTTCAGAGGCTCTTAGAACATTTTATCGTTCAGGAGCAGACTGAAAGTTCTAGTCCGAGTAGACAATCATTTTCTGATAAACAACACATGGGAATGGGATGCATCCTAAATGCTAAGGCAAGAGTGGCAAGGCTTGTTGACAGTTATCTCACAGAGGTTTCAAGAGATAGGAACCTTTCCCTGACAAAGTTTCAGGTTCTTGCAGAAGCTTTGCCTGAGTCAGCTAGGACCTGTGATGATGGACTTTACAGAGCAATTGATTCCTATCTCAAGGTATATATATATATTATTGTGTTATAATTTGTTTTCAATTCCTAGTTCTGATTTTCTGACATGTGCAACAACAAAATAACAGGCACACCCAACACTTTCTGAGCATGAGAGGAAGCGACTGTGCCGTGTGATGGACTGTCAGAAACTCTCCATTGATGCATGCTTGCATGCTGCTCAAAATGAAAGGCTTCCATTAAGGGTTGTAGTGCAAGTTCTATTCGCGGAACAGGTGAAGATAAGCAATGCACTGGCCACGAGTTCTGTGAAAGATGTTGAATCTGAGAGCCATGCAATGGTAACGAACCGGAAAACACTTCTGGAAGGGACACCACAATCGTTCCAAGAAGGATGGACGGCTGCTAAAAAAGACATCAACACAATGAAGTTTGAGCTTGAGAGTGTGAAAGCCAAGTACATGGAGCTTCAAAATGACATGGCCAGTTTGCAGAAACAATTTGATAAGATGCTGAAGCAGAAGCACAGTTCTGCATGGAGCAGTGGGTGGAAGAAACTCAGCAAACTTGGAAGGACCACAAATCTAGTAGAAAACCAGGATGATTCTCCTAAGATTCCAGATTCGATAGAACACAACAGAAAGACTGCTAGAAGGTGGAGGAGAAACTCAATATCCTGATTCCTCGCATATCAGAATTCTCAATTTCTTTGAAACTCATTCTTCTTCCCTCTTCATATCTTACAGCAATTTCCACAATATCCAAGCTAAATTGTAATTTGTCATCAAAGCTAATTAATCATATCTTTCAAGTGTGAATTCTACTGGCACTTCAATCACCACCAAGCCTCCTTTTTCATGCTGCTATTTCATGAAAATGAAAAACATTATGTACATATTCAAAAATCTTCAGTTATATTCCTCTGGATAAAACAGACACTTGCAGATTTTAATTTTCATTTCTGTGTTGTAAATAACAGAATCAACCAGTAAAAAGAGAGAACAAGAAAATGTTAGTAGATATATATGTACAGTTTTCAAAATAAGAAAGTGTCCAGAAGCAGTGAACTAGAAAGGAAAAAGGAACATGATTAGATATTCCAACATTAATCATGTCATCTTGCACAAAAACAGTGACACAGTTGTCATGTGACAAGACAAAAGACTAGTATGAGTCGAAATCGGCAACAAGTAAATCTTTGAATGAGATTAGATGACGGTGAAGGATTGTGTTGAAGCTTTCATCATCAACTACAGTTTAGCAGCATGAGAAAGGATTATGATGGCATGTGCTTGAAGCGAAAAACCAATGAACGGCTTAGAACATTTCACGGCACCAACCAGGAATTGAAGGGTAAAACACTTTAATATGTTAATAATTATCTTTCAGTGGCAGTCTTTTTCTACAATCCATTTGAATCTAATAATGTTCTTCTCTGTGCTCATTTGGAAGAACTTTATTTGGCATCAGAAGCAGAGCGATAATATATATAATCACTGATTTTCCAACCAACTCATAATTATAGCCTCGAGTTTAAACAGTGGGTGCCAAGAACCATTTCTGCTAAACAGTGACCATAAATGATTGTTGGCCTTCAGCTGATTGGATATTATTCATGAGATTCCAGAAGCTGTCATTGCACTGCATTGTGCCCAATATCAATGTCAAATGCTTCATAATTGCATGTTTTCCTAATAAAAACACCGGCAGAGATCAGATATTAACAAAAATAGTTCACCATTTTCAATAAAAAAATCTTAAATATACTTATATCTTCTTTAATACATTTTTTTTTACTCTTACTTAAGATTCCAACTCATGCTTAACTCTCTAACATTAGTTGAAAATTTGCTGAAAACTGATATACCAAAGCTTTTCATGCAGAATTCAAAATTGAACTTGTTGACAGTTTCATATCGATTAGAGATAATGTAGACATTCTATTTTATCAGTTATCAGACCGTTAACGGACTATTTATTAATTTCTATTTCATACACGAGAGGAGATGTGTTGGAAAAATAACATAATACCATTGAAGTATTATTGTAATAATCTTTCAATATTACTATTGTCAAATTAATTTTTTAAAGTTGCAAGATAATTATTAAATTTGTCCTCTGTTTTTACCTATTAAAATTGTCTTTAAAGTTGTTAGAAGAAAAGTGCTAAGTGGTACCAACCGATTTTGATAAAACACGAAAATACATGAACTTGCATGTTTTCTGTCAAATTTCTACTTCTTTTTTTCCCTTTTTATAATTTAAAGCCAGATAAAAAAAATAGTAACTTTCGTACTTCATGTTTTAATTAAAAAACAGTACTAAATAGCATGTCTATGTTAAAAAAAGAAAACCTACGCTAGTATTTGAAAAATCATTTTTAAAAGTTTATTTTAAATTTCATATATATATATATATATATATATATATATATATATATATATATATATATATATATATATATATATTTTAAATTATTTTTTTTTTTATTTTGAAAATATTCTTAAATATTAAAAGTACTTTAGGAAGGGAATAAAAATTCATATCAATAATTAGGAACTAGTCTTTATTTAGCTTAGGTCCCATTTAGAAGCGATAGCAGGTTTTTCACTTTTAAGTTTAAAATGTAGTTTTTGAAATAAATTTTGTTGGATAAAAATGGAATTGAAACATTTTTACGCAGTTTTAAAATTTTTTTTAATATTTATTTATAAAATGTATATTTAATTTTTATTTGAAAGAAATATTTTAGTATACTTAGTAATAGTTTTTTTTCTTGTCGTTACTGCTATCTCAATACTATCATCAATTGAATAATATCATTGTCTTAATGATAAAAACAATTATCGTTATTAATCATCACTAGGGGTGCCAATTAGGATCTCGCTTGCGAAAAAAACGCGGAACGGACCAGGGTAGTGAGCCCATAAGCCCACATAGACCCGCAGTCCGTACGGGCCAACACGCAAGCCCGCATAAAATTAAAAAAAAAAATTGTACTTGTGTATATTAATTACTTCTTTTATGGACTCTTGCATTAACGTTTCAAATTCTTGTATAACTGGAGAAGACAAGTATTATGTAATTTTTAATGTGCTAAAATTTAAAAAATACAGTGTATATGTCATATTATGAATATGATGAAAATGTTGAATTATCAATTTATCATCTAATTCCCCAAAGTCTTTACTTAATTTTGTGAACTTCTTAAAGTTTTCCAATTTTTAAACATTGAAAGTTTTATCATAAAAATTAAAAAAAAATTAAAAAAAGGGCTCGCCCGTGTTGTGCGGACCTTACGCGAGCCGGGCCGGCCCGCATTGCCACCCCTAATCATCAGCATCATTGATCATTATTATTATAACCATCGCACAAACATCTATTTAAATTAACTTTTAATCTAAAATTCACCCTAAACTAGAAATTGATTTTAATATGTAAATTCTTAAAACTTACAAATAGAAATCATTCAGAAGGAAACCTAAAAATTAAAATTCGATAAAGTCCTGCTTCCAAAATTTCATTTAGAAACATGAATTACTATTATTTTTTCAAATTAAAAGTCCAATTTTCAAATTGAAATGCTTTGTGCTAAATTTAGTTTCATATGAAATTGAAAATTTTCCAAACTTAAAAAAGTTCTGAACAAAAATATAGCATTCGTTTATGTTTTTTTCTTTCATTTTTAATTACAAAAATATGAGTCATACCTTGCGTTTATTTCAGTTGCATAGGTAGCCTCTTCTGATTCATGGTTGACATTAGTCAACCACGAAGCATCTTCTATTTCCCGTGTATTCATTTGGGTTATTGAGTTCGCTATCTCATGCAAAAAACTTGAGAAATAAATGGTAAAGTAAAACCAATATGAAAGTTTCAGAATAACTAAGAAAAGCAGAAATTTTTCTTAAGCTATCATATTGTTAAATACAGTACTGAAAATTTGGGAAGGGTAAGTGTATCCTACAACTTCTTAAGAAATTGTCCTTTAAATATTTGAAACATCCTTCAATAATTACAGTAGTATTCTCTTTGAACAGACTTTCACAGAGCTAATTTCATACATCTGAACTCTAGTTGATAGTTAGTACAAAGATTATTTCCACTGTTAATGCTTTGCAGTTAAAATATCTCAAATTATTAAGTGACGGCATGATTGAATAGCATTGCTTTATGTCAACAAAGTATGACACAAAAGATAGACCTACAAAGCCAAAATTACCTAGACTAAGAGTGTGACGGGACTAAACAAAATAATTAATTAAAATTTAATTCCCACACAGATCCTTAGATTAACTAATACAAAACAAATCCAAATTATGATTAGATTAAATATTAAAAAAATTATCATGTAAGCTACAAGTGTCGCACTCGCACAACGCAGACAGACACTATTCTAAAGTTAAATTCAACTTTTGTTTGCATTATTTTGACAGAAGAATATTGGTTGCATAAAGCTTTTACCAAACTGGTGGGGACCCATCTCATCAGGTGTGAGAAATTTCCAGTCTTTCCTCACAGGTGAAAAGATAGGGTTATCATTTTTTTAGTATTTCTTATTGCACGTTTTCTGGCTTACTTTAATGCAAAATCTACTGAAATGGAAGAAGTTATGGATGATGGATTGGTGGTATTTAAGTATTGAACAGATAAGACAATGACAATGAAGATAGAAAACATGAAACCGGAATACAAACATTGACACTCCAATTATTCATACAATCACACAACCGACAGATACATACATAGTAACATCATGAAAAAGAAATCTAGAATACTCAACCCACCTCTCAATTACAACGTAGAAAATAGAATCACCTATGATATGATTCCACCCTCAACACGTAAAACAAAGAAACCTTTACCACAACGTGTTGTTGTGTGAATCCAACAAAGGGTCCCAACAAGTGATGATGAAACGCCACGCTCCTCATTCAAGCACGCCCCAACATGGAACTTTCTTGGTACTTTATAGTCTACGCTAGCATGATATGTGTACAAGCCAAGGTTGGAAGAGAGGACAGAGCATAAAATCAGGAATTAAAGGGAGGGTGGAAAGTGGGACCCCAGTTACCTAACGCGCATGCATTCAATCAACAAGAGAATTCAACACTCCGGGAGAAAAAAGTGTCCTCATTTACAGCACAGCCATCCACTACCATCACCCATCCTTTCAATCTCTGTGTGACCTTTAATCCTTCAAAAGCTAAAAGATAAAATATCTTCAATCCTCATCAAATTTAAATCTCCTAAACCCCATATTTCAGTGGTAAAATATAAATACACTTCGAGGAAGAAGACCAAAGATGCAAGGATGATAAGTTCAAACTTATAGTGCAACAAATCTAATGATTCAACACAACTTTTTTCACCATCAATGTGCCCTTCAACCATTTTGTAACCACCACAATGGGCACTTAGTGATATTTCAGTGTACCAGTTTGGGACATCAGAGATTCCAAGTACTCAATGGTACCATCGATGACTAATAGGGGATGCTTTCCTTTTGCTCCTGGAATGAAGTTCTCAAGAACTCTCAACAATTTACGGATTTTATCCTTTTTCAATTGAATATCATCAGCTGTTGATTTATCTTTAGTTTGCCTTGTAGAATACACCCCACTACTACTAGAATAGCTTGATTCAACATCACTGGCATACTCGCACATTTTATCTAGCCTTTCGGAACTAGCACTCTCCACAAGTGGTGGCAATCTATTGAATCCACCATCAATTAACTTCTGCCTTTTGTTTGGCCAATCAGTACTAGCAACTTCCTCCTTCATATCCACAAACTGTTCTTGAGTCACACATGTTTTTTCAGTAACCAATGGAGAATGACCTGTACTAGTTACCTCATCATCATCACCATCATCATCATCATCATCATCATAAGAATCATCAGAATAAAGCAATGCATTGATTTCTTCTGTGTCTTCATGCATTTCACTTTCTTCATTATCTATACGATCCTTTCGAGTCTCTTCTGGTGAAGTGTACACGGGCCAATGCTTTAGACCTATATTAGTTGCCCGTGCTTCTTCGTTTACATCATAAATTTGAGTAAATTGGGTAGCGGTAACAATTGGACTCTGGACAAAAGGGAAGACAGGACTATAAAGCAGCCTTGTCTTACTACCAGAGTGGTCAAACATAAGCAACTTCTTCTGCAAAGATGCATTTTGCATAGCCTCTCCAGTACGTGTTGCGTTCAAACATGGTTTGAAACTGGGATGCTGAAGGAATCCTTGCACTTCATTGGTCTGCTCACTCTTCAAATCTGGGGTAGCAGGAGTTGTGAACCCGGGAAAGATGCAAGTGCTAGAGTTCATGTATGTTGAACGAACAAGCGAACTGGGCTCTGCTGAGGTGCAGGGGCTATTAAAGTAAGGTGATGGCCAAGCCACGTGCTGTGGGTAAGGCCAAGACCTATGAGCCTTAACCATCTAATGAAAAATATGACCTAAAGAACAATAGAACAGACCGATCAGTGCTGATGATGAAACACTTGAACCTTTCAGACGTGAAGATGAAAAGAGCATTTGAAAATACATACCAGTAGATGTTATGGCGTCTTGATATGGGATTTTCAATGACTTGCAGCCTCTCTTAAGAACAAATGACAGAAACAGAAAACTACAAATTCCAGCTTAAAGAGAAATAAATGCAAAGCAATCTACGTGACAGGCTTAAGCAGATGACGGAAATACTCAGCCTGCAAAGAATTAGAAGATATCACTCATAAAATTGTACAATAGCTGATACCATAGATCTAGTGATCATTGATCGTAAATGTTCTATATGCAGAAACGGGGCATAATGAAAACTTTCTTCAAACAGCTGGTTTCAAAATCATGTCTACAGTATTAGGAAAGAAATGCAATTGCAAAACACTAAGAATCAGCAATAGGTTACTAACCTGACAATCGTGCAAAGGTTGAAAGCATGCTATCACTCTAACAATAATCGTCGGTTCACCTTCAATGCCATTCTCATGTTTCAAAGCCCGAAATCTTGTTTGGCTCGCTGCTTGGCACACCATAACTTCTTTTGGATCCTACCACACTAGAATGTAATGCACACCCAAGAAAAGGTCCCAATGGAATGTGATAATGAAGGAACCAAGCTAATTATAGATCAAAATCAGCTAGAACCACAGAAATACAACAATACTGAAGGCACAAATACCAGGCTCTATCTTCCCTCCCAATCTTTCAGCCAATTCTATACTTATCTGAAGAAGTTAACAAACAGTGGTTGTCTTCCATGACAGTAGTTAAGAATAAGGAACCAAACTCTAAAAGTAACAAAGTAAAAGGATTGACGGGACTGGGAACCTATAGAATAACTTTACAATATAAGTTCAAGCGTACAACTTGACGATATACATAAACCATAAGACCCAACCACCGCATGATGATTTCTTCCTGTGTGACTTAAGATTTCACAATCGCTTAGAGCTTCAGCAAGATGTTATGCCCTCAGCACCAATTACTCTGAAACAAGATTAAAACAAATTTGATGCTAGCAAACACAGTAACAGCAGGAAAACAACAACAAAGTGTTAAATTATAAAAACCAAAGCAGAGTGTCTTATTTTATTATAAATGAGAAAACATCAATAACCAGTAACAGCGGAAAACTAATTCTTGAAAACAACTCATTTATTCATTTCTTCAAAAACATGAAACTGTGGACTTCTCTTAATTTTCTATCCAATTGGAGGAGAGACTAATCTGGCTAAACAAGGAACATAATAAGATTACAGAGAAAGTAATCATCATGATGTTAACTTGTTGGCAGCTAAGGAAGAAGGCCATGAAGGCCACGTGACCCAGTAGGGTAATTACCCAATTACTTTTTTTTAATTCCTTGAAAATTGTAGTTGTTTCTACTCAACCACAAGAAATAAAAAGTAAAAATTGAACAACTCTGTGATCGTGAAATTTGTCAGCAACCAAAAAAGGTTGTTAATTTAGCCAAGATAATTGCAATTAAAAGAAAAAAAAATATTCTGAATTTATCTATATCGGAGATGTTAACCCCAATTGATTCAAAGCCTTCACCTTTAACATGATTTTGTGTTACCCAATAACAAACCAAAGGACAGATAAGAAAAATGAGAAACGAGTAAAAGGTTACTCAGATTTGGAAAGACTTACAGTCGGAGGGATTGGCTGAGAGAAAGAAAGGCAAAGACAGTGAACGGTTTCAAGAAAATGTGGGAAAGAAGCAGTGGAGGGAGGTTGGGCAGTGGTGTGCATGCCCCCCACTATATACACAATCAAATCCCACTTTTGCCCTTCCTTTTTTTTCCTTTTTTTTTTTCTTTTTCACCTTTTCTCCACCTATGCTATTTTGTTAGGTAAAATAATGATTTTTTTTTTCCTTCAAAATTATTTTTTTCTTTCTGTTTTACCTTTAAACAATTCTTTTGATTGATATTTAATTATTTGAAAGTGTATTTATCATTTACTTCGAGTAAAAAAAATTTGAGTCCTACGTCTACTAGAAATAACACAATTTCATAATATATAAGTGAGATGTAAATTTTACCTTAAAAATCGATTTTGTGGTGTTGAGTTAGACTTTAAACTCACTTAAAAAACATAGTATCAAAGTTATTGTTAAAAAAAAACAGTGAGGGATTGATTTTGTGGGAATTGAGGTAGACTTTAAACCCACTTCTAACAAAAAAAATTGGTTAAATATATAAATTTTAGTTTATATTTTTTTATCGGCATTTTTAGTTGTTAAATTTTATTTTATTTTGTACTTTAAGTAATAGAGAAGTCTCTTCTGATGATTTAAAACCCAGATTTTTAACCATTATTTCCTATAATATTATAAAAATATTTATGCATTATTTTTATTTTTTTTGACCCCAACTATTTTTTTTTTGAATAACTTCATCTTTCTTGTACATACGGTATTGTAAGTTCAAACATTAAATTTTTGTGAAATCTTAACCTGGGGGAGTTCTTCATCTTTTACGGTAGGTTCTTAGCAATCAAGTTAGAAATTCACTAATCTCTTGTTCTGAAAAAAAATATATTAAAGAAGTGTCTTTCTTAAGACAACGATAAATTTTATTAATTTATGTATTTTTTTTAATTGACTTAAGAAAAATAAATTTAAAATGCTCCACCGATGATCAAATTGTGTTTATTGAATAATCTTTTTAATCAAGATTCTAATGTTTTTAATGCTATTGAAATAATTAATGTTAATAATCTAAGTATATTAAAATGATACTAATGTTATCAGAAATATATTTTACTTTTTAAACCGTTGTTTAAATTAGGTTAAAATACTCCCTTGATTTATGTTTTTGTTGAAAAATCTCAAATAGGTCCTAAGATTTTTTTTAGTCTCAATTAAGTTCATATTTTTAAATTTTTTTATTTTTTTTGAAAATTATTCATGTCACGTGTCACATCAATATTGTGCCACGTGTCAAGTCAGTAAGGTGACACATGTCAAATCATTGTCTGAATCAATTTAGTCGATATATTTGTTATTTTTATAACATTTCAGTCCATTTTTTGAAATTTTTTTAAATATATTTATTTTAACTTTTTACAAAATTGTTTTAAAATTTTATATTTAAATTTATAAAATTGTTAATTTTAAACCAACTCTAACATTTGTACATAAATTATTTAAAAAATTTTTGTAACAAGTTAAAATAAATATTTTAAAATTTTAAAACAAAATATAAAATAAACTTAATATTATTAAAATGTTTAATAAAAATATCATTATAAAATTTATATAAAAGTTAAATTTGATCTCAAT
>Ga0214543_1001509_pt1 | contig 45028 bp, 25 predicted proteins | sample CNSS2metaG_FD_160094 | JGI IMG/M metagenome (GOLD analysis project Ga0214543, IMG submission 160094) | Root nodule microbial communities from cowpea collected in UCLA plant growth center, Los Angeles, California, USA - CNSS2 | ecosystem: Host-associated > Plants > Roots > Nodule | place: USA...
GAAGAATCTTATTTAGAAAAAGCAGTGGAATTGACCTATTTACTATTATTGTGTTTACAATCTTCCGTGTCATTTTCTTTGCATATCAAAACCCCCCTATTTTTATAGTTGCTAGTTTTAATTGCATATCGCCTAACGACAGCGATATCACCTCCCCCATCTTCTGAGTAGAAGCTCTGCTAGGGCACAACTAGTTCCCCCTTTGAGTTAATAGAACTCTGCCTCTGCGTAAGTAAAACTTCAAACTCATGTTCCCTTTTCGTTCCTTTTCTATTAGGAAGCACTGGTTTCACTTTAACCTTTGCTAGGGTCTTAGTTTCATTCTTCTTGTTCTGTTTTCCAACTCCGTAAGCTGAAACGTGTAGTGGTGTTCTTCCTTATGTCCCAGATTTGTTTGGCTATCATCTGTTCAGGAAAGAGAAGCTAGAGTTTTCACGTTTTATTGAAGTATACTGTATGTTTTGGCTCTGTTTTATGTTTAATATGCATGTTTGATGACTGTGATTGTATAAGAACGAGGTTGGTTGTGATTTGTGTTGATTTTCTGGTTTGCATGCATGAGCAGGAGAGAACCTTGTTGTTTTTGCCTAAGCGAGTCACCCTCACATAAGCAAAAACATAGATTCCAAGAACACCACAGAAAACGCAAAGCTTATAAAATAAACATGTAGTACAACTCTCCTTACCTGGAATTTACCGCTGTAAATGCACTCTTAACAATCCTTCTTGCCCAAGAATTTGCTCTAGCATTTGCCTCTACCAGTGGGAACTCTTCTTAACCTTCTCCATTCTCCCTAGGTTAAGCTTTGGTGCTCTCAAAACCCCCTTTAACAGCCACACGAATACTCACCCTTTTCCCTTCCCTACTTCACCCCTTCACTTATTTTTCAACCCAAAAAATAAATTAGTAAAATAAAAAAACAAAAATAAAAATTATTTGCCATCAATTGGCATTAACATGGAGTTTCATGACACATACAAATATAACACACCACCACACAATCATGCATAATATGAAAAAATAAAATTAAATAATTAAAGTAGCACCTAATGGCATATGCAAAATTCAAACTCAAGACCTCCTAACATAACTACATACTCTTAACCACTTGAGCTACCAATATTCCTTACTATAGCTTGAAAAATTAATTCATTTAGATGAACTTCTTTTCCACAATTATTTGTAAATAAATTTTTATTTATTTATTTAATTTTTTCGGGGTTTTACAAAGACTCCACAATTATTGGTAAATAAATATTCTTCACGGACTATGAACTAAATCCTGTGAGCTTAGATTCCACTCACTTGAATTCAGATTATTATTATCATTATCATTCAATTTTTGAGTTCTTAATCTCATGAGAAGATTAATAAAGTATACCTAAAGGGTTAAACTTTTAATACCTTGAGAGGTTGATAATTGTTTGATACTTGGAGAGGTTGATACTCATGATACATAAAGAGTTCAATACTCGTGAGACCTGAATAGGTTGATACTTTGTTTGGAGAGACTTAACTCGTCATACCTAGAAAGATTAAACTTGTTTTGTAATCAATTATGATTGATCAGTGGAATGTCTTAAGTAATGTGTTTGAGAGGAAACTAAACATAACTCGTGTGATTGGGTTAACCAATATAGACTTTATTTTAATATTGATATATTTTCTCTTAAGTATTTCATATTTAAATTGTGCAAAAATGTTTAGGACTCTACTCATCTTCTCTCTTTTAGAACCAACAACACCTTCAAGTATTACTTTACCTAACCCACGACGATTGACCTCTTCATGGGTCAAGTACATAAACCCTCAATTCTTTTTGGGGATCATTTCCATCTATGCTTAAAATCTATTGACGAACAAACAAATAGTTTTATAGAAAAGTTAGCATCATCTGAAAAATAATTCTTTTGTTTTTGGCTTAGTATATTGTTGCATCACTACTTCAAGCCGTAACATGCTTGTTGCATATCGTCCATATATGCAAGCATCATTTCCTCTCTACGTTATATTATTTTATATATATATATATATATATATATATATATCGTTAACTTATATCCTAATCAATAGTAAAGTTAATATAAAAATAAATATTTGTTTTGTTATAATATATTTAATCTCTTCAAATTTATAAATCCTTTTAAATAAAATTTTGACATCACAAAATATTTTTAAATACAATTGATATTTTTCTAAAAAGTGTAACTAGTTACTTGTTTATGATTTGTGACGTACTCTCCATTTTAAAACTATTTTTTTATGCAATATGAATAGTAAAGTAACAATTAACTATTTTCTTCGTTAATTTTTTATTTTAAGTGAACGTTTCCAATCTATGATGTAATTTTCATTACTATTTTCTTAAGTTAGGTACTAAATAAAGTGTAGTTCCCTGTATAATAATCATATATAGAAATTTAAAGAACCTGGTGTATATTATCAATTATTATATAGCTCTTACTTTCTAAAAAGGAAATATTTGTTAAAATAATTGAAGAAAGTTTGAAAAGGGCATCACACATTTGTAGTCCAATAGTAAGGATAATTGTCTTCCAAGAAATAGACTCGTGTTCGTCTCCTAGCAAATGCATATGATAATCTTTTAATCATGGAAAAAAGTCTTTATGGTATCATGTTTGAGTTTGACATATTCATTCAAATAATTAAAGAAAGTTTGAAAATGGCATTAAACGTTTGTAGTCCAATGGTTAGGATAATTGCCTTCCATGCAATAGACCCAAGTTTGACTCTCGGCAAACGCACAAATTAGAATGAGTTCAAATTTTTAATATTTTGACGTGTGTCTAAATAGGTCAATTTCTACCCATTTTTAATATTTTGACGTGTGTCTAGACAGGTCATGGAGATTATAACCAAACTCTTCTTCCAATTTCATTTCCCGTTTTCTCCATGTTTTGAGGTTGTTTATCAAGTAAGATTTTTGTGTTCATTTTTGTTCTTTTAGAGATGTTTTCAACTTTTTTGTTTCATTTCTTAGGTTATTAGAAACCTTAAGGACTATAAATGGAGCTAATAGTGTAATTGCTTTTTTTTATGTGTTATCATTTTTCTTCTTTCTTTTTCCAATTTACAAAACCCTTTTGATTCACTCTTAACTTTCGCCCTATTACCTCTACTACCATTACCCACCTTCCTTTCATTGTTTCACTAAAGTTTTTTTATCCTAATCCAAACATGTTCTAAAATTTCATATTTATATTTTATTCACCTTATACGAATATTTGACGTTAATATTTTGTTTCCCCTTTGATTGTATAAGGTTTTATAGTTAAGCTTTTTGTGCATAGGTTCAGAGTTTGATAAGCTATGTTTTTTTATTATATTCATCATTTTGCTTGACAAATTTTGTACGATATCTCTTACCATCTTACAAATTGGATTACTAGTGTGTGTTATAATTTTTTTAATAGAGGATTGTTTACGTGGTTGGTATGCTAAGTTTATGAAGTTTTGGATTTTGTTCTATTTTTCTTACCATATTATTATCCCTTTTTAATGGAATGTTAGCTTTGGTAGTTCCATAAATTATATGACGTAACCATTCTTTTTTGTTGTGATTATTGTGAAAGTATTTGAGATATATTTCAATCCAATTTTTTTTGTATAATGCCTCTAGTCTAAGCTAGTTTTTATGATGTCTGGATCAACTTTACATTTAATGTATGTGGTATAATTGATAAATAATGTGTGCCTAGGTGAATACAGTTATAGCACTTGCTCTTCTTGGGAAGATATTATGAAGCTGCAAAATTGGACTTGTGGAATATTATTTAGAACATGTTAATGGTGGAAATTGATTTCATTTGTTATGTTCTTTTTGTCTTTACAAGACTCAACCAAGCATGCTAAAATTGACAACTATATGATATAACAACTTGATGGAATTGTTAACGAGTGGTAAAGCAGACAAAATAATTAATGTTTCTATGTTTTTTAATCCTTTGATCATGGAAAGAATTCTTTATAGACAAAATAATTAATGTTTCTATGTTTTTTAATCTTTTGATCATGGAAAGAATTCTTTATAGTAGAGCAAATAATTCTTTAACAAATTATCCATGATCTTTTGATCATGAGATGATGGAAAAAAATAATTGAAGAAAGGTTGAAAAGGGCGTCAAGCCTTTGTAGTCCAACGGTTAGGATAATTGCCTTACAAGCAATAGACCCGGGTTTAACTCCCGGCAAACGCACAAATTAGAATGAGTTCAAATTTTTAATACTTTGAAGTGTGTCTAGATAGGTCAATTTCTACCCATTTTTAATATTTTGATGTGTGTCTAGATAGGTCATGGAGATTATAACCAGACTCTTCTTGCAATTTCATTTCCCGTTATCTCCATGTTTTGAGGTTGTTTATCAAGTAAGATTTTTGTGTTCATTTTTGTTCTTTTAGAGATGTTTTCAACTTTTTTGTTTCATTTCTTAGGTTATTAGAAACCTTAAGGACTATAAATGGAGTTAATAGTGTAATTGCTTTTTTTTATGTGTTATCATTTTTCTTCTTTCTTTTTCCAATTTACAAAACCCTTTTGATTCACTCTTAACTTTCGCCTTATTACCTCTACTAACATTACCCACCTTCCTTTCATTGTTTCACTAAAGCTTTTTTATCCTAACCCAAACATGTTCTAAAATTTCATATTCATATTTTATTCACCTTATACAAATATTTGACGTTAATATTTTGTTTCCCCTTTGATTGTATAAGGTTTTATAGTTAAGCTTTTTGTGCATAGGTTCAGAGTTTGATAAGCTATGTTGTTTTATTATATTCATCATTTTGCTTGACAAATTTTGTACGATATCTCTTACCATCTTACAAATTGGATTACTAGTGTGTGTTGTAATTTTTTTAATAGAGGATTGTTTACGTGGTTGGTATGCTAAGTTTATGAAGTTTTGGATTTTGTTCTATTTTTCTTACCATATTATTATCCCTTTTTAATGGAATGTTAGCTTTGGTAGTTCCATAAATTATATGACGTAACCATTCTTTTTTGTTGTGATTATTGTGAAAGTATTTGAGATATATTTCAATCCAATTTTTTTTGTATAATGCCTCTAGTCTAAGCTAGTTTTTATGATGTCTGGATCAACTTTACATTTAATGTATGTGGTATAATTGATAAATAATGTGTGCCTAGGTGAATACAGTTATAGCACTTGCTCTTCTTGGGAAGATATTATGAAGCTGCAAAATTGGACTTATTGAATATTATTTAGAACATGTTAATGGTGGAAATTGATTTCATTTGTTATGTTCTTTTTTTCTTTACAAGACTCAACCAAGCATGCTAAAATTGAACCCTATATGGTATAACAACTTGATGGAATTGTTAACGAGTGGTAAAGCAGACAAAATAATTAATGTTTTTATGTTTTTTAATCTTTTGATCTTGGAAAGAATTCTTTATAATAGAGCAGATAATTCTTTAACAAATTATCCATGATCTTTTGATCATGAGATTATGGAAAAAAATAATTGAAGAAAGGTTGAAAAGGGTGTCAAGCGTTTGTAGTCCAACGGTTAGGATAATTGCCTTCCAAGCAATAGACCCGGGTTCGACTCCCGGCAAACGCACAAATTAGAATGAGTTCGAATTTTTAATACTTTGAAGTGTGTCTAGATAGGTCAATTTCTACCCATTTTTAATATTTTGATGTGTGTCTAGATAGGTCATGGAGATTATAACCAGACTCTTCTTGCAATTTCATTTCCCGTTTTCTCCATGTTTTGAGGTTGTTTATCAAGTAAGATTTTTGTGTTCATTTTTATTCTTTTAGAGATGTTTTCAACTTTTTTGTTTCATTTCTTAGGTTATTAGAAACCTTAAGGACTATAAATGGAGTTAATAGTGTTATTGCTTTTTTTTATGTGTTATCATTTTTCTTTCTTTTTCCAATTTACAAAACCCTTTTGATTCACTCTTAACTTTCGCCCTATTACCTCTACTAACTTTACCCACCTTCCTTTCATTGTTTCACTAAAGTTTTTTTTATCCTAATCCAAACATGTTCTAAAATTTCATATTTATATTTTATTCACCTTATACGAATATTTAACGTTAATATTTTGTTTCCCCTTTGATGGTATAAGGTTTTATAGTTAAGGTTTTTGTTCATCGGTTCAGAGTTTGATAAGCTATGTTTTTTTATTATATTCATCATTTTGCTTGACAACTTTTGTACGATACCTCATTACCATCTTACAAATTGGATTACTAGTGTGTGTTGTAATTTTTTTAATAGAGGATTGTTTACGTGGTTGGTATGCTAAGTTTATGAAGTTTTGGATTTTGTTCTATTTTTCTTACCATATTATTATCCCTTTTTAATGGAATGTTAGCTTTGGTAGTTCCATAAATTATATGACGTAACCATGCTTTTTTGTTGTGATTATTGTGACAGTATTTGAGATATATTTCAATCCAATTTTATTTGTATGATGCCTCTAGTCTAAGCTAGTTTTTATGATGTCTGAATCAACTTTACATTTAATGTATGTGGTATAATTGATAAATAATGTGTGCCTAGGTGAATACAGTTAGAGCACTTGCTCTTCTTGGTAAGATATTATGAAGCTGCAAAATTGGACTTGTGGAATATTATTTAGAACATGTTAATGGTGGAAATTGATTTCATTTGTTATGTTCTTTTTATCTTTACAAGATTCAACCAAGCATGCTAAAATTGGCAACTATATGGTATAACAACTTGATGGAATTGTTAACGAGTGGTAAAGCAGACAAAATAATTAATGTTTCTATGTTTTTTAATCTTTTAATCATGGAAAGAATTCTTTATAGACAAAATAATTAATGTTTCTATGTTTTTTAATCTTTTGATCATGGAAAGAATTCTTTATAGTAGACCAGATAATTCTTTAACAAATTATCCATGAGCTTTTGATCATGAGATAGTGGAAAAAAATAATTAAAGAAAGGTTGAAAAGGGCATCAAGCGTTTGTAGTCCAACGGTTAGGATAATTGCCTTCCAAGCAATAGACCCGGGTTCGACTCCCGGCAAATGCACAAACTAGGATGAGTTTGAACTTTTAATATTTTTACGTGTGTCTAGATAGGTCATGGAGATTTATAACCAAACTCTTCTTCCAATTTCATTTCTCGTTTTCAGTTCTTTTAGAGATGTTTCCAACTTTTTAGTTTCATTTCTTAGATTATTAGAAACCTTAAGGACTATAAATGGAGTTAATAGTGTAATTACTTTTTTTATGTGTTTTCATTTTTCTTCTTTCTTTTTTTCAATTTACAAAACCCTTTTGTTTCACTAAAGTTTTTTTATCCCAATCCAAACATGTTCTAAAATTTCAGATTTATATTTTATTCACCTGATACGAATATTTGACGTTAATATTTTGTTTCCCCTTTGATGGTGTAGGGTTTTATAGGTAAGGTTTTTGTTCATAGTTTCAGAGTTTGATAAGCTAAGTTTTCCTATTATATTCATCATTTTGGTTGACAACTTTTGTATGATATCTCATTACCATTTTACGAATTGGTTTACTAGTATGTGTTGTAATCTTTTTAATAGAGGATTGTTTACGTGGTTGGTATGCTAAGTTTATGAAGTTTTGGATTTTGTTATATTTTTCTTACTATATTATTATCCCTTTTTAATGGAATGTTAGCTTTGGTAGTTCCATAAATTATATGACGTAACCATTTCTTTTTTGTTGTGATTATTGTGAAAGTATTTGTTGTATATTTCAACCCAATTTTATTTGTATGATGCCTCTAGTCTAAGCTAATTTTTATGATGTCTGGATCAACTTTACATTTAATGTATGTGGTATAATTGATAAATAATGTATGCCTAGGTGAATGCAGTTATAGCACCTGCTGTTCTTGAGAAGATATTATGAAGCTGCAAAATTCTACTTGTGGAATATTATTTAGAACATGTTAATGGTGGAAATTGATTTCATTTGTTAATGAGTGGGGGTGATGCAAGCATAAGGTATCACTACATGTTTTGTTTGAATTATTTATTTGGTGATTGCATCTTTTGTAGCTGTATTAGGTATTCATTTTATGCTAATTAGAATTTAAATATGTTGACATATTCACCTGGGTGCCAATGTTATTTTGGCAGTGTCACTTGTTGTCTGTAATGCTAGTGTTGTAATGAATAAAATCCCTTTGTACAAGGTATGGAATTTTGTTTTTGGGTAATAATAACTCTTATATGTGAATATTGTGTTCTTGTGATATGTGCTTTTGGTGATATAAGCTTTGGTAATTTATCAAATTGTATTAAAGCATCGCATTACATCCCACTCCTAGCAATAATGCATATTTGTAAGTATTCCTAAACATGTTTCACAATAGTTGATTCCTACGAAATGAAAGGTGTCATAACATGTGTTGCTCGTGAGTGTGGTGAACTGAAGATATTACTACCCATGATTCAAGTTTCCACTTTTTTCCTTGATATCTATATGTTCTAACATTGTTGTATTTGGACATGTATGTAGTCGATGGCTCGCAGCCTTAACTCATGTGTGGTGGTTGGTGGTTTTAGACATACGTTGTCAGCGAATGGTCCAGCTTGAAGGCCATTACCATATATTGCAAAATGAATTCTTGGATTAGGTGCTTGATTTTCAAAGCCATCATGCGAATCTATCAACGAAGGCTTTTAACGTCTCGTCTTTTTCCTGTCTGACTTTAAGAAGTCCCAATGAAGTCAAGGGGTGAGAATGATTGCCTGCGAACTGAGTTGAGAACAGGCTAAACAAGTTCTCGAAAAAATCGATAGGATATGGTGGCAAGGAGGTAAACCAATCTAGCATTGGTCCTTTGAGTGTCGTGGAGAAGGCCTTGCACATGATGACGTCTTCTGTTGAGTACATGCTTACTTTTGTGGCATATATGGACACATGTTCATCTGAATCTATGTCCTTTCCATATCACTCCAAGGTGAATGCTTCCCATTGCTTAGGATATAGCACTTCGGTGATGTCGTCATTGAAAGGATATTAACCCTTGGTCTTGTTGGTGGTAGTATTATGCGTGGTGGTTGTGGTACGAGGATTGGGGTTGTGCTCGTTTTCTTCCTCTACCACGCGAGCACTGCTATTGTACAAAGGTTTTTGTTATCCCCAATGGGCATCTTTCTCCTTGGCTTTGTCAGTGACTATCTCAGCCTCTACCTTCCTTTTCAGGCAAGAGTTCTTTTGCCTTAGTGCCTCTATCTCCTCAGTGCTTCTCTTTCTGAACTCAACAAATTCCTGTTGCATCTCGGTTTGTCCTTCAAGGATGGCTACCAAGTGGACTTGGGATAATTCTGCTTCCTTTGCTCCTACTAGGTGGACACCATCTTGGAAAAGTCTTTGGATCTCGCTTGTAAGATATCGATACGGCCCCACAGTGGGCATCAATAGTTCCTTCAAAAGGGACTCCGACGACCAAGTCAGCAAAACTCTCCAAAAGTTAAGTCTATGATTAGGGAATTAATGAATTGTGTACCTCTAATTACCTGGGTCCACCAGTATTTATAGTAATTTAGTTCACTTTTAAATATTTTACTTACTCTTTGTGGGCTCAGGCTTTGGACCTTTGATTAGGGCTAATTGGCCTTATGTTACAAGCCTAGTTTCTATTAGATACCTTTTTGATAATTAGTTAAATTTTGTCTAAGTTAGGTTTTGGGAGAAAATTCGTAAACATGTCGCCCTACCATCATGTTCACAATGCCCACTTACTTCTTGTTAGCCAGCTACGTGAAAGGATGTTCTCAACACAATATCTATGTAGCCAAACTTAGGCTTTAGTTGGCAATTCAAGGATTCACTAGTTTTGATGTCATCATAGGTACTACGTGCCCTGTCGTGGGGTAGTCAACCTTTCTTGATTTATGCGGTTGTTCATGGCTTCCCTTTTTTTCTAATAGTCTGGAAAGTTTACGACTTTCCTGGTTTTCTCAGTACACAAGTCCCTAACTTTCTATATCTATTCTTGCAAGACTACTAAGTACCTGATGAATCTTGTAGTGTGTAAGTTAAGTTTATGGCATATCTGACCGTTGTAGTACAATAACAATAATAATAATAATAATAATAATAATAATAATAATAATAATAATAATAATAATATATTATTATTATTATTATTATTGTTATTATTATTATTGTTATTATTCCTATTATTTTTATTGTTATTATTTTTATTGTTTTTATTATTGTTGTTATTTTTATTATTGTTGTTATTAGTATTAAAAGTATTATTTGTATTAGCATTATTAGTATTAGTATTTTTATTATTATTACTATTATTATTAATGATATTTTAAGTAGTAGTATCATTATTTGTATTATAATTATTATTATAATAATAATTATTATTATTATAATTATTGACATTGGCTTTGGCATTAAAATTAACAATAGTGTTAGTATTCTTTTTATTTTATTATTAGTAACAAATACTTTCTATATCATAAATTTAAGAACAACAAAAGAAAAGCTAGAATATTTTATTTAATAGAATATTTTATTAAAAAATCTAATTTGAATTTTAATTATATAACTGTACATCACTAATAAATCTTTTAATCTTAATATTTTTTATTATTAATATATATATATATATATATATATATATATATATATATTATTACACATATCAATATTTTTCAATATATTTTTGTTTGTAATCTGTATGTGTCAATATCTTTATAAATTATATTTATAATTATACATAATTATATTAATAAATTTAATATTTAAATATATAAAAAGAAATATAAAATAATCATCCTTTAGGATCACACGAATGCAGCCATTGTTAATTATACTCAAATGCATAATTCCAAAAGAAACAAAAAATCGTACGCAATCAACACCAAGTAGTTATGATAATGTCAATGTCTACGTTGATAACGATATCTGCATCTATTTCTGTTTAAACAATTTAACCTTAAACTCATGCCATTCAAGATTTAGAAATGCATATTAGATGATTAAGAGAGAGAGTCTAAGGGAATTAGTGAGAAGGAGAAATTGATCAATGCTGTTTGAACATAAAAATACATGATACATAGTATTGCTTGCATGTGCGAAATTCATTTTTTTCATGCATTGAATGTGTAAACAACAACAATAAGTTTGGTAAATACAAAGGCCAAATCTAAGCATTAAACAAGTCTAAGGATTAAACAAGTAAAGGTGTTAGACGTGTCTAACAGTAAAAATCATCAAGAAAATTCATTAGATGACCTATGTCCATAGACAACCTTAGTCACTATGTTAGATGACTAAGGTGTTAGATGACTAAGGTGTTAGATGACTAAGGGTTAGACGACCTAAGACAAGTTAAGTCAGTAGACTTCCTAAGTGTCAGAAGACGAAGGTCTTAGACAACCTAAAGCAACTTAAGTAATTAGATGACCTAAGTGTGAGACAACCTTTAATCTTGAAACTTTTATGATGTGTTTTGATGATCTAAAACAGGTTTTTTTATCTCTAATTAATCATGAAAATTAATATATTGGTACAAGTGTTTGAATAGGAGTTTCAATGAAATGAATTACAATGAATACTATCATTTTAGAAGAAGAAAGTTTTGAATCAAACATTAAAAGGAAATTATATTGAGAAATGTCTTATGAATGAACTATTTGTTGGGAATAGTCCAAGTGTGAGTCAAAGTCCCACATTGGATAGAAAAGACAAAGTTAAACACTATATAAGAATAAAGACCCATAACAACATTGCCTTAAGGTTTTGGTGTAAAAGTAGTGTCTAAGGTCTTATATGTGTAAGACTAATGTCATATAACGATATAGAACCACAATCTCTCAATGACTATAACCATGATCATAACCATATATGAAAAAATATATAACCTATCACTATTTGATTGAATTAAAGATATTATTGTTCTAATGATTCAAATGTAAAATCAAGTTGCACAAAGTTTTCTTAAAATGATTTTCACACTCTCATTAGACACATTAAATAAATATATATATATATATATATATATATATATATATATATATATAAAAAATCCTTCTGAACAATTTTGAAATCCTACCTGGCAATTTTAGAAAATATAAATAATTAAAGGCTAAGAAATACATAATTATAGTAAATAAAAATAACATCTAAAATTTCTTAAAATATCTCAACATAAATAATAAAAGTTTATTCTCAATATAAAAATATTGTGATCTTTTATATAAGATTAATCATATGTAATTAACGTTGACAAATAAAACTTACAAAGTTTCTTTTTTTTAGTGAAATATTTGAATGTTGAAAAGTCTTATGGATAAGCATCATAAAATCAAACATTCATATTGATATTAAAGAATAAAGTGTTGGAGCTAATCTTACATGAAGTCTTATCATTTAGGAAGAATTGTAAGCATGTAACATCCCGATCGGATATTACGGATTTAAAAAAATGAAGTAAATAATAAAAAATTCATTTATTATAACTGATATTCCCAAAACGCGGGAAAATTAAAAACTTTTATTACTTTCACAATAAACCAAAATTCATAAGTGTAAATAAGATTGTAATTATCCAAAAGTCTAGAATATTCATAATTACAAATTATTTGAAAGCATAAAATCTTCATAAAAGTTCTGATAAAATCTTCTCCCAAAACTAGCCCCCTCCGTCTCTAGGCCTCACCAGATCTACCTGCAATAACATATGCTCCCGTGTACCGCGTACACTATTGCATAGTTATATATATCACACAATCACACCAATGCTGCTGTAGTAAAATCGCCTAGCGGGGGACACGTACCGCCAAGCGTTGCTCGCTTCCAAACCGCTTGGAAGGTATGATGAGTCGAACCTTGGCTCACATTCAATACTTAAACTTTAGGAATTTATTATTATTTTTGGGCTTAAAAATTTTATTTAATTGCATACTATATTATTGGATATTATTAAGTTTAATAATGCAATTGTAATTTAATTTAGGTCCTTATGAGTGTAAATAATGAATATTTTAATTCATAAATTAAGTCCCATAATAGAAATTTTGGAGAGAAATAGTTCAGGTACTAAATGTACCCCCAATTTTCATGTTTACACCTCTGCACCCCCTGTTTTTTGGTTTACACCCCTTTTGTTATTTAACTTTATTTTCTGCTTTGCACCCCTCCTTTTTACTAAGTTGCACCCCTAAATTACACATATTATTAAAACAATAATAATTAATTAATACATAAATAGCATACATAAGACTTGAACCCAAGTCCTCTCACACAATTAAAGTACTTTCAACCACTTAAGCTAGTACTTTTCCACGTCATATAAATCAGAATTAAATATGATAAATGTTCTTCCTACCCTCATTTATTAATTAATTAATTATTTAATTATTTAATTATTTAATTTTCACGGGTCTTACAAAGTACGTATGTTATCCTCACTGCTCTGATCAAGTTATGGAAGATCAATGAAGAATGAAAGATCATTGGTAAAAATTACATGAACGAGTATATATTCATATTACTCTAAAGAAACAAAAACAATTAGGAAAGGATCATTATTCATCTTCTCTCTTTTAGAGCCAACTGCACCTTCAAGTATTACTTTATCTAACCCATAACAATTGAGTATTCCATGGGTCGAGTAGGAAAACCCTTAGTTCGTCTTGTGGATGACTTCCATCTAAAATCTATTGACGAACAAACTATATAAAGAAAGACTCTTGAGATAATGAGTCTTCTAGAAGAGTTAGCATTACCCAGAAAAAAAAAATTACCTTAGCGCATTGTTGCATCACTCCTTCAAACTCTTACATACTTGATACATATGATCCACACATGCGACTATCCTTCCATCTCTACAAGAGTATAGAGGTTATGTCAAACTAAGACAAAGAACCCTATCGTCTCAACAAGAAGTCTCCAACAGGTTAACAATCTGAAGTCATTTTATATAAATTTATTTTGAAAATATCCATTATTAATAAATGTATGAAAATATCCATTATTAATAAATGTATGATGCATACAACAAGAAGTCTCCAACAGGTTAACACTTTATTCTTTTTGTGTAACCTAGCTTTGTGATAGTTTACAGATCATTTCATTTTTTTCTCCAACAAACTTGTGCTTATAAATCTTAAAATAAAAAATACATGACATTAAAAAATTTGGTGACTTCATATTCAAACAATGTCTTAATCAGTGGCAGAGTTAATATACAAATAATTTCTTTTAATTATAATATATAATCTCTTCAAATTTTGTAAATACTTGAAAATAAAATTTTGATAACACAAAATATTTTTTAAAATTCCACCACTAGCTACTAGTTTTTGTTTCCTACAATTGATTTTTTTATTGAAAAGTGTACACTTGTCCATGATTTGCAATGTACTCTCTAAAATAAAAGTGTTTTTCTTATACAATATCAATAGTAAAGCAACAATTTTTTTTTTCTTGATTATTGGTTTTATTTTAAAAGTTATTAAAAAGTGGAAACACATTAAATAAAAGAAACAAAATGATTCAGATGAATGTTTCAAATCTATGATGTAATTTTCGTTGTTATCTCCTTGGGTACTAACCTAGTGTATATGAAACCATTATTGTATTTTCGCCTTTACTTTTTGTCAAGAAAATATTCATTAGCATTATTGAAGAAAGTTTAAACAAAACATGAAGCGTTTGTAGTCCAATGGTTAGGATAATTGCCTTCTAAGCAATAGACTTGGGTTCAACTCTCGACAAACGCAAATAAAAATTGGTAATTGGGTTGCTTTTTTGATAAGGGAAATAATTTTTTATGATTAAGCACATCAAATAAGGAATGTTTTCCATAATACATTTTCTTTACAAAAAATCATGTTTGAATCCTTGTATTATTTGGTTTAGAGCTTGGGTCCACTCTTTTTGTATGTACTTGGCCATGGCTCTAGTGGTTGGTCCCATGGCTAGGAATTTTCCATCATGTCATCCTTCTTAAAAAGGATTTGTCCTCAAATCTAGAGGTTCTACCATGTGATAGGGTATAAAATGAGTCATTTTGCTAAAACGATCCACTACCACAAAGGTAGAGTGAAATCTCCTTTGGATCTTGGGTAAACAAAAGATGAAATTTATGCTAATATCTTTACTAAGGGGATGAAGTAACATGCAAGGGGGTGTATAAACCATAAGGCATAGTCCTATGACAATGCATGCAATACATCTATGATAATGTCTTTGGACTTCCTTCTCATATTATGCCAAAAGAGTTTCTCTTGAAGCATACTTAGAGTTTTATCAACTCCAAAATGGCCCATGAGTTCCCTTTCATGTGTTTCTTTTACTAGGATTATGAGATTCTTGGTTATACAAAGTTTTCCTTCTTTAAAAAAAAAGAAATTAGAAACATAGAAACCTCCTTGTTCTCTCTTTTGGCAACTAGCAAAGATGAAGGATAAATCATAATCTTGGTTATACAATTCAAATATGTGATCAAATCCAAGAATTTGGACTTCCAGTTTTGAAAACAAGTTATGCCTCCTAGATAAGGCATCAACCACAACATTACTTTTGTCATTCTTGTATTTTATCACATATAGAAATTGTTCTAAGAAATTCATCCATTTTGCACATTGCTTATTTAACTTGTGTTGGCCCCTTAGATATTTAAGTGACTCATTATTTTAAAGCTTTTTCATTAATTTGTTGTTTCATTTATTTTTATCAAATTCGCCTTTATATTTTTGCATATCATTCAAATTTACTAATTTTAATTCCATTAGAATACATCTTTACTTTGATCTTTAATTATTTATAAGAGTTAATGGGTTAAGAGTCGATTATGTATTTGTTGGAAAACGATTTAGGGTTGAGTTTACCCTATCTAATTTGTTAACTACTGACTTGGCAATACTAGAGTTAGTTAAGTATTGTTAATTTGATAGCATCAATGACAATATTATCAAATTTGGTGTCGTTATCAGAGAATATGTAAAACCCCTTTATCAAATTTTAAATTTATTTTTATTAAAATGAAAACCCAAACTCAGCTACAATAAAAGTTTCAAACACATAACCTTTGTTTCTCTTTTAAAATGCATTCTCTCCACAACCTTCATCTTCTTCATCAAGCTTCTCACTCATATTCCATCATCTTCGTCATTAGAGGTCGAAGTTGTTATCGTTGTGAAGCCCTCTTCTAATTTGATAGAAAAAAAAATCCTCTTTCTGGTAAGTTGAAAGTTCTGGCTTCTTCACAAAGTGCCCTTCTGGGTCGTGCATGCGATTCATCTTGGGTAGCATGTGCTCCTAGAGTCTTTGTTTCCTCTCCTTATTAATCAATGGTTTGTTTGGTTCGGTTCGATTGTTTATTTTCAATGTCTCTAAGTTGAGGTAGAGTTTTTGTGTGTTCTAAGGCGTCTTGGAGTTCTTAGAATTTTAAGTGGTCCTTGGAAGGTAAGGGAAGCTAAAGCTACAACTATTATGTAATAAATTTTGTGTGACCTTTTTAATTTTATTTAGAATGAATGTTTGTTTCTTTGACTTTTAGCTCTAATGGGTGAGTTTAATTTGGTCTTTGTGAATCCATAATTTGCATCTTTTAATATGCATGTGTTAGAAAATTTGGGGCTTTCTATTTTGGCACTCTCAAAATGTACAAATTGCGTTTATACGTTATACAGACTCACTGGGAGAGCCTACTGCTCGTTGAGTAAGTGACAAAATTAATTTTGATGGAGAATTTTCCTCGTTGGGCGAGAAATCCTCTCACTAGGCGAGTTGGGTTTCCAACTTTGAGTCATCTTGAAAAAAATTGAATTCCATCCTTATTAACCCAGATCGAGTTAAAATTTTTACAATAGGTCCTGGACATACGATGCTTTGTTTTAACCATTGTGGTCTTTGTTTGAAATTATATAGTGAAAGCAGTTTGTCTTGTAAGATTCCCGTAGATTAGGTTGTTGACAACTTTGACCTTTGTCACTTGTTTAGTGCATTACATTTTCTATGGGTATCCTTTTTGGTTAATTATTTTTGCATTTATTTCTTGATTCAATAATCTTTAATTTGAATGTAAGAACATAATTTTTGAAGTTTTGTACAAGTTGTAGTTTTATTTTTGAAACCCCTAACCAATTTGCATATATGTTGTTAAGTTATTATGTAATACACTTCGTGATTATGTGAATGTGTGGGAATGATACGAACTTTTGGAATATAATGATCTATGAAATTGTGCTGATCATAATGACCTTGTCCATGGCTATATGTGTTGTATATTGATGATATAATGTATGAGAATTGTTTAACAGTGAATTGAGAATGATGAATGGATTTACAGGGCAAAATCCATTTAAAGTAAGTGTGCTTTTGGTGTGAATTGATGTAAAGACTCAGGATTTGGAAGTTTAACCTGACACTCTACTAATTATTCAAAATCATGTAGAGGAGAATGAATTAAGAGTGGGAGTAGCAGGAGGTCCTGGTTGAAATAATTGTTTGTAGTTATAGGAACTAGTATAGGATTAACCTTGTGGGTGGAAGTTATCCATCACAATAGCCAAAACTTCCAAGTAGTTCCACATCAATGCTTATTATCCGAATAATTGAGTCTAATGGGTTTTTTACGATGTGTTTTGTGGCTTTAATGGTGTGAATTACCTAGTTTCTTAATATGATTTGATTCACGATATATGGCACTTCTTTTGTATATTAGTTTACCATTTCTTATCTATTTGTCTTGTGTTTATCGTTCTTCCTTTACGATGATCACCTTTACTTGTGGGAACAAATGATGAAGCAGGTAGTGAGGTACCTAGGAGGGAGATGGTTATTTTGGATGAGTGTAAAAGTGTACAGTTATATATCTTGTTGTAGTTGTTCATGGATTATCACTTATATGAAGTTTTATTTAGTAGTATTGCATAATTAAATTGGATGTTACAAAATACGGTTAATATTTTTAAATTTTTTATTTTTATTTTTTTCTTTCTTTTACAAAATTATTTTTTTATTTATTTATTTTAATTTTATTTGTTTAACGCAAATATATTTAAATTGCTAGCAATTTTTTTTTGTTTTTTCCTTCATTAAGAATTTCTTTTTGGTAAATTTTTACACTAGTTGGGAAATACTCTGGATAAGAAAGACTTGGTATTTAAGTTGTCCATTGTGACACACCTCTAGAGATGACAAATAAACCCACCCCCGTTGGTATTGCTTGAACTCGTTTCAATTTGTACGGGGAATCCCCGCATTGATTGTGTATGGGTATGCGTAGGGGAAATACTCGACTTTTTCAGGTGGGTATAAGGATGGGAATGGGGATGTACATATTCATTCTGTCCCCGTCCTCATACTCATCATATTCTCGTCCCCATTTAAATTATTAAAATACTCATAATATATTAAGTAATATATATATATATATATATAGAGAGAGAGAGAGAGAGAGAGAGAGAGAAAGAAAGAGATATACACACTTTCTATTTTTTAATTTTTCTAATTGTTTGTCTTGTCATGAAGTTCATTCGCATCTCAAAGATATTTTCGGTCTTATCACAACCTTTATGAAATTATGTTCAAATGATGTATGTCAATTAAATATTGTTTATGTCTCACATTTTAATATTTCTACTATGTTTTAATATTTTTATCTATTGTATATTTTCTTTTCACATGAGAATATCTCAATTTAAGTGTTCAATAGCATAAACCTTTTATTTATTAGGTTATAAAAAGAACCTTTTTATTCTATTATTATTATTTTTTCCTTACATCTTAAGAACTATTTTGTTTCATTGAAACAATTTTCGTTATCTCTCAATCATCGACTAGATTGATATTTGTAAGGTTTTCTTAGATCTCTAAGGTAGTTTTCATCTTATCATATCCATAAGTATAACATTATTTTCGTTTGTGCAATTTCATTCATGGTCAATCAAATTGTTTATAAAACACATATTTCATCATTTTTTAATATATTTATTTGCTGTTTATTTTTTTCATGTAAAATACTATTTTGATATTTTTATATAATTATTTTCATTTTTTAACTCATTATCATACGTGTAATTTTATCACTATAATTGTATAAAAAAATTATTTGTTATATAACTTAATGTAATTATCATGATTTTTTTTATCACCATTCAACATATATTGAACTTCAAAAGATGAAATATTTATGTTAAAATTCTATTATTATTAGTTTAATCCTTTTTTTGTGATTTTTATCAAGTGATGTATTTAATTTGAATATTTGTTTTCCTTTTTATACTTTTTTAAAAATATTTTAAAATTTTATCAACTAGGTTTCATTACTGGTTGCAAATTTAATAAATGTTTCGGTTCTTATGAAATTTTATTTGGTATTTTAATTTGAAATGTATACAATTGAAATATATACAATTATAATTTCTTTCTAAAAATTTGATATACAGAAAACAAATTGTTCTGATACAACCCAAGTCCATCTGGTAGCATCGTTAGGAACAATCACCGCGTTCTTAAGGTATTGTTTGCTTTGGAGCATGCACCTCTATTACGGTTTTGTCCTTAAAAGGCATCTCAAAGGGGAGGGAGGAATGACAATTTAAACTACACTTGACCTCAACTCGTAAGCGATATGGGACTTATTATGTGTACTGAAACAAGCCCCTAGTCGAAGGCAATGGGAGTTGTCGTTCCCACACACAACGCCAATGTTTTGACCCAACCCAAGTCCGTCCAGCAGTATCATTAGGAACAATCACCACGTTCCTGGGGTATTGTTCACTTTAGAGCGTGAAACTACGTCGCGGTTTGTCCTTAAAAGGTGCCTTAGAGGGGGAGGAAAGAACGAGTATTTAAACTATAGTGCTAGGGTAGAGAGAGCAAGGAGTATTTAAAATGCGCTTATCGTCCCCACAGACGGCACCAATGTTTCGACCCTACCCAAGTTCGTCTGGCAGCACCGCGTTCCCGACTCCAAAGAGATGTGAGACTTATTGGGTGTACTGGAATAAGCCCCCTAGTCAAGGGCAAGGGGGCTTGTCGTCCCCACATACGACGCCAATGTTTCAACCCTACCCAAGTTCGTCCGGCAGCACCATGTTCCCGTATCTGAAGGGTGGAAGGAGGAAGGAGCATTTAATTTGCACTTGACCCTGACTCTAAGCAATGTGAGACTTATTGAGTGTACTGGAATAAGCCCCCTAGTCAAGGACAAGGGGAGTTATCATGGGCGCCAATGTTCTGGTTTGACCAAGTCCATTAGGTAGGATCGTTATGAACAACAATCTCGTTCCCGAGGTATTGTCCGCTTTGAAGCATGGAGTTTTGTCTCAGTTTTGTCCTTAAACGGCGCCTTAGAAGGGAGGGAGGAAGGAGTATTTAAACTACATTTGACATCGACTCCTAAGCAATGTGAGACTTATTGGTGTACTGGAACACAAACTTCCTTTTAATATTGAATATGTGATAATATTATGTTTCTTTTACCATAATTTTTTATTATTTTATAAAATAATTATTAATTAATATTGAAATAGTAAAAAAGTAACTACAGGTATAGGCACGAGTATATACCCGTTACTCGGTGAAATGGGAATGAGACAAAATTTTGATGTCTGTCGAGTTTGAATATAAGAATAAAGATGAATTTTATCTTGAAGGATGTGTATGGGACAGCGAAAGATGTCATTTCTCCGCCCCATTGACATTCCAACACACCTCTCTTTCTTATGAGTGAATTCAACTGCCTTTTAACTTATCATAATATCATGTTGTCCAAATAGATGTAGTTCAAGAAAATCTCGGATTGGGTGCTCGAGATGATATGAAGCATGTCCTGTATAGTTATAAAAGTTATTATCACCGGTAAGTATAATCCAAATTTGTCTCGTAAGCATTGAATTCATTTGAATTCTATTTTCTAAATGTTCTCTTCTTCATATTCGGTTGAGTTTACTTTAAAATCTAGGCTTAAAATAATTCAAACAATCGTTCAAAGTTTTATAAGATGTGCACACTTAAAAGTAAACGATAGTATATTTTATAAGTTAGCAACGAAAATGTCTAAAACAATCACAAAGAAATGCACCACGCAAATGTGCTTAGATAAAAATCACAGGACTAATGAATATATCCGTTATTTTCTTACATATAGAATGAGTTTACCCAAATTATATATAAGTTTGGATAAAATAAAATAAATAATTTTTCAAATATTCATTTCTTTGAAAGATAACTTGTTTATGGAAAAGTAAAAACTATTTACTTTTAAATTAAACAGATTAGACAAACATATACAAGTGAGATTATTAAGAGTACTAAAACATTTATACAAAGGAAATCACTCTATAATGGACACTAACCTTATATTTGTACGAGAAACTTCAACTATTCCAAGAAAGTAAAATATATATTATTTGAATTACTTACATTTGAATTCTCTTTATTTTTTAAATAGTTTGTGTGGGTGGAGTAATTAAAATATCTTAAATTTCAATTTTTTTTATTTGTATAAAGTAATTTAATTTTTATTTTAAGGAAAACTCAACTCTATCATTAAGTCCGAGCTAAGTTAACTCGACTTTCGATCCGAGATGACTCATCTCGACTTTCAATCTAGGTCGACTTACGAAGATTCAACCTTTGCTAACTTGGTCCAACCTTTGGCACAGGCTTATTCGGCTCAACCTTCGACATGGTCCAACTTAACTAGACCTTCAAAATCCACTGACTCAACAATAAAAATGTGAAAATTTTAAATTTTTTATATTTTTGAGAATATTTAAATATTCTTCTATTTTATTCCTTTAAAATACATTTCAAAATTCTTTAAATTTGAATTCTTTCAAATTACTTTATCCAAAAAAATCATTTTAATATAAAAAATTTTAAATTTTCAAATAAATGAAATAATCCTTCTAAATTATCTGGTACAAACGTATCATTAATTCATTGAAACCAATTCATTTGTGTAGAATTTAGTTTTATCCATTGGTTTCAGTTTTTTTTTTAAATAGGTATTGTTTTAGTCATGATATACAGTAAGCACATATGATATTTTTAGCACGTGGAATCTGAATTAACTAAGACTACTTCCTTTTAATAAAAGAATTTAAACGATCACAAAAACTATTGTAACACGTCCACGCTACTACAATTTAGGGATCATACCACATGCGAAAGGAATATTCCTCTTATGTTCTTTACTTTACTACTCTGATAGTAGATAGACGTAGACTTTTTGGCAGATTATAATAATAATATCTGCCATGAATCCCATACGAAAATACAAAAATCACTTCCTTGAACGCCCATCTTGACTTAACCCAAAGCACGTTTACAAATAAAGGTTAAAAGGAATATCTTCTAAACACATGTTAGAGAGATTTTCTTTTCCCTTACAAATTAGGTTAAACTAAAATATATAACTAGATCTAAATCTCATCTTACAAATAAACAAGTTGATTCTGTGCACAAACCCATTTTATAAAATTGAATAAAATTTAATTTATTTTTTAATTTGAATCCATCTTAGTAGGATTTTTTAGACGTAGTCTATTATTTACTCCTAGATCTTTCTTTGTTTCTGTAAATCTCTATTTGACATAACCTTCATTGCACAAATCAACTTTTAGCGGTTATATTTAAATTCAATTTTTGAATAAATAACAAGGATCATTATTTAAAATAAAAACGTAATATTCTTTTTAGTTTTATTTTAATTTACTACTACATAATTATATATAACTGTTGTATTTATTCCTTTTCTTTCTTTTTTTCTCTAATGTTGAATGTCTATATTAAAAAAAAATGTTAAATACAGATTTCAATTAGTTGAGATACTTAATAATTTTTTTTTACTTACGTAGATTATTTATTTATAAATATATTATATTTTAAAATAAAATTGCCATTTCGTTAATGTTTGGTAGGGGTTCAGTAGGAAAAAAAAAAAGGGTATTTGGTAAAAGAATGGTGTGTTTATCATCACCTAACATTAATTAATATTCTATTTTGCGCAGATCGGGTTTGACACACCTCGTGGCATTTAACTAACAGGGTTATCCAATTGGAGAGTGTGTGTGTGTATATAAGTATATTAGAAAAGCAAGCGAAGTTGGGTTTATTTGCATAGTTTTGAAGTGTAGAAAAGAATGGGTTGTTATAGAGTAGTTCAGGTTGTGGCCATAGTCTCATTCGTGCTTTTGCTTCCAAATACCCATGCCTGGGGAGACGATGGACATGCCATTGTTTGTAAGATTGCTCAGGTACGTTAACATATCATGTCGGAATGATGTATTTAGTAAAACCTTTCTGTCAAAATCATAATACAGCGAAGAAAAGAGAAGATGTATGTACATGAAAGAAAAAAATCAATCTCATAACTCTTGTATTCTCTTGCCAAAACTTACTTAATTGATTTATGGAATATGCCACGTTGATTAGAAATAAGATAAATTTATAATACAGAATACACTAGTGCAGTAAGGGTTTTTGGCCCCGGTTATTTTCGTCATTCTGCCTCGGTTTTAGACCCGAGACATATTGGGACGAGACCAAAAGTTTGGTCTCGGTTGCAAAGGAACCGAAGCCATAAAGACTTTTTTTGTTTCGCGCACCAGCCACCATGTCCTTCAGCTTCTTCCCCAACCCGCTCACCACCGACGTCCTCGTCCGGTCCGCCGATGACCCCGGTCCGCACCCCGACAAGCTTCGGTTCGCCGTGTTCGACCGCTTCAGCGCCTCCAGCTTCCCCTTTACCACCTTCACGCGCTTCAGCACCAGCTCCACGTCCTTATCCATGCGCGCCTGGATCTCCTTCATTGCCTTCGCCATTTTTCTCTCCTCGTTCGCCTCTTGCAGCTTTCTGTACAGCATCTCCACGCTCCTCATGTCCTCTTTCACGTCCTCCACATCCTCGAAGAACTTGTCCATTCACGCATCCAACCATGGCAGATTCACCACACCAAGCCTCCGCGACGCAACCACCACAACAGATCCATTCATCACCGCGCTTGGAGCAGATCTGCACCAGTTTATCTCGTGTGGCAGCTTCACAGCAGTAGCACCTCCATTGGCGAACAAAGGCAGCGAACCACCATTGTTGCAGCTTCACCGCGAGCCTCCACGCGTGAGCCAGAAATAGATCTGCAACAGCGAAACAGATCTGCACCACGCTCACGGAGAGGAGAAAAATTTGGGTTGGCGTAGAGAAGATGAACAGGTGCAGGGTTCGCGAATTTGGAACCCTAAATAAGGTATATGGCCTCGGTTCCATTAATGACCGAGGCATAAAGTCGTATAGGCCTCGGTCCTATTCCACCAGAGGCCAAAGCCTCCACTGTCAGTGGCAATTTCGAAATTTTGGGGAACACTGACGAGTTATAGGCCTCGGTTGAGTGATAACCGAAGCATAAAATCTCTTATAGGCTTCGGTTGGATAGGGACCCGAGGCAAAAAGTTTCGAAAAATTTCAAAAATGCCACCGCGTCCTTATAGTCTTCGGTTCCGCAGTAACCGAAGCCTATAAGGGAGTTAAAAACGTGATTCTGCACTAGTGATAAATATAAATTTCTCTTTATAATTCGATTTTATATAATTGAGTTAGGTTTATAATTAACTCCTTAAGATGGTATTAGTCATCTGAAATTTATTTTCACAAAATTTGGTATTTGTTATATCTATCTTGTTTATCACTTAACGAATCATAATCGAAGATCTATTAATCTCTAATTTCGTGTTTGATATATATATGTTTCAAGGTTAAAATGTGTTGAAAATCTCACATCAACTAGAGATAAAATAGTTTACAGTATATATTACCTTATTGATTTAAAATTAAAATGTACTTAAAAATATTGAACATAATCCTTTTGTTATTAGTTGTTGTGTTTAAAGTTAGAAGTGAGACTGAAATTCATGTTCCTTTCTTATCTTTGGTGGTTTGATATTGAGAAGGCTCGGCTAAGCACTCAAGCTGCAGCAGCAGTGAAGAAACTATTGCCAAAATCTGCGAACAATGACTTGTCGAGCAAGTGTTCATGGGCTGATAGTTTAAGGGTGGTGTTTCCTTGGTCCTCTGCTTTGCACTTTGCAAATACTCCTAAAGACGCTTGCAACTACAAGAACAGTAGTAAGTTCCTTCTTCTTCTCTCAACTCATCTTCTTACTCTTTCTATCTATATAAGAAAAGTTTGTAAAAGCTTACATACAAAGGGATAACAAAAATAAATTTTCCTGTCAACGAGTATTCAGATATAAGATTCGTAACGGATAATTATTATCTGTAAATATTTACTACTTCTGGATAGTGAGTAGCGAGTATTTTAATATCTATTTATAAACGGGTTGGGTGCAGTATCATACTATTCATATCCATACGTATCCATTACCCTCAAAAAATTGAAATTAAAATTTAATTTATGTTTTATTAAGTTAGATATAATTAAAATTAAAATTTACTTTATATTTTATTTTATACTCTTTTGTAATTTTATTTAATTTTGTTTTTAATTTAGAAGATATCTTTTTGTAAATATTCACGGGTATCAACAAATTTTAAAAAAACTCGTAGATATTTTCTAATCGGGTATCCGATGAAAAAACAGATGGGTAACAAGTGAATTTTTTTTGTTACATGTCGACGAATAGACATTATTCATGTCCAACCCAGCTTGTTTTTGTCCCTACACATGTATGTTAAAATGAATCCAATCATATTTTACATTAAATTTCAAGGTTCAATATTATGTATGAATTGAACATTATTTAGCTAATAAGAAAAATATTTTGTTGTAAATTTTTATTTACCAAAATGGTTTAATGAAATTAAGTTTGGGTTAAATTTCAATTACTAATATCTATAACAATATATAAAGAGATACTCTTTTTGTATCTATATTTTTTTATTCCAATTTTATCTTTAATTATTATTTTATAAATAGTTTACCATTAACTGTTATTCTAATAACCTTTTTCGTTTTTAACAATTATTTTAAAAACTTCTTCTTTTGTATACATATTTTATTTTTTAAAAATATTTTAAAAATTAATTATATATTTTTTATTGATCTTAACTCAAATTTCTACAAAAAATTAAAAAATTAAATACATATACGCGATAACATCTATCTTTTCACTAGTGTTATTAAAGTCATTAATAACCTATCTTAATTGAGATTTAAGTATTTCTTGTTATCTCTCAATTCTTATGTTCAATATTTTCTTTTGAAAATTCACAATGAGAGATGTGTCAAATTTATATTAAGTGGTATAAACCAATTTCGTAAGATCAATATACGTTTGATGTTCATCTCTTAATTATTATCAAAATCATCCAACCAAAAACTATAAATAATTTAAATCTTATCTTATAAATAGATTTTTATAGACTTAAATTTATTTCTTTAAGATCTCGATCTAGATGTATGAATCGATTTAGTCTGATTAAGATATGCATACTTTCCACTATTCTAATATGATTTCATAGCCCAATAATTTTAAAAGTGATTGATCAAATAATTTATTTTTTAATATATATAAGAATTTATGAATTTTAAATACTGATGCCAGAAATAGAATTTAAAAAACTGAATTTGATGTAGTACTAACCTGGTCCTGAACATTCAGGGGATTGTGTAGACTTGAAAACTGGAATTAAAGGGCGATGTGTTGTATCAGCGATTACCAACTACACCAACCAGCTCCTGGAATACGGAACCAAAACTAAATGTAAATGTGAAACTAATGTTGTATTTATCCATCCACATCATTTTCGACCTCACTAATAATTTTCTTTTGTGATATCAGATAATCTCACTCAGTCTCTGCTATTCATTTCACATTTTATGGGAGACATTCATCAGGTATCTATGCATTTAAAAAACATCTATTTTTCAATTAATTAGATCACTCACATCTTATATGGCTTCTGAAGTTTCAACCCATAACACTAATGAAAAAAAAAAAAAAACGGAAACAATTAGTGAAGTTTTATGAAGGAAAGTTAATTTTAGTATCAAAACAATTAGAGGTAGTTGAGAGTGATTCACTAGCTACTAGTTGATATATTAACTATTAGGCAATAAATTTCTAATTTATAAGTTTTAAATTGACAAACTAATTTATTAGATTAAAATGATTTGACTAATAAATTAGTTGGTAAATATAAAATTATATAATTTTTAGTATAAAAATTAAAGTTTTCTTTTTCTTTGGAAAAAATGTTACTATGAAGTAATAATTTTATGTATTTTTAAAATATTTAAATTCTTAATTAAACTCTTTACTAGTTTTATTGTTTATTTAAAAGTTTAATAAATAGGGCGTTTTATTTAAATGAGTTCATATAAGAATATTAATTAAATATAATTTTTAATTTATTTTTTAATTTTCAATTTAAACTATCATGACATTTAATTGTTTTTATAATTTTTATTGTTTATACTTTTGACATTATTTGTAAAGAAGTACTAAAAAATTCAATTTGTAATGAAAATTCTTTTAAATTTGAAACAAGTAAAACATAAAAAGTAATTCCACTAATAGTAAAAATAATAAAATAAGTTATAATAAAGTATAATAATAAAGGTTAAAAGTATAATAAAGATAATAAAAAATATATTAAGATATAAATACGTAGTAAAAGAGAAAAATCAAATAAGTTATAATCTAGAAATTAGATACGGGCAAAAATTGTAAATTATAGAAACTTCTGAATAAACTACTTTGATTTGATGTATTTTTTATACGGGTTAAATGAGCCTTAAATGTTACTTTTAGTTATCTTTGATTGTTATTAAGTTTCGGTATATTAAGTTCTAAAAATTTTCTTGAAATAGTTTTTTGTAGAAAAGAAATTAATTCATAAATATTGATTTAAAAAAGTAATGGATTAAAATAAAAAACAGGACATGTTTCAAATAAATTATAAAATATCTGCATGAATTTAAATGGATGGAACTCCAACATTGAAAATATTACTTTTTTATTTTAATTAACTTCCAATACACGCTTTATGAACAGCCTCTACACTGTGGCTTTGGATCAGACAGGGGTGGCAATGACATCAGCGTTCACTGGTACAGAAGAAAGCAAACTCTTCACCATGTACGTCAAATTCCAATTTTCTCCAATCATATAACATCATCATCATCTGTTTCTGCTATTAATATAGTTTTTATATACCATATATGCGTACAGGTTTGGGATGCTAGCATTATTGAGACAGAAATTGAAAGATTCTACGATGATATTGACGATTTCGTTGATGCAATTCAAAAGAACATTACGGTATTGTGTGCAGGTTCTTCTGTTGTCTTCAACGTAAAGATTTGTCAGTTGAAGTTTTATTTTTTTTAGTCTTTTTGAATGAACAGAAAGCATGGGCTGATGAAGTAGAAGACTGGGAAAACTGCAGAAAAGATGACATATCATGCCCAACTATGTATGTCTCTAAAAATGCATTACTAAGATCATTAGTCATTGCATCAAAAATATCACTAACCTCTCATAAAAGTTCATCTTATAAATTTTAGAGTACAAGGTGTTTGAGTTAATGTTGCTTACAAACTTTTAGGAAGATTCTCCCTAGAAACTAAGATAATCCCTCGGCTAAGTGTAAACTACATTCTCAATTTCTTTTTTTTTATTCTTATTTCTTTCAAAGCATGTTTGTATTTACACAATTAAGAATCACTTGCGTGTTTTATCTTGAGTAAAGATTTTGATTGCAAATTGTTTTGAAACGTGAACTAATGCTTATTCGCTGTTAATTAACATGGTAAATGTTTCAGATATGCTTCTGAAAGTGTTGAAGATGCCTGTGCATGGGCTTATGAAGGAGCCTCTGAAGGTTCAGTACTGGATGGTAAGCAAAGGGAGTTTTTATAATTATGAAACTTTTTCTTTTATCTTATTTTGTTCTAACTATACCGTGAAAATGCACTCTGCAGATGAATACTTCTTGTCTCGTTTTCCGATAGTCAATTTGCGATTAGCTCAAGGAGGAGTTCGATTGGCTGCAACTCTTAATCGTATTTTTGACACAGGGTCTGCAATGTCAGTGTAATTTATTGAAGGTTAGAATAGGTCAACAATTTCCATGTTACAACAGAATAAAGTGTAAAAACTAATTTGTAGCTCAATTTCTAGTTTGTGAGTTTAAGATTTAAGATAACTTTGCTGATAACGAAAAGAAAAGAAAAGAAAGACATTGGGACGGGGGTGATGAGCAATTTGATATCATATTATAGGTGCTTATGCTTTCATTGAATCAAAATGAATAAATGATATTGAATACATTAAAATGTAGCATGCATCAAACTTTTAAATGTTAATTTAAATAGGGGGATTTAAGATGTAATAAAATAAAAAGAAAAATTATGTGTGTGTGTGTGTGTGAACTTTTCAAAGAAGTGAGACTTGTAATTGCAATAAACAATTTATTTGGTTATCAGTGAATGTGGAAGGAAAAATAAGAAAAAAATTATGTTAAAATTAATTCATGGATTATTTAATAAATAATATGAAAATTTTCATAAATTAATTTACGTAATTTAATTTTAATTTATAAAAAAGTTAACGTTAATTTTATTTTGGTTAAATTATTCTTTTGGTCCCTATTTTTATAGCAAAATATCAATTTGGTCCCTCAATTTTTTTTATCTCAATTTGGTCCCTCTTTTGAGAAATTTGATGCAATCAAGTCCTTTTCGTTAGTGGTGTAGTAACAGTGTTAAATGGGATGCCACGTGTTAGTTTCTGGATTTTTTGAATTTTTTATTTTTCTTTTTGAATTTTTTTTTTTGCATTTTTTTATTATTTTATTATCTTTTTAAAAAGATTTAAAAAATTAAAAAAATCGTCACGTGTCAAGCTGACATTGTGCCACGTGGTAGTGATAGTGTCACGTGTCACTATTATGCCAAGAATCATTTCTCTATTCTCAATTTGGTCCCAGTATTTTAATTTTTGTCTCAATTTAGTCCCAATTTTTGTAAAAATTTTGCAATTTTGTCTCTCTCCAAATTTAAACCAAATTTAATTTCTATATAAATGTGCACAAATATTTCTATCAAAATTGATATTTTAAGTAAATATTTTTAAGAAGATTAAGTTTATTTTAATTTATATTTTACATTAAACTTTATTAAAATTGTTTTAAAGTTGTTAATAGAAAATAATGCTAATAACAAAAAAAAATCATAAATTATATTGATATTTTATTACATCATACTTTAATATTGTTTTTTATTTGAATTTATATTTTAAATAATTGCATATTTTTAAAATGTGTAAAATTCAATAATTTCTATACAAATGTTTTAGTTGGTGTAAAAAGAATAATTATATAAATTTAAGAAAAATTAACTAGTTTATGTAACAATAAAAAACAAATAAATTTAAAATTTAAAAACAATTTTAAGTAAACTTGAATGTGAAGCAAATTTAAATAAACTTAGTTTTGTTGAAAATATATAATAAAAATATCAATTTGAAGAAAAAAATCAAATTTAATAAAAATATTTGTATAGAATTTATATAAAAGTTAACTTTTGTTTCAATTTGGAGGGGATGAAATTGCACAATTTTTACAAAAAATGGAACTAAATTGAGACAAAATTAAAATACAAGGACCAAATTCAGAATGAGAAAATGACACCTGACATAATTGTGACACGTGGCACTGTCACGACCACGTGGCACAATGTCAGCTTGACACGTGACAAATTTTTAATTTTTTAAAAATATTAAAAAAAATAAATAAATATTCAAAAAATAAATAAATAAATAATTCTAAAAATCAAGAAACTAACATGTGGCACCCAATTTAACACCGTTACTACACCACTAATGGAAATGACTTGATTGCATCAAATTTCCAAAAATAGGAACCAAATTGAGATAAAAAAAATTGAGGGACTAAATTGATATTTTTCTACAAAAATGGGGATCAAAGGAATAATTTAACCTTTTATTTTTCTTTCACAAAAATGGTTCCTATAGAACCAAACTTATATTACTTTTTTATTTTTGGAGTTTATTTAAAGAATTTTATAAGTTTTTCTACTACATATAATAAAGTGTCATCAGTCACGATGGGGAGAAAAATAAAATGTGTAAATGGGACTAGTCAATTAAGATAATTGTTTAAGGGTTAAATATGTTTTTTGTCCCTTAACTTGGTTCCTAGAGAACTAAACTCATATTACTTTTGTATTTTTGGAGTTTGTTTAAAGAATCTTATAAGTTTTTCTATTACATATAATAAAGTGTCACAAGTCACAATGGGGAGAAAAATAAAATGCGTAAACGGGACTAGTCAATTAAGATAATTGTTTAAAGGGTTAAATATGCTTTTGGTCGCTTAACTTTAAGTGAAAATTGGAATTAGTCTCTCTTTAAAGTTTTGACCCAATTTAGTATCACTAGTGTAAAATATATATATATATATATATATATATATATATATATATATATATTAGATCGGTTTTAGAACGCATATTAAATCGGTTCCGTAACCGATCTAATATACAACGATGTTAGATCGGTTCTAAAACAATCGATCTAATACTTTAAACTAGAAAGAAAAAACAGACGTGCACTCACACTCCTTGTCTCAACTTGAATGATTGAAATTCAATATGCATACACAACAATTAAAGACAAATGATCAATACATATTACACCAGAACAGAAAACATCTCCACAAAATTTCAAATTTCCATTCCTAAATCAACATGAACACTAAAAAGTAAATCATTCCAGAAAATTAAACATTCATATGAGCAACTCTATATGGTTTTAACAGACCCTTAACCTACCCCCAATCAACCCTAATCATCCTTGGAATAAACCCAAATCAAGAAAAAACAAAATAGATAAACACAGCAGCAGAAGTGCGAGTAGTGGAGGCACGAGCAACGGCGACGCGAGCAGCAAAGGCGGAGCGGATGCGCGAGCAGCGGAGGTGCGAGCAGTAGAGCGGAGGCACGACCAGCGGCGATGAGGTCTGGTGGTGAGCGACGATGAGGTCTGGTGGTAAGCAGTAGTAGCAAGAAAGAAGAGAAAGAAGAGAAGTTGTTGTGACAATGAAAAGGGTTTCACATTTTTGTTAAATCTGCGAAGAGTATTAGATCGGTTGAATTTTTAATTGATCTAATAAGTGAATATTAGATCGGTTATATAAAGAACCGATTTAAAATTTACATATTAGATCGGTTAAAAATTCAACCGATCTTATATGCTTCCTAGTATTTACAAGTTTGCCACCACGTTTTTCTTTAGATCGGTTTTCACATAACTGATTTAATATCTTGTTTAGAATGTCCTTTTTGCTCTAGTGTATCCCAATTTTAGAAATACGTGAATTTAGTCATTTTTACCAAACTTTTAAGTTTATTTGACATTTCAATAACATTTTATGGAAGTATTTAAGTTAACATTGAAGCTAAAATTTATCAAATAGACTATCATGAAATATGCTTGAAATGTCAAATAAATTTAACAAAATTTGGTTAAAAGGACCAAATTCACACATCTTTTTTTTTTAATTTTAAAAAAGTTTATTTATAAAATTTGTTTGTATATATACTTATAAATGAATATTTAAAGCATATTTAAGCATATAAATATTTTTTAAGTTTTTAATTGATTAATTCATATTTTTAATTGGAAAATGTAAAATAATTGTTATATTTACATATTAAATTACTCTATTATAAATAATAATTGGAATTAGTTTGTAAGTGTTAATGATTTAAATTAGAATAGTATTATACATTTATATCTCTACAAAAATAATATAGAAAACTTAATATTTTCAATTATTTTTAATTTTAAAAAAAGGCCAATAGGTTAAGGATAGGCTAGAAAGGCCTTGCCAAAACAAGCTAGCGGGTTAAAATTGCCAACCCGACCCGCCTCATTTTGGCATGCTAGTAGGCTGACCCTTCGATCCCAACCCACTTTGTCACTTATACTTTTGATGAGTTTTTCTATATTCTACATTATAAAATTGTAAGTGAGATTAACAAAAAGCATAGCAAACATTACTAAGGAAAACACGTTACGTTGGGATCATCGACCCACACCAACGAACCAAGTCGGGATCATCATCACTCAAAACAACTAAACCCAAGGTTAAATGTGCTAATTTCATTATCAGGTAATTAAATGACTTGGAATGAACCATGAAATCATATTGCTCTATAGGATTAACGGCTTGCTAGAAGAGCCATTTGTTGATGAATAGTGCATAAACCCTCCCGCCAACATGAATGAGTTAAGGCAGAGGGCTGCCAAGTTCATGTGGGTAGAAGATATGAGGAAGTACAAGGATAAAAAAAAAGCCTTTATAGTAGCACTTGACTCTACTGCATCCACAAGCTCCAACTCTAACTTAGTATGTTAGTACTACGCTAGTTGAAAAGAAAGAGGTCGCAAAGGTACCCGCACCTAAGAGTAATGTCGACCCACAAGAGCATAAGCCCGTGTAATACTCGCACTACGAGCCCCTCAATGCTCGCAGATCGCACATCCTAGAGGAAGCCGTACAAGCCGACCTCATCCCACCACCAAGAAAGTTCCAAAGTTCGCTTAATGTTGACATGAGAAAATACTGTAGCAACCATCGTAACAACAGCCATACAACTAATGAGTGCACGAACCTTAATCGCTTTGTTAAGCGAGAGGATGAAGGAGTATCTAAGGTTGGGTACCACAGGTTTGATGACAAAAGAGATGAAAGGATGGACAAAGACAAGTATGAAAGAAGAGAAAAACCAACACAACAGGACAATAAGCAACAAGATCATCAAGATAACAAATCATCCTTGAGGGGTATAATCTATACCATATCTCGAGGCTTCGTAGTGGGAGGCTCTTCATCCTCGACAAGAAAGAAGCACTTGAGGGTCGTACAATCAATGCATGCAATATCACGAGGATACAAGATGAGGATGCCCTCAATCACATTTCCAAACTTTGACTTCCAAGGAGTCAACCCGGATCATGATGACCCCATAGTTATTGTAATAGAAATGAATAATATTTCGGTAAAAAAATATATTGATTAATCATGGCACCTCAGTAGATATACTTATTGGAAAACATATAAGAAGCCCCAGGTTCTAGAAGACTTCATGATTCCTTGTGATGAACCAATATACGACTTCTTTGGAGAAAGAGTAGAAACCAAAGGATATATCAACCTCTATACCACCTTTAGAGAAGGAAGCATAACCAAAATCATACCCATCTTATACATGGTAATTGATGCGCATACGTCCTATAATGTTTTACTACGATTACCATCGTTGAATCTTCTTGGAGTCGTGGTCTCCACCCCCCATCTTGCTATGAAGTTTGTGTTAGCTTCAGGGGACATAATTATAGTGCACGAAGATAATAAAAGAGCTAGAGAAAGCTCCATAGCAAGTTTAAAGTTACCATTCCCTCCGCTAAGTACCAACAATATTGAGAAGGCCTCGACCCATGGACTAATAATGATGAAAGGATGAAGCCCGTTGGAGAAACCAACGCCTTTCCCCTACCAAATGAAGGTCAAAGTTTCAAGATTGGATCTATGATCAACACAAAAGGAGAAAGAGTCATTGACCAAGCCTTGACTGCCAATGCCGACTTGTTCGCATGGACAATGGTTGACCTCCCAAGGGTCGATCCTAGGGGGCATTGCATCGTCTATTTGTTTTCAAAGGAGAAAAACTCATTTCATAAAAGAAGAAGAAGCTAGGAGAGGAAAGAAGAAAGAAGAAAAGCTGCCAAGGTTGAGGCTAACAAATTGTTAAAGGTCAAGTTCGTGAAAGAAGTAAGAAATACGACATGGCTTGCCAACGTCATACTAGTTAAAAAAACAAGTGGAACATGACGTGTGTCTGTGTGTAGACTATACAAACCACAACAAGGTGTGTCCTAAAGATGCATATCCATTACCAAGCCTTGATCGATTAGTAGAGACGTTGTCGAGCACAACATTAAGCTTCTTGGACACCTTCTTAGGCTATAATCAAATTCCCATGGTAGAGGACGATAAGATGAAAATTGCCTTCATCACAGAGGAGACCAACTATTATTATGAGGTCATGCCTATTGGCCTAAAAAATGCTAGAGCGACGTATGAAAGATTGATGGACAGGGTATTCAACCATTTAATTGAAAAGAACGTAAAAGTATATGTTGACGACATGGCCGTTAAGTCCCCAACCTCGGCACAACACTCTCAAGACCTGTCTCAGGTCTTCTCTGCCTTGCGTGCATACAACTTACGTTTGAACATGTATAAATGCATGTTTGAGGTAGACGGAACAAGTTTCTTGGATTTATGTTGACACATAGGGCTATTGAAGCCAACCCAAAAAAAATGTGAAGTAGTGATCGAGATGAAAAGTCCCAAATACATGAAAGAGGTACAACGCCTCATTGTGAGGTTAACAACAATATCATAGTTTTAGCAATTATTTTTCATAAAAAATTTGTAAGAAATTTTTCGTGAATTTTTAAATTTCAAGGTAACTAATTGCCCTTGAAAGTATTACCTTCTAATCAAAATTTGTAAGAAAAATTACAAGAAACACTTTTCCTGCAAAATTTTATAAAAAATTTGCAAGAAAATCTCCATGAAATATGGAAAATCCTAAGTGTACTCTTAGCACAACACATCATAACCAATGAAACATTTGCAACCATTCAACCTCAAGAAACTAAATTGCAAGAGGAATACAATTTGGAAAGGTGTTTGGATAGCTATAATTTGGAATTTGTGGAATCAAAGGAATGAAATAATATTAGGGATGAGAGAGTTTATGTAGAGGAAATTATTTATATGGCACAAATGAAAGCTTAGGCTTGGGTTAGATAAAAATATCCAAGGCAACATTTTCATATTTAGATTGGTATATAAATCGAATAGAGTGTACAAAAGCCTTGAAGGGTTGATATATAGGTGATGCTAAGAGTTGTAGTGGAAGTGAGTCACAAGTGAACATATCGGATTGGAAGTAGTTGAATGGATCAGGGAGTGAGAAGGATTAGGAGTGTTGACTTCATTTTGCATATACAATAAGTTCATAAAATAAGGTAAAAAGCAAATAAAAAGTTTAAACTTGGGACAGAGGGGATATAAAACAAAATTCAAGGCATCTTATTGCACCAAAAACTTATATATATTGTATGGAACAACAAACAAGGTATGTTGATTGTCACTACTCATGGATGAATGTCTAGAAAATTCACAAGGGAGTATGGGACTTTGGGAATGGAAGATTGCTTAAATGAAAATGTTTTTAATTTGTTAGGTACATTAATTACTATGTATCGGGTATGATTAGTCTTTGTAACCACTATGTATACTGATTAACTATGTAATCGGGTACTATGTAATCGGGTTGAAACGCTTCTAGTGTCTAATGTAAATAAACTTTCATATGTTTTTGCCAATAAAAAAAATGTATTAGATCATTCAAGTCTTAACAAGGTGGTATAATGAGCATTTTTAGTGTCATTGTTCCTGTCCTTATTAGTCCTTCAAAAGGTTGTGAAAATAATGTGTGAAAGTTTAAAAGAGATTCCTACCATGAGGTGGTAAATGACAAACCTTTCATATTTCAATCACATCTTTTGACCTAGTTTTGTAAAAGATCATGTTGTTACATATTTGTTACCAAAACTTAAGTTTAGTGCTCAATCTCTTAAGAGAAGAAAAATATTTCTTTTAAAAGATAAGTCAACAGAATTGAAAGAGGTCAACAATAACTATTTTTAATAAAATATATTATTATCAAAGGAAAATTTCAACCTGCAAAATCTATATTTGAATAAATATCTCATTGAAAAATTAAGTTCATAATATTAATTTGGATACCAATTATTAGATCAAGTTCTTATCACTAAAGTAAAAATTATAACAAATAAATTTAATATAACTCATTCATTTTAACATATAATAATTAAACACTATAATTTGATTGTGACTTAACTTATATCTAACTTATGCTATGAAACAATTCATACACGATATAAGAGTTTAATTTAGAAAAAGAAAATAAAAATGAATAAATTAAAAGTATATTGAAAAAATGATAAGACAATAATGAATAAAATTGCATTCTTAATGATTTGGTGGAGTAAAATATATGGAAAGATACCTTTTGATAATTAAGTAATATGGAAAATTTATTAAAAGATAAATAATTTAAATAATATAAGACCAATCACTTACTTTATGTCCAAACATGTAGTAAAATAATATTTCTTATTTTCATTGATTTGTTCTATCATCTTCACCGTACAAATATAGGAACTTTAATTCAAAAAGGGTTTGAACCTATGATGCACCAATACTTAATCTTGGGTCACATATATGTGTCTGACACGTATCGTGTCCGATACTTTAGCGATATTTATCAATGAAGTATCTAATTTATAAAGTCTTAGTACAATACAATAAAATCTTTGAATAGTGAGCAATTTTAGTAAAAAAAATAATTAGTCACTATATAGTGACCAACTTTAGAACTAAAATAGTTCAAACAAATTATAATTGATTTCTAAATTGATAATTAAAATAGTTTCAATTATGAGTTGGTTTTTAAATTGGTCACTAACATTAGCTACCAGGTTTTAACTACCAAAATAATTGGTCTCTAATTAGGAAATTTGGATTCACACATTAACAATCATATATATATATTTGTTTGTAAGAATTATTGTACACTTTTCAACATTCATATATCACGTATCTATCACGTGTCGTATCCTATTATTTTAAAAATAAACGTATCAACGTATCGAATACGTATCGTATCCGATACACGTATCGTATTTGTGCATCATAGGTTTGGACAATTATTTCAGATTTTCAATTATGCTGCACAATTACATTGGCTAGCAATATAACTACATAGCTACCATTGATACGAATAACAATTATATTAATGTCTCTGCTTTTGTGTGCTTTCCACTCTTTCTAAATTCCTATGTGTTATACAGAGCATGGTTAGTCCTGTGAAGTAGAGAGAGGCACTAAGCATTGTTGTCAACATTGTGCAAGCATTGGTGTGTGAAGTGCGTAGCCCACAAAGAGTAATATCGAAGAATACCGAGAAGAGTTGAAGGTATCAAAGATCAGCGGGGTTCTTGCATTCACAATTTCAAGATGGCTGGGAATGGAAGTATCATTCAAGGTGCAATACCAATGTTTGATGGAAGGGGTTTTGATGATTGGAAGATAAAGATTCAACCAATCTTTGGATTTCATGATATAGTTGAGGTGGTGATGATCGGGTTGGAAGATCCTAGAACAAAAGCTATTGATGAAGCCAAGAATCTTCAGAAGTTAGACAGCAAAGCCAAATTCCTCATATACCAATAAGTTAGGCCTAAAATCTTTAACAAAATTTTGAAAGTTACTTAACGAGTGTATATTTTGGTCCTCAATTAATCTTTAATTTGGGAATTTAATTGATTTTAATGTTTAAAAAATGATTTAATAAGGATTTGTAATAATTAGGTTTATCAAGTTTGTGAGATAAAAATGGGTTAAAAAGTTATTTTAGTTGCATAAAATATTCTTGAATATTCTAATGTTTGTTGATACAAAAGTTAAATTTGGTTAATTAAAAGTGTGAAATTAAATTGTTCAAAGATACAAAATAAGGCCAAAATCAATAAATTATGGAAGAAAATAAATCAGGAGCTAAATGCACCCCTAAATTACATATATACTCCCTCTTTCAGCAATGAGCCACACAGACAACCTATTTCTCCACCCCCTAATTTACTAACTTTCATCCCTTCTACTACTTACTAAATTGTCCAACCAAAACACATCATGTTATCAATCCTCACTAAAACATCTAAACCGATCACATCATGCCAGGTCATCATCTTCTTCAACCCTTCATCTCAACCAAAAACCCTAACTTCTGCCTTCTGCACCTTGACGTTGGCAGCCACTACGCCGTCACAACCATCTACTCCACCGTGACTAAAACGACAAACAATGTCACTAGCAAAACGTCACCTGAAAACGTAAAAATGCGAGAATGTCAACCACACATTAAAATACACTTGTGATAATCTTTGGATGGCTGAAAAGTGATCAAACGATGCATGGAACTCTTGAATCTCCTTTTTGCAAGTTTAGGTTCAATTAGGTAATTTTAGTGGTCGCATAGCTTTGAATTGTGTTGCTAATTAGTTTCTTTAGTTTTAAATTGTAGAATGGATTGGGAGCTAAGGTGTTGAAGTGAGCTTAGTCTTGGAAGGTTGCTAAGATGAATGAACCATGATAAGAAGATCAAGAGTGTGTCATACAAGCTAGCACGTGGGAGGCAATTTGAGAGGTGCTTAAAGGCTGCTATGAGCCATCTGGATTGGCCAATGCCTACAGCAAGTTACAAGCATGAAGAGCCAAAGAGAAGTGGAAAGAGTGACCTGTTATGGCCTTGGCAAATTGCTGGAAGACTTGCAACCCGAGTTGCAAGTGAAAGTTGTTAGGTGTTAGGAAGAAAATAGTTGGTTAGGTAGTTAATTTTTACTTGTAATAGAACTGGAGGATTTGTAAGTGTTAAACTCAATTCATTCAACACACATATTCATTCATTAAACCACACTCATTAGCCACACATCTCTCACTCATTTTCTATCCATTCAAACACATCACAGTATAACTTTCACTAGTTTTGGTGAACCATTGTTGTTGAATTTTCGTAGAGTAATTGTGGAGGCAGCAACCACACAATAGGTGTTGCAATCCAATTCTCCTTTGTTGTAAGGATTTCATTCATTTTCTATTAATCAAACCATGCTTTCCCTTTTCAATTCTGTGTTACTTTTTATTCTACACTTTGTTGGAGAACTCTTTGGAAAAATGACCCCACAGTAGGGATTGAACCAAAGACCCTTTCCAATTTTCTTTTTTCTGTGGATTAACATGTTTTTGGATCGAATTGAGCTAGTGACTTCAAAACCAACATTGATTCAGTGACTTCTCACGACTATGCTACCATTACTTCCTTTTTCCAACTTCAATTCTACATAATTTAGGTTCATGCTTGAACTTAGTGGCTGAATTTCGAAATTCACTTGATAATTGACTTCCATTGGCATAATCCATAGATTCAAGTAGATGTAAAGTCATCTATTTTATCTCACGAGTATTCTGAGAGTAATTTCGAATTTAATTCACTAATTTCGCATACCGACTTGCAAATTCTGTAGAATTATTCATCGTTGCACTGTTCCATCTAATTTTGATTTTGATTTCATTTTTCTCATGTATTTTGTGCTCGTTTCTTGTTCATAATCCATTTATGATGCTATACACGAGGTATTTGAACCATTTACACAATCAGTTCATGCTACATTTTCGCAATTCACATTCTCACATCCATGTTTGTTAAGTTTGTTAGTTTAGGGTTCACATTTTAGGATCTCGAGTTTTACTCTATCATTTTGGCTAATTCTTGTTTGTCTAATCAATAAAGAGCATTTAGAGTACTTCTGCATTCATACATTTTCAATTCATGCATTAAAATTCGTGTTAGGATGTTACCCTATACCTATGCATATGAACACTCTCAGGCAGTTTTTCTTGAATTTTGCTTTTCGCATTTTTAGCTATTAATTCGTTTCTGATGATGGATTTGTGTTTCAATTAAGTGTTAAAAGCATTTTTCATGTATAGATTGAATTTAGGATAGCTGCATTGTTGATTCATGCATTAGCATACATTAGGATCAGAGTGAACTTTCATTAAACACTTTAGTTGCATTTGAGTTCATTTAGGTATTTCATCAAATAGTTTACATTTGCATACATTTGTGACATTCTAGTTTCAGTTTTAGTTCAGATTTTAGTAGATTTTATAGATTTTCTCCATTTCATAACACATATTCAAGAATTCATTCAATTGCTTTTGCCTATTAGATTTATTCTTGGTTGACCACTACACTATATTAGTTAGTGAGGAAATCGACTATTGACTAAATATCTACGCAACAAGAGGTTTATCACTTGCGAGGTTGTGGCTCCGATCCGGTGGTGTCGTGAGGTGCAGATGACGACAAAATTGTGGCAGTTTTGAGAAATTGCTACCTTTGAAAGCTAAAGAGAAATTGTGGTTAATTCATTCAGATGTTTGTGGCCATTTGCAAGTAGAGATACCTGTTGTTAATAAGTATTTTTGTACATGTATTGACGATGTTACCAGGAGAACATGGGTGTTTGTTTTGAAGAGAAAAAATGAAGTGCTTGATGCGTTTAAAAGATTCAAGACTTTGGTTGAAAAGCACAGTGGTATGAGGTTTAAAGTGTTAAGGACAAATGGTGATGAAGAATATATCTCTAGTGACTTCTCGAGACTTTGTTAAGAAGAAGGATTGATCCATGAGGTTACTCCCCACTACACACCTCGGCATAATGGCACAGCGAAAAGAAAGAATAGGAGTTCGCTAAACATGGTGAGATGTCTATTGAGGTGCAAGAATCTTCAATTTTTTTCTATTGGCAGAAGCTATCAGCTCAACCCCACAAAACCGGCTTGTAAGGTGATGATTACACCCACTTATATATTGTGACAATATGCAAAGTGGTGACTATTGCAACTCGTGAAGACTAGTTATTGCATCAATTAGATGTAAAATCTTCATTTCTAAATAGATTTCTTGATGAAGAGGTATATGTGGTACATCCATAAGGGTTTGAGATTAAAGAGCAGGAGCATAAAGTCTACAAACTTAAGAAGGCCTTGAATGCACTAAAGCAGGCCCTAAGGACCTAGAATTAGAGGATTGACGAGTTTCTTGGTCAAGCAGGGTTTCTAAAATGCACATCAGAACTTGGTGTATATGTCAAGAATTTCTCCGAGGGTGCATAAGCAAAAAAGATTATCACTTGTTTGTATGTAGATGATCTTCTCTTGGCTGGCAGTAGTGAAAAGATGATCATGGATTTCAAATCATAGATGTTGAGTGAGTTTGAGATGAGCGATCTAGGAGAGCTAAATTACTTCCTAGGCATTGAGTTCCTAAGAACGAAGCATGGAACATTTATGCATCAGAGTAAATATGCTCATTATCTTCTTTCTAGATTCAACCTGAGTGATAACAATTTTATTGGAACACCACCAAAGGTTTTTCTGAGATTGGAGAAAAATCCTACAAAATAGTTTATTGATCCTGCTGCTTATAGAAAATTGGTGGGAAGCTTGAGGTATTTGTGTTAAACTAGGCCTGACCTGATTTATAATGTCGGCGTGATAAGCAGGTTCGTACAAGAGCCTAGACAGTTACACCTCATTGCAGCAAAGAGAATTTTGAGGTATTTGAAAGGCACAGCTGGAGTTGGTATTTTGTTCCCAAAGGAAAAATTTGATCTAAGGTTAGTTGGGTACTCAAATTCAAATTCAGATTGGTGTGGTGATAAGGATGATAGGAAAAGCTCAATTGGTTATATCTTCTTCCTTGAAGAGCACCTTAGAGCTCCAAAAAGGAGCATGTAGTTGCTCTTTCTTCTTGCGAGGCTAAGTACATAAGTGCATCAAATGCAACATGTAAAGCTATATGGATAAGAAATCTCATCGGTGGTTTAGAGATTGAAGTTAAGGAAAAAACAAAGCTAAAGGTAGACACAGATCAACAAATGATTTAGCTAGACATCCAACATGTCATAGGAGCAAACATATAAAAACTAGCTTTATTTAATTGGCTATACTGCACTGTTACATAGGCTAGCTATATTACTAACATAGCTGCCATTGATATGAATAACTATTACGTTCACGTCTTTGCTTTTGTGTGCTTTCCACTCTTTCTAAATTCCTATAACAATAAAATATAATCCGTTTCCTTTTCACCACCTAACAGAGTGTTTAAAACGTGGGTCTCTTCCATAATTATCAATAATTATCAGAAAAAGAAAAGTGTATACGAAGGCATTGTTTCGGGATCACACTAACGTGGCAAGTAAATATTTGTAGTTTCCTTTATCTTCCCATTTAGTTGGCAGACAGAAATTAATCGATATATAATATTTCCATGTTTTGCTCGCCTACAATATTTTATAATATCGTCCAACGTCCATGTCCACCTAAAGCATATAAATATTATTTCTCTACACATTGCATTCACATCAGTAGGGCCAATTTTAAAGAGTAATGATATTTTCACAAGTAAATTTTTATATTCGTTTAGTACTATTTTTTACTATCTTTATTTTTTTCTTTTTTAAATATAAAAATTCATTTTTTATAATTATTTTACTCCATAATGTATAAAGTAGCATTACTCAATTTAAAATGAGAAAAAGAAAGGGTTAAAACTTCGCAACCCCATTATGCAAACAGATAGAGGGGGGTGTCAGCACCAGATAGGGATGGCAAAATGGGCCGGGCCCGATGGGCCGGCCCGTCAGCCCACAAAAAAGACACGGGCCGGGTCAAGAAATTCAACCCGCCAACCCCCTACAGCCCGGTCCGTCAAGCCCGCTGGCCCGTCGAGCCAACCCGTGGGCTAAAACGGGCCAGCCCGCGGCCCGTCCAACTTAAGTAAAAAAATCCCACGTGCATATTTTATTTTCAGCATCCCTCACACAACTCACACTCTGCAATATTGACACACTCTGCGCTCCCCACCACCCACCCACAACACAATCTCTCCCTCCGCGCACTCTCTCTCTGGGCTCGCTTCTCTTCCACTGACGTCGCCGCCGGCCACCGCGAAACACACAGGCCACCACGCTAACCATACCCGCCGCTTCTCTTCTCCTCCACCTTCACATCCACCACGCCGTTGGCTATTTCGAGAAAACAGCGTCCACGAACACCGCGAAAACAGCGGAGCCACCGTCGGACTGCGATTGGCGGACGATTCCGACCGCCACGACCACCGCGAAGACAGGTATGTTCCTAATTTGAGTTGTGGTTCCATTTCTCCCGTTTTGTAACCTAAATTCCCAATTTTGTTAACCCTAAATTTCTGATTTTCTGATTTCCGACCACCACGACCCATTCTGTGAATCATGAATCGTTCGTAATTGCTGGTGCTGCTGCTGTTAATGGATGTTCATCGTTAAATCTTCCCCAATTTCAATTTGCGTAGCTGCTGCCGCTTATTTGGATGAGCAATATTCAGGTAACCATGTGTTGGACTGGACTGCTGCTGCTGTATAATGGTGTAATTGTGTTGCTGTTTTGATGAATTATTCACCACCCTTGTTAGACTAGAAATGCTTGGATACAAACCTCAATATGATTATCGTTTTGATTTTCTGTTATTTATCCCTTGGTTTATTTGAACTATACACGATGACAGATATGTTGGTAGCTAAATGCAATGTGATCCCTGCAAGTTTATGAAATTGAATGAACCAAGTTTTGTTATACTCAAATTTACTATCTTTTTAAGGAATTCCATATTCATATGTCTATTGATGGTGTTATGTTGTTGTACAAGCCCTGATTTGAGTGACTCAGTTATTTGAGTGACTAATAATGTGTATGGAGGTTGATCTTGCTGAATTTTCTCGAATTTGATATTGATGAAAATTGAAGGTGAGTAACTTTGTTCATATAAATTACAGATACATTGTTTGTTGATAATAAGTACTGCCACTGGTTCATATTTAGATGTGTGTACTGTACTCTGCATGTTTCAAACTGGGATTGAGTTGTTTGGCATTAACTTAAATTGAAAGCAAGCCTATACAATTTCTGCCACTGGTTCACACTGCAGCACATGTATTAATTTTTATGCACATCTATTTTTATGTGTAATCTGCTTATGCTAGTCTTAAATGCTTCTATTTTTCTTTTGTGTAGTTGCTTGCACTTTGGTTATGCTCCATGCCGAATGATGTTCTGATTCAGACATGTTATTAATGCTGCAAAAGTGACCTTGATGACTTGCAGTTGCAGAGAGCAAAACGTCATTTACATGTGTTTTTAATCATTTCAATTTGTTTGGACTTTCATGATGCTCCTCTTTTTAGGTTACATTAAATCATGGACTATTGTATTAATGCAGACCAC
>Ga0214543_1001513_pt1 | contig 44973 bp, 36 predicted proteins | sample CNSS2metaG_FD_160094 | JGI IMG/M metagenome (GOLD analysis project Ga0214543, IMG submission 160094) | Root nodule microbial communities from cowpea collected in UCLA plant growth center, Los Angeles, California, USA - CNSS2 | ecosystem: Host-associated > Plants > Roots > Nodule | place: USA...
GGACTATGAGCAGGATTGGCTCGTAGGGTTGGACCACGAAAGGGATAGTTTCGTGGAAGCACAGTGAAAATCCCATGACCTAGTTTCATGCATGTGACTCAGGAAGGAATCTGAGATCAGGGTGGATAACGTATAATTAACATGTAACTGTAAATTTTTATTTAGGACGGGTATCATATTTAATTTGTTTAATATGCATAGCTCACCCTATCTGTGTGTGCATGGCGATGATCGGATGATTCGTTATCCGGGAGCAGATGATTTGACAGGTGAGCCGGGAGATGCTTGAGGCCAGAGAGAGCGGGAAGATATGGGCTTTTTGAAGATTTAAAGTTTTTGATGTACTTATGTTTTGGAACATTAGCCGTTTTGGCTTTTATGAGTTGTAATGTTTTAATTGAGAACAGTTGCAATGTTTTGATATTACGATTTTAAATTTCCCGCGTTTTGGAAATCTGCATAAATAAATGAGGAAATTTTTTTTTATATTGTCGTATTTAGTCTCATTTATTTAATTGTTTGTGATTTTTTTTTAGGTAATATTCCTTCGGGATGTTACAGGAGTCGGTTACGCGTAGGGAAGGTGTTAGCACCCTACAGCGCCCGCCCGAAGGCGGTACCTTTAACTAAAAATGCAAAGTTGATGTGATTTTCAAAATATTAATTTTCCCCAAAAATAACAAGACAAAAATGTTAAAAGAAACAAAAATATTTTTTTTTTAATTTTTGGGCCCGACAAGGATTGACATTGGTCCTACGTATTCTCATTAAAGATGAGAAATCAGGGTTACGTATTTCTTTAAAAGATATTTGCAAAACAATTGAGAAAAAGATTTGATTTCTTTTAGAGGTGAACCTGACAAGGATTGGCCTTGCTGCTACGTATCTCACAATGGAGAATCAAGGATCACGTAGTTCTAAAAAAAGACTCGTTTGAAAATGTTGATGTTTTTCTATTTTGAAAATTTTATATTCTTTGGGTATTTTTGAATTACTTGAAAATATGTGTCACACGACGCGAGCGGGTCAGACAGACACTAAAAGAGAAAGAAAAATATTTTTTTTGTATTTTTGAAAATCAGTGTCACACGATGTGGGCGACCGGACAAACACAATAAAGCAAAAAGAACATTTTTCATATTTTTATATTTTTTATTTTTTTGTAATTTTTTTTTATATTTTAAAAATATTTTTGTTTTATTTTTTTTAGAAAATTATAAAGGTAGAATTCAATATAAAAAAAAGGATAAAAGTGGAAAAACAAAATGTGAGGGTGCATGGATAATGTGTGAGGTGCATGAAGTAAACATAAAACATAGGCCCAAAACAAGATAAACATAAACAAGGGTGTAAGGTTATCAATTATAGTGGTGCACGAAGTAAAACATGAAACAAGGGTGGCAGGGGTGCGAAGTTAGTAAATATCAGGGGTACTCGCAGATAAAATTAAAATAGGGTGCGAGATAAAGAAAAAAGGGGGTGCACAGAGTAAAGTATGAAACAAGTGTGGCAGGGGTGCAAGTTTAGTAAAGATCAGGGGTACTCGCAACAAAAATTAAAACAGAGATGCAAGATAAAGGAAAAAAGGGGGTGCACAGAGTAAGACCTGAAACAATACACAAAAGGGTGAGAATATTAAAAATGGTGGTGCATGAAGTTAATGGGAGCAGATTTAAACCTAAACCCATAAATAACTCTTAAACATAGAAAGCAAAACCCTAAAGAGCGTTTCTTCTCCTTCACACCAACCCTCACTCACGGCCAAACAACTTCACTCCCTCATAGCACCAACAAAACGACACCTACCTGCGCTACACCCGTTCCGGCAGGCCAGGGACGCCGGCGACGACGCCGACCACCACTCACCGGCGACACATCTCTTTCTTCCTTTTTCTCCAACGCGCGAGATCCTTTCTCCTTCCTCTGTTGCAAGAAAAAAAAATGAAACCAACCCCACTGTGTGCTCCGTCACGCCTCCATAGCCGATCAAGACTGAGAGCTCGCCACCCCGCCGTGACCAGGCAGAGACACCTCCGGCGACACCAACTTCCACTAGGGACGTCGATGGCTTTATCTCCTTCTCACTGTTTTCTGTTTTTGATTTGTGTTGGGTGGTTATGGGAAATGAATTTGGGTGTTTCGCTACATCCGTGGCTCGAGGGTGATGAATGATGGTGTAGGTGGAAGATGAAGACGATTGGGTTATGTTCGTGTGTTGGTATGGTGTTCGTGTTGAGTGTAGTGGGATTGGAATGGGATGGTGCGAGATTAGAATGGAGAAGGCAGGGATAAATGGAGGGAATGTGTGGCCATGGGAGTTTGGTTAGGAAGTCAGTGAACAAAATGAGTGAAGGTGTTGTTTTTCATCTTGCAGGAATGAGAAACTGAGTGAAGAAGGTGAAGGTCCCTGAAAGAAAATTGTAAATAAAATAAAAATAAATAAAATAAGATTACAACGAAAAAAAAATAAAACAAAATAAAAATATAAAGCAAAAAATAAAAATAATAATAAAAATAGAATAATAATAATAAAAAAAATAAAATAAAAATAAAATAAAAGTAAAATAAGATGAATAGAAAAAACAAAATACATTATAATCCGGACAAAATTGGGTGTTGACAATAATAAAATAATTTATTTCTTTATTTAGGACAAGTTGGATAATTAACTTAGACCTCATAAAAGACCAGTATAAATATGTGAAGATTCCTGAGTATACATTACTCATTTATCATGCATTTGCTACTCCGGTGTTTTTTTATCATTCACTTTATCTTCAAAATGTCTGCGCATACACAGTTCCTAAATGCACACTTCCTAAATGAGAAGACTAGGTAGGAGGACACATTTTAACATAACCAAAAGATGAGAAGTGAACATCTAAAATAGAAGAATTAGTACGAACTGAAAATACTGATTTTCTAAGGTTACTTACATAAAAATCAATAATTATCATTCTATAAAGTGAATTACATGTGTTATCAAAGCAAAATACCAAATTTAATTAGAAACAATACTCAATTGTACACGTAGAGTATATAATGTAAGATTTTTTTTTTAATATATTAGTCTCTTTTATTGCGTAAACTTAAATTTATTAGGATTGCTTCTTCAAGCCGAATTAAGGAATCTTAAATAAGATTCAAAATGGATCTTATTTTATTATTGATAAAGATATTTTTGTATGAAAAATATGAATTGGAGTTTGAAAGAAGGGGTGGAGTCCTCAACTCGGATAGATGAAGATTCTTTTAATCACATCATTTGGGCTCTTAAAATATGGCGCCCTTGAGGCTTTTTATTTAATAGTATTGAAAGGTCCAATAATTTGTGATTTTCCTATTGGACCAGGTCATTTCGAGATAAGCGGATTATTTATAAGGAAGAGGATGAGCTTCAAGAGAATGATTTAGAGGTCTTGTGTATGGATTCATGCAGTACCAAACACGAGATAGATCTTCCAAGTAACAAGGCTTTTTTCGAATAAGTCAATTCATTTGGGACTCCCGTGAATCACTTTATTAACAGAGAAATAAAATATAAACACAAGGATACACAAAGACCACTCTCTCATGCCCTTTGACTCTAAGTACACCCACACTCTCCAACGCAATAATTTAACTCCCAAAACTTCAATTTTCTATTACAAGAGTATAAGAAATAAGAATAAGAAGAGTCAAATACAAACTTAAAGTAATTTGTACTAAGATAGGGAACAACAGGGACTTAGAGTCTATTATATAATCATTAACACTCACTCTCTAAGTTATCTTAGGCGATGTGGGGGTTTTCAAGACGTATTATTTTCATTTGCCCAACATTCTCCACCCTAATTAAAATAAACACATCTTCATTGTCTATATCAGCAATCATACTCCGCCACAAAGAGTATACTCACTTGGAATCAAACCGTCCCGAGAATTTTCAGTTGGAATCAAACTATAATGTCCACTTCGAATCAAACTATCCCAAGAATTTCCACTTGGAATCAAACCATCCTAAGAATTTCCACTTGGAATCAAACCATCCTAAGAATTTCCACTTCGAATCAAACCATCCCAAGAATTTTCACTCAAAATCAAATCATCCAAAAATTTCTACTTGGAATCAAACCATCCCAAGAATTTCCATGCACCTTGCATCAATGCTAACCAATGCCTATGTATAATCACCACACATCATGCATAAATATTAGCTAATGCTCGCGCATAAACATCATACACCTTGTATCAATGATAACCAATGCCCAAGCATAATTCACACGCACATTGCATCAATATTAGCCAATACCTGTGTATAAAATTACCCTTAGGAAATACCGGTAGAAAACAAAGAAATTTATGAAGAAGGGGATTGTGTATTATTGAGTGTGTATAAAATGTTACAAGAGGTGTGATATATATACACACAAAGCCAACCCTAGAACATGGGCCTTAAACATGGGCCTGAGCTAACATCCCCCTCAAACTCACAATGCTACGGCTAAATGCGTTGAGAGTTTGTCAAATAAAAAACAAAAGCGTAAATCAGAGTGTGGCTTGGCAAATATATTTGCAATTTGTAGAGTCAAAGAAGCAAATGGTCAAGATATAGTGTCAAGTTGAAGATGATGATGAGTAAAATGGTAATATGTTTCAATATGCTTGGTTCGCTCATGAAAAATAGAGTTATAAGCAATATGAATAGCACTTTTATTATCACAATGTAGAGGCAAAGGATATTTCAAATAGACACCCATATTTGCAAGTAACCAACGCAACCAAATAATCTCACAAGTAGTCAGGCACGTTACTCAACTTTTATGGACAATCGAGATGTAACATCTTATTTCTTACTCTTCCATGATTAGAATCACCAAGAAAAATACACCACCCAGTAATGAATTTCTGATCATTAGAATCATTATTCCAATATGCATCACAATAGGCACGCAAGTCTAAAGATGATGTAGAAGAAAGAAAAGAGACTGAAATTCAGTGCCACGAAGATACCTGAGAATACGAAGAACAACATCTCAATGAATTATTGTGGTAGCTGAAACAAACTGATTAACAACATGAATAACATGTGCAATGTCTTGACGAGTCACAGTAACATAAACCAGACTCCCAACAATAGTTTGATATAAAATAGAATCATTCAAAGGAATATCATATGATGGGGAATGCCATACATTTTTTTCAATAGGAGTATAAACAATCTTATTGTCAGTATGCCGAGAATGCTCAAATAGGTCAACAACATACTTGGATTGAGACAAGAGATAACCTTTGGAAGAAGAAGCAACCTCAATACCAAAAAAAAGTAACACAGAACACCCAAATCTTTCATAGCAAAATGATGGGGTAATGTAGTTTTTAAAGATACATTTCCATAAAAATCAACACTAGTAATAATCATATCATCAACATATAAGGAAAGAAAAATATGTCCTGCATTGGTTTTCCTAACAAATAATGTAGAATCATGTTGACTAGCAACAAAATCAAGAGAGAGAATTAATGTAGAAAACTTCTGAAACAAAGCATGTAGTGCTTATTTAAGACCATAGAGAACTTTTTGAAGTTTGAAAACTTCACCAGATTTGTGAGAGACACCTGGTGGTGGAATCATGTAGAATTCCTCATGTAGATCCCCATTCAAAAAGGCATTCTTTATATCCATTTGAAATCTCTTTCATTGAAAAACAGAAGCGACAACAATCAAGGTACGAACAATAGTCATCTTTGCCGCATGAGCAAATGTTTGCTCATAATACATGCCATACTTTTGGGTATATCTTTTAGCAACAAGTCTAGCTTTATACATTTCAATTAAGCCATCCGATTTTGTCTTGATTTTGTATACCTAACAAGATCCAATAAGACATTTTCCTGGTGGCAATGGAACTAGATACCATGTATGAGTCTGATGTAGAGTAGTAAGTTCCTCATCCATATCATTCTACCATAATGGATCACAAATTTCCTTTCTATAGGATGAGGCTCATGAAGACGATGAATAAAGGTAATAAAAGCAGCAAATGAAACAGAATAAGAGAATAAACAAAATATGGTAGTTAAGTCGACTTACAATTACGATTGGGTCGAACATGTGGCAGATGAACTACAACCTCAGGAAATGATTGAGCAAGCATAGTAAAGGAATCAACGGGTACAACCTTTGGTCCGGTGTCTATAATTGGTGCTAGAGTTGGTGGAAGTAGGTGTAATGTCATCAATATCAAAAGGATTAATTTTAATGGCATCAGATGTAGTCAAATAATGTGAGCTAGTTGGAATAGAAAAGAATGGAATATGTTCTAAGAACACAACATGACGTGAGAATACAATTTTTGAATAACTAGATCGAAGCAACGATATCCCTTTTGACCAAGACCATATCCTAAAAAGACACACAAAGTAGACTTAGCTAATAATTTATTACACTCAACATATGGTTTTAGAACAAAATAGGTACATCCAAAAACACACAAAGTAGAGTAATTAGGTGCATCACCATACAATTTTTCAAAAGGAGACAAACCAGAATTTTGTGAAGTTAGGATCTGATTCACAACATGAGTTGCTGTAAGAGGAGCTTCCCCCATAAGACACTTGGAATGATTTTGCAGTTTTAACAAGACGACGATGTTTTCTTTTAACAACACCATTTTGTTGAGGAGTGTCAATGCAAGAGGTTTGATGTATAGTTTCATTAGAGGCAAGTAAAGTGGTAAAATCATTAAAAGTGCATTCACCCCCCAAGACACAACGAAAGGTTTTTATCGTAGTAGAGTGTTAGATTTTTACAAGACCATTAATTTTTTTAAAATTGTGAGAAAATCATACCGACATTTCATAAGATAGATCAAGTGAAACGAGTAAAATCATCAATGAACAAAATAATATCTAGAATAACTTTTAGTGGATACAAGTGAAGGTCCCCGCACATCAAAATGCACAAGATCAAAAGGAGCAAGGGAAGAAGAAATACTTTTATTAAAAGGTAAAGCAAAAAAATTTTGCCAGTTTACAACCACTATAATAAGAAATATCATGACTGCCCAAAGTATCGAAGACTTTAGTAAATGATAATGTAGATTTTTACCATTATCTTAGTTATCTTTTGTTAACAAAATCAACTCCTTTTGGGCTTTTAACCCACTTAATCCTCAATTTTACTTTGCTTTTGTACATAAATATATTTTAGGTTACATTGATCTAAATATACCACTAATCCCCATTTTATGTCTATCTATAGATTGAAAGCTTTGTTCCAAAAACCCAAACAAATGAGTGACCCAAAATAGCAAACAGAAGATAAAAAATGTTATAAAAAGGAAGCAATAGGCATCGCCGGGTGGTTCAAGGCCAGCGTCAGGCATCAACCCACTTCTAGGGAGTCACCGCCATGCGGACAACATTCAACGTCAAGTGTTAGAAGGTTCCAGGGGCATACCGCCTAGCGGCACCTAGAGACCGTCAGGCAGTTCACACAGGATTCTCCTTTGTTCTTCTTTGGTTGCGCTTGGCGATGGGAGGCTTCTGCCAGGCGCCACTTTCACTAATGTGGCAAGTTAGCCCTATTTCTTCGTGTTTTCGTGAGAGAAACTCATCTTGGACATTTTGGAGCTCGAACAACACGATTTGAGGGTTTGGAGGGCTGGTAAGGCTTATGGGAACTATCCCTTCTTCCTCTTTGTATCTCATTCCTCTTCCACCTTCATTTTGTAAGCTTGGACTCTTTGTAACAATGGAGAGCTAAACCCATTTTATTAGGGGTAGATGTAGTCATTGAACTCTCATGTATTTGTGATTGTTTTGAACATATATATATATATATATATATATATATATATATATATATATATATATATATATATATATGCTTCTTCCATTAATTGTTAGTATCTTTATTTCTTTACTTAATGCTTGCTTTGTTTTAACCATTCATTGCATGATATTTGGGTCATTAGGTATTGGAAAATATCTCTTGAAACCTAGACTTGGAATAAGATGCTTAATGGAACTTGTATCTGGGAATGGAGTTTGACCCATTAGTTGTCTTAAACCCTAGCTTGTAAAGCGGGTTTTCTTATTTAGGGATTCACGAAATTGACTCTTAATAAGGAAACCTAAACTCATTCAACTAAGGGATTAGGGTTTGAGTAGACTTGTGGGTTGACTTCAGTAATTTAATAGAGAAGAATTTTAATATTTTATATGCATGAAAGTGAAGACGGTGAAATCTAACCCCAACAATATCAATCCATTGCATTTCTAGTCTTTTCCATATTTTAGATTTTCAAATATCCAAGTTCACATTTTACTTGTTTATGCAAAATTTACTTTTTTGCACAAAAAACCCAAATGATGGATTCATTCTTTAGTTTAAATTAGTTATTAATTACACGATTATTTAATATACACGAGTATCTTGGGAAATGATATTCCGGTCTTACCGGTTACTACTTGCATTACCTAGTGCACTTGCTAGAGTCTTAACAATAGAGGCTAAAAACTGTAAACGAGATGCAAACACATGACCCAAATAAGAATGCCAGAAATAATAAGCTGAAGAAGAAGAACACAAGCGAAACAAAGATAAATCCACTATAGAGGCCACAATTATTGATTCCTTGAACTAATTTAAGACATAGAGTCCACATTACCTACGACCTATCCGAATCACTTTCTGAGATATGGTCCTGTACAAAACATTCAGATGGAGAGAAACACACGTTATATCTAGAATCACAAATGTTCTCAATAGAAGCAAGATTCATAATATGACCATGTATGTAGTAAACATCAGACAAACACAAAGATGGTGTGATAATGGTACAAATACCAGATAATGGAATTGAATCATCGTTAGTAGTTGCAATTGACATGGATGAGTTAGGTGATAACGAACAAAAGAAGGCAAATGATGTGACATATGATTAGTGTAGAATATAAGGAAATATATGAAGAAAGGGATTGTGTATTATTGAGTGTTTATAAAGTGATACAAGAGGTATGATATATATATATATATATATACACACATAAAGATAACCCTAGAAACCATTAGTAAATGTGCCTAAAACATAGGCCTATGCTAACAATACCCATCCTATCATTCACAAAATCAGATAAATGACAAGTTGTCATATATGCATAATCCTTCACTTACATAATTACCCAACCAGGACTTTACACATGGTAGCATCCTCACCTAAACATCTAAACCAATGAGATGTTGCCACGTCACCGTCTTTAACATCTCCAAAGCAATGATTTAACTCAAACCTCTCAACGCTTTATTACAAGAGTATAAGAAATATGAAGAAGAATAATTAAATACAAGATTAAAATGTTTTTGACTGGGACAAGGAACATCGTGCGATGACGCACCATCAATGTTGATGAGACTTAAAGAACGACAGCTCCAACCACGACCTTGCCTAGGTGACAACACCAAAACAACCTGAATCCCTCAAAGTCAAAAACTTTATCCTTAAGAATGAAACCCATATGAGATTTTAGAGGGGAAGTGTGAGAGATTTTGTTAACTGTGCAAATGGGAAAGTGAGAGTGGCATGGCCTGGGATTAAGAAAGAGAGTTGATATGTAAGCAGAAGAACAAGTATACTGAGAATACCGAATGTGACTTCAATCCTATGTAAAACTTCACTTTTTGATAAAAAATAAAATGAGTTCAAACATTATGATTTTTAATAAGTTTTTCTTTTGTTATAATTTTTTATCAACGTTTTTTTTCTTATTTTTTAATTAAAAAGTATAATTTATAATATATATATATATATATATATATATATATATGTGTGTGTGTGTGTGTGTCTGTCTGTCTGTCTTATAATTTTTCAATATAGTTCTGTCATTTATGTGTTAGTGGGCCTATACATTTTTTTCTAATATCCACGGATATCCGCGGGTATTTATAAAAAAGAATTAAAATATCTAATAACATATTTTAACTATAAATTCAAATAAAATACAATACATAAGATTCATAAATTTTGAACAAAGTCTAAATAACCTATAGAACGACAATTTAAAAAGAAAGGGAGATTATATTTTAAAACTAATAAATAAAAAACAACCTATCCAAAATCACTGTGTTAATATTTTAATTATTTTTCTTAATTTAAATTAGAGTATAGCAAATACAAGTATCTATGGGTACAAATACTATTATACTCGTACCCGTCCTGTTAACATGCGAATATAAAAATTATTTGTACCCCATTATCTGCGAATATCCATTTCTACTCATTACGAGTTTTATTTGCGTATCAACACCCAATTTCGTCCGGCTTAATAAAAATAAAGAATAAATAATAATAAAAATATATTTAAAAAATAAATAAATAAACAAATAAAAATAATAAAAATAAGTAATATTTTCTTTTGATTTTTTTTCTTTTTCTAAATAATAATAATAATATAATAATATGATAATAATAATAATAATAATAAATAAATAAATAAAAAGAAAAAGATTGTTTTAATCTTTTATGTGTTTTCTTTTAACGTCTTGTTTTTATTTTTTTAGCCCAAAATACTTTATCCACCCACACCACATCTTCTTGTAACTAACCGCGCCCAATATTTTGTATTCTCATCCTCACTTTATACTTTGCTTCAAATCAAGAAGTTAATGATGAGATTCTGATAATTAGAAGTATAATATGTTCTAATTTTTAGAATTGTTTTTTCCCATGGATAATTGATTTTGTGCTCTAATTTTATGACACCTTTTTTCTAGATAAATAAAGTAGTAATATGATTCTAAGAATATCTCTTCTACTAATTAGAATTATTTTTTCATGATCATGTCTTATATTGTGCTCTGATTTTCTATGTGATCTGATTCTCATAATGTGATAAATATTAAGACCAATTCTAGCCTTTTTAAATTTATTTGTAACCAAAACTGACCTTGTTATGAGATTACATTAGATTTATAATTTGGTGTATATAAACTCATCAAGTAAAAAAATAAAGGGGATCTTTGGAGACCTCTCTCTTGCCCTAAGCACACAATTTCTTTTAACCATCACCTTCGATCACCACCCCCACGTACTTCTTGGTGTTCCAACGCAACTATTCATCTTCTCAAACAAGTGTGCAAATCTAATCTCCCATTCAAGTTCACAAAAAATTAATTCTTGTTGTGTTATGCGTTTTTTGTTTAGAATTGGTTATGATCTTGGTTGAATTTGATATTTTCATCATTTCTTCTTGATGTGGAAAAAGCATTATTGTCATGAATTTTGGGGTTCATTAGTTTTTATAATTAATGCTTGTTGATTGCACTGGATGATTGCGAACGTTGTTGCATGAATATGTGAAAGATCTCATGTTTTAACATTCTATGTTTGCGTGAGTCCCGTTTTCTAATACATTTTGGTTGGTCCCACCTTTTTTTTTATTTATATGCCATGACTTCGTTTTTCTTTTATTCATTTATTTTTTTTCCCTTGATGTTTTTATAAATTATGGATATATAACAGTCACACGTTTTTTTCAGTATCCTATTTTATTTCCAAAGTTTCTTTTTAAAAAATAATAATAATAAATCATTTAAGTACACTTTTAATTTTTAAAAAGGTTTAAGTGCTCGTGTGACTGCTTGCATCATCTTAGTACTTAATATCTTCGCTTTTCTACAAAATTACTAAAATATACAAAATTTTCAAATATAAAAAATGTGCGATATCAATGTCTTCGAACAAAATTGTTTTCAAAAACTTTTTTCATAAAGAACTATGTGATTTTGATTCTCCATTATGAATGGAGATACATAGGAGTAAGGATTAATTCTTGTCGAGCCCAAAAAACATTTTTTTTTGTTTCTTTTGAATTTTCTCTTTTTATTATTTTGGAAAATAAATATTTAAAGGAGATCACATCCATTTGTATTTTAATTAAAGGTACTGTCTTAGGACGGGCGTTGTACGGTGTTAACACCTTCCTTGCGAGTAACCAACTCCCGTACCCAAAATATGTTTTCGTAGACTTGTTCTTTCTTTTATGGTTTTCCATAGTTTTCTATAATAATTATGGTGGCGACTCCAAATCTCTTTTCTTTAATATTTTATTTTTTGTTCGTCATCTTGTCGCAATTTTGGTTGTGACAGATGACGACTCCATTGGGACTTTAGAGAGTTAGGCTATTTAATTAAATATGTAAAATTGATATGGTTGTTTAATTTTTTTTTCATTCCTTTTTTTCTTCTTATATTTATTTATTTATATTTATTTATTTATTATTATTATTATTATTATTGTTATTATTATTATTTTGTACATTTTTGTTTTCATTTTGGATTATTGAATTTTTTTTGTTTATTTTGCTTATTTGTATGCTTGAATATTGAATCCCAGGGTAGACGACATTGTTATATATATTTGCCTAGTTTTTCTGTTTATTTGTAGGTGAAGGTTTGGGTATGCATCATCCTCCCTTCACACTCACACTGTGTGCATGACATGAGTGTGACCCTATACCCGGGTCTAAGTTGCTTAGAATTAGAGGGGGTTGTGTAGCAGTGTCACGGTGGATGTACCTCTCAAGTGGTCATTCTGAGAACCCTAACTAGAGTTTGTTTGCTTCATTGGTACTCCTACTTCTTGTTGTTTATCAACTGTCGTGGGAAATGCCATGAAGTGGGTCATAACTCTAGTGACCTTGATATGTATTTTACCTTAGATCCATTAGGCACCAAACCTTTGTTAATGCACAAAGGGAGATATGCACATCTTTTTATTCCTCAATTTATTTTTTTATTTATTTTTCCCGTTTATTTTGAATTAGTAATAAAATCATGCATGACATATTATGCATCCATGTATTTATGTTTTGCCATGTCATCTCATCATGTTTATCTGATTTTAGGCCCAAAATTATAAAGTTGTGATTAAGTCTAAAAAGAAGACAAGTTAACATGGAATTTGGAGCCGATGTCAATTAGGATATGATACTTTGAAGAAAAAATTATCCATTAGGGTTATAGAAAGTAATCTGAATAATTTGAGAGAGATAGTTGGCAAAATGAAGACCATACCAAGGAATACCTTCAAGAAGAGATATGGGAGCTTATTAAGTTTGTTGAAAGTGGAAGCCCAAGCAGCAATAGTCACAACTTTGGCCCAATACTATGCCCCACCATTAAGATGTTTCACCTTCTAAGATTTTCAGTTGGTACCCACAATAGAGGAATTCAAGCATATTTTGGGCTTATCAGTGAAGGGCAAGATTCCCTACAAATACTCCGACCAATATTCCTCAATTGTTACGTTGGTAGGAATCTTGAAAGTGCACCCCATCGGGCTAGAAAGTAAACTGATTACTAAGGGCAATTCGAAAGGCATCTCTCAAGGCTATTTAGAGTGGTGTTTGTGACAATTGGTTGAAGAAGGGATCGAGGAAACATTCATGGACGTGTTAGCTCTCACACTCTACAAAGTCATGCTTTTTCCTAACATGGAGAATATCGTTGACCACACTGCCATTAATGTGTTTGTCGCTTATAAAAATTATTTAGAAAGCCTAGTCAATGCAATTATAGCTAATGTATATGGAAGTCTGAACCTTTGCTATGAGCTCAAGAAAAAGAAGATATTGTGTTGTCTACCTATATTATATGTATAGTTCATCTCATAGATCAAAAAGGGTATTTCGAATGCTGAAGGTCTAGTTGAAGAAGTGTTATTAAACAAGCCAGAAATTAAAGGGGCAAAAGATTGGGCTAATTCTTGTGCAAGTTTGAATGGGGGAAAGATCAGATGGCGCCTTCCCTGGCAATTGAAGTCACATATTATTTCATGTGGAAAATTTCCTAATGTGCCTCTCATAGGCACAAAGAGTTGCATGAATTATAATCATGTGCTAGCTCAACGACAATTTGGGTATCCCATGCGAGGCTCCCAAAACCTAGGAGCTCTGGTTCACATATGGACTTATTATGAGTAAGGAGTTTTCCTCAATTTAATTAGACAAATTAGAAGTGCTTGGGGTGAGGTTATGTGTGTGGAAGAAGATCCAAGGTCCTGGATAATTAAGGACAAAATGTCTTACGATTGATGGATTATGGAGATAGTTAAAGTGATAAATCTACCTTTCAAATTAGGCTCCTCTCCTTCAGAACAACCGCAACCCATAGAATATGAGGGAGGGACGATCTTGAAAGAAGAAATGGAGATAATAAAGTTGAAAAATGAGGGGTTAAGTAATAACCTCCAAAGTCTTAAACAAGAATGTGCGGGCCTTAGGCGTGATAACAAAGAGAAGACAAGAATGCACCAAGAGCTATTTAGGAAACTGAGGGAAGAAAGGAATCATTGCTTTAGACTTAAATAAGATCTTGTTGCTGCCAACGTCGAATTAACACTAAGGGCTCGAGAAAGAGATGCAACATCTTTATATGAGTACTACAGAAATCAAATTTTTAAAGAACTTAAGAGAGATAAGAAGGAAGCATTAAAAAGATTGCACGAGGCTCAAATTAAGATCAATGAGATGGAGCAATAAATGAAGGAGCTAATGATGACCTATGATGTGAAGATGAATGAGGAACACCGACACCAGGCAAAATCAGAGAAAAGATATCAAGAGGTGGTTGCTCAGATGAAAGACTACACATTGGAGCAATAATGGATCATAGGACATTGGAAGAAATACTTTTCGTAGTTGGCGACCTTGGCCAATGGAGCCATCGAGCACATCCCGCGATTACTATCTAAAGTTGAGTCTGCACTGCTAATTTTTAATCATTCAGAAAAGATTGAGACCATTTTGGACCACTGCAAGAAACTAATATGAGAGATGAAGAGCATGATATTTAGGGCTAGAAATTAGGTTTTCTTTCTAATGCATTGATTTATGAGTTTTTTAGAAGGTTGGGTTTGTGTAAACTCTTTTCCATGTTAAATTTTATTTACTCACAGCTTTATAATTTCTTAATAGAATAAATGACTTGCATTATGTTTTTCCTTCTTTCTTTTTCTTATTTTATTTTGTTTAATAAAATTAATAGAGAAAAAATATAAAAAACAAATACAGCAAGGCCAAGACACCCTTACAAGACACGAGCAAATAGTAAAAATATGGAGGACTAGGAAATCGCACAAGAGACAATGAAAACAAATAATAGCCAAATAAAGGACTAAGTGGGTCAAATCTTAGAGGCTTTGAAATCTCTAAAGACCTCAAGAGAAGCTTCTTCTACAAAAGGTGAAGAAAGCACCCATGGTGCTCCTTTGCTTTTTCGGTATACGGATTACCACCAAGTTATACTCCATATAATGGAGAATATTCAAAGGTTGAACAAGCTTCCTTCTCATTCATAATCAATACTCCAGGGAATGAAACAATTACATTTGCGGGGACACGAGTGATTGTAACACCCAAGCCTTTAAACATAATTGTCGATGAGGACTCTTGGACCAAGATCACACCACACCCTACTATGCAGGCCGTATCCGTTGACGTTGAGGGAACCAAAACTAAGTTGGAAATTCTGGAAGAACGACTATGAGCCATTGAGGGAGGTGAAAACTATGGGTTTGACGATGTTGTGGGTTTAAGCCTAGTTCGTGATGTAACAATACCTCACAAGTTTAAAGTTCTAGATTTCGAAAAGTACAAGGGTACCACATGCCCTAGAAGTCATCTAACCATGTATTGTCGAAAGATGGTTGCATATGCTTATGACAACAAATTACTAATCCACTTCTTCCTAGACAGTTTGGCTGGGGTAGCATTGAGTTGGTATACACACTTGGAATCGTCTCGCATTCGTTGTTGGATAGATTTGACAAATGCTTTCTTGAAACAATACAAGTATAACATGGATATTGTGCCAGATCGGTTGCAATTGTAGAACATGGCCAAAAATGATGTTGAATCATTTCAAGAGTATACACAACGATGGAAAGAGCTTGTTGCCTAGGTGGAACCTCCTCTTCATGATAAGGAAATGGTGGCAATGTTTGTGAACATATTGCAACCACCATTCTATGAGCACATGGTGGGGAATGTATCTTCGAATTTCGCTGATATCATCATCATAGGCGAAAAGTTAGAGATCTGGTTGAAAAATGGAAAAATTGCATTTAGCTCGCTTGTGGTTGCAACTCCTAAAAAGCCTGATTTTAATCTTGGAAAGAAGAAGGAAGTAGAGGTGCACACAACATCAACAATACCTAAGTGGGAAAATCATGCTCCCACTCAAAGTTATCAAAAACAAATGAATCGACATCCTTACGTGGCTCATATGGCACCCGCCCACCAAGCACAATCTCCATAGTAGGGATTTTATCAATCGCTATATGCCACGAATAATACTTGGAAAATTGAGGTTAGCACGAATCCCAACCAGAATTTAGGGCAAAACGCTAGTCCTAGAAGGAATCAAGAAAGAGATTTTGTTCATTTCACTCCTATTCTTATGACTTACACAAAGTTATTGTTGGATCTACTTCGTAATGCTTTGGTAGCTATCTGCCCGATGAAGCCATTGGAGCCTCCTTACCCTAAGAATTTTGATGTAAATGCCACATGTGATTATCACGGGAGAACCATTGGTCACTCTATTGAGAGATGTTTGTCTTTCAAACACAAAGTGCAAGCTTTAATCAACTTAGGGTGGTTAAAATTTCAAGAGTATAAACCCAACATTGAGAGCAATCCCCTCTCTAGATATGATAATGCTCCGACAAATGCTATTGATCTCAAGGGACACAAGTTGGTGAAGAATATAAGCGAAATTCAGAGTTCCCGAAGGTTTAGAGGCACTACTAACAATAGGATTGTTGGAAGGTGAATATAACTTAAGGGATTCATGCGGATTCCATCCAGGTGCTAAACATTCCATCGAGGCGTGCAACAAGTTCAGAAATTTTCTACAAAATTTGATCAACAAGAACTTCTTGCAAGTATGTTGTGGGGATAAAGAGGACAAAAGGAGGCTGGTAGAAGAAAAAGAAAGAGCGAAGCTTGGCTTGCATAGAAGGACGATAACAAAAGATAGGGAAGATTTGCATTAGTGACATCAAAGAGAGCTTCCCCAATGCTGGATGGATTAACACTTGTCAAAAATCTGCCATCGAGGATGGAAAGAGATCTGAAAGCTCAGACTTTGTGCGGTCCTGTCCTCCAGACGTGTAGATGAACATTTGAGAGATAATGAATTTACCTGTGATGTTTAATTTGGAGAAAATGTAATAATTTTAGTTTGTCCAATTCGCTTTACCCATAGCTTTAGGATTCATTACGTGACGGGCATACTTTTTCTTTTATGCTCATTGTGACAATAAAGTCATTTATAGTTTGCGTTTTTCATGGTTTTCTTTTATTTATATGATTTATAAACTTAAATAATCCAAATATGATGATGAATGTTTTGAACATATTAATGTCGATATTCCTAATTTTGAGCATTCTATTGATAATATGGAAGATGATAATGAGGATGACTGAGAACTTTCACCTTACTATCCGAAGATGAATGTGGCAGTTGGGGCTGCTAATAAAAACATAAAAAAGATTATACAAAATATGGTGGTCACATATAAGGATTTGCATGAGATGCTTCTTTTTGCTTTGCATGGATATCATACATCGGTATGTACTTCAACTAGGGCTACACCTTTCTCTCTGGTATATGGAATGGAAGTAGTACTCCCCCTTGAGGTAGAAATCCCTTACTCACGAGTATGAATGGAAACCCAATTAAAAGAAGCAGAGTGAGTTCAAGCTAGATTTGACCCGTTTAACCTCATTGTGGAAAAAAGGCTAACTGTGGTATGTCACAGACAATTATACCAAAAAAGAATGAAAAAACGTTTGACAAAAAGGTGCGTCTCAGAGAGTTCCATGAAGGTGATTTAGTTTTGAAAAATATCTTACCTATACAAAAGGACCATAGAGGCAAATGGACTCCAAATTATGAAGTTCCGTATGTGGGTATGTGGTGAAGAAAGAATTCTCTGGTGGGGCACTAATTCTCATAAGGATGGATGGGGAGGAGTTACCGTTGCCAGTCAACTTCGATGCGGTTAAAAATTCTATGCATGATGATTCCATGATAGAGGATGCAACTAAGGATATCGACATTGTTTTCAAGTTTTTACATTTCGCTTTATTTGATAAAAAATATATCATTTGGGTTTTCATAAATTTGTTGTAAAAAAGTTTTGTGTCACACTAAGTTGGTAATTAAAGATAATAAAAATAATGGTAAAAAGGTATATTTGTGTCAGGAAACGTCACATGTATATTCACTAAATGCATATTAGCTCCTAAGGGATGTTGTGGAGGCAAAAAATAATAATAATCAAAATAAATTAAATAAAAAAATGAGGAAAAGAAAAGGAAAGTAAGGAAAAGTAAGGGTTTTGTGCATCCATGCATTCATACACCTTTATCACATCATACCATTCATTTTTATTATCAAGACAATTTTTGGAAAGGTTCAAAAAGAAAAATAAGGGCCATAGGGGCATGGGATCACTCTACTTCTTTTTCAAATGACATTCATGTGGTGTTTGTTTATGCTTAAATCAAAATTTAGGTTCTCCATTAGGTATAGATCCTCTCCTCGTAATTTGTTTATTTTTTTAAATCATATTTGCAAAATGGGATATGTTTAGGATTGGGGCCCTCTATGTGGTAATGGTCGTTGAATCCCTTGGATGTAGATCCTCTCCTCAGGATTGGTCTGATCTTTCTAAAAAAGAAATCAGATCTGCAAAACGTTTTTGTTTTTCGGATCGGGGTCCTCTACGTGAGAATGGTCGCCGAATCCTTTGGATGTAAACCCTCCCCTCAAGCATTGGTCTAATTTTTCTCAAAAAGAAATCAGATTTGCAAAAAGTTTTTGTTTTCCAGATTTGGGCCCTTTACGTGGTAATGGTCGCCGAATCCTTTGAATGTAGATCCTCTCCTCGGGATTGGTCTAATCTTTCTCAAAAAGAAATCAGATTTGCAAAATGTTTTTTTTTTTGGATCGGGGCCCTCTACGTGGTAATGGTTGTCCAATCTTTTGGATGTAGACCCTCTCCTCGGAATTTGGTTTAATCTTTTTTAAAAAAGAAATAAAATTTGCAAAAAGGACATTGTTTTTCCAAATTGGGGCCCTTTACGTGGTAATGGTCACTAAATCCTTTAAAAATAAGGTTTTTGGATTGTGACATTTGTATTTTGGTCATGGTTTTCGTTTAAACATAATCATTTCACGTTTTGTCATCTTTGTTTCTTTTGAAATCAGACAAAATTAGGATCTTTATCTTTACTTGTCTTTTCTCTAAACATATAAAAATGTAAATTCTGAGATTATCGCAAGCAAATCTAAGTAAAGAGGACAAGGTATAAATAGTGCGGATACCTACAAATATAATTTTTTTACAAGTGGTAGTGCCAGCTAAATGATGTAGGATTTGATTAACTTTAATATATAATGCATTTAATAAAATTATATATTAATGCTGTTTTAGTCAAATTAGAATTTCATATAATGTATTTAATAGAATTATAATATTGAATTGTTTATGTCATATTTGATGATTGATTATCTGCCTCTGTTGTAAGTATTGATTTTTTTTTGTCATATTTGATGACTAACTTTCCGCCTATGTTCTAAGCTGCAGAATTGGAATCAAGGATCACATTTCACAGTCCCCTCTGTACTTAAAGCTACTAGTTCTTCCATCACACACACAACCCTAATAAATTTAATTGACAACTTCTCTCTAAAAAAATTTGAAAGATTGAAAGGAAAAAAAATGAAGAATATTCCTCTGATTCTAATGGGTTGTGGAGGAGTTGGTCGTCAACTTCTCGAACACATTGTCTCTTGCCGTTCTCTTCACTCCACACAGGTAATGTCCCTTTAGATGGATTCTTATGTTTCCAAATTGTGCTTCAGTTTCCTATTTTTTTTGTCATGGCTTTAACCTGAAAATGACAAGTTATTTGGGTTTCTGATATACCATTTGTCTTTTGAACTTTTTTTTTCTTTCTGGGGTTATTTGTGCGGGCTTTTGGCTTCTCTGCCAAATGAATCCAGCGATTGCGCTCCGTGATTTTATTTTTTGAAATTGATTGAGAATGGGTATAGAAAAATGTGCATTTTTTGTTTAGTTGATTGATGTTTCAATTTATTTATTGTGTTTGAGTTTTTTTTTTTGTTGGCAGGGACTGTGCTTGAGAGTTGTAGGAGTTGGTGATAGTAAATCTTTGGTGGTGTCGGATGATTTGCTGAATAAGGGGTTGGACGACAGCTTTTTGTTACAACTTTGCCGGGTCAAGAGCGCTGGCGAATCTCTATCAAAACTTTGTGATTTCGGTTGATATTTATGCCTAATTTTTCTTGATGGTGATATGAAAATTTATATTTTTTAGAATGTTTACTTGTTGTATGTTATTTAAAGGGGAATGCCGGGCGTTTGGGCATCCGGAGTCAGAAGGAAAGATTCTAGAGATTGCATCTCAACTTGGTAGAAAAACAGGTATGTAAGCAATCATTCACCACCATGAACTGGTTATGGCAGTACCCATGAAACCTCCTCTGCTGTTGTATCCTGCAACGCCCCATACCCCAAACATATTTAATCCTTGAATTTTTATTATAGACTGCATTGCTTGCTTACTGTTGTGGATTTTAAAATAAATTTGAAATGAGAGTGAACCTTCACAGCTTCATGCACTAAATCACTGAACAGCTATTTTTTTTTTTTTTTTTTTTTATTATAGGTTTGGTGCTTGTGGATTGCTCTGCTAGCTTTGACACTGTTGTGGTGCTAAAGCAAGCAATTGATATGGGTTGTTGTGCTGTTTTGGCAAATAAGAAGCCTCTTACATCTTCAATGGTACAACCATCTTCATTATTTTATAACAATTGTTGAGATGAGAGTTGGGGGATATTTATCAAGTCAAGAAAGACTATTTATTTTGATTTTCTTTTGCTTCTCTATATGTAACCCTTGGTACTGATGTACACAAAATAAGAAAGAAAATATCCAGTATACGGGCTCCAAGTTATGGCCTTGTACGTGGTCATAAAGCTTAATAAACATTCTATGTGATCCTTAAACACTATAATTTTTGTATTGTTATCCTTTTGTTTGATTTTTGTCAAAATTTGTTGTTCTTAAATCACAATTTTCATACTTAAGGACTGTAGTGCTCATGGCCGTTTTTTTTTATCTTGATATAATGCTCAAGCAAGAACTTACATGTATGTGCACATAGCATCTTCTCCCATGCTTTGATCTTAGTCTTCCCTTCACGCTCATGCTTCTTTAGATTCTCCACCTTGTGGAAGCATGCTTCTTTAGCATAACTGTGACAATCTTGACTTTTAGATCCTCATGGATTTCCTTAAATTCAAACATTTCTTCGTCAGTTTGGATCCAATCAACAAATTCTTTAGGTTGTAACTTGCCATCAAAATGTGGAAGCTTGACCATAATATCATTAATCAAAATTGCTGTCTTCTAGAGCAACATTGCTATTGTATGAGGACACTCATCAGATTCTTCACCCAAACATTTTGTTTGTTCTTCTATTAGAGCTTGTTGAAGTTCACAGTGGCTTGAAGATGTTGAATTTGGCATCTCAGTTCCTCCATCTCAATTTCGTTATTAGGTCTGTCTTTTTGGTATTTTGTGGGTTATTATTGGTTTAAAGGGTAAAAGTGTAAATTTGAAAATGTTTGGATTTTTTAAAACTTTACGGTTCAAATGGTAATTTTGTAACAAATATGGCGTAAAGGGTGACTTTTTAAAAATATAATGCAAGGTAACATGATTTTAGAAACTTCATTATTAGCTTGTCCCATTACTCCTGAAGCGTCCCAATTATCATCATTCACGACTGTATTTACATTTTCAGAAAACGTACTAGAAATGTTTAAATAATGAGGTGATAGTTTTAATTGGTGCATATTCAAAGTTTCTGAAACAAGGAGTGCATTATCCTAATTGGACGGGGCAGTATTTTACATTTTCATATTAAGGTTTCAAAAGATTTTGGTTTCTTCCTCTCACTAGTATGTTTTTACGTAGTTGTGCATCCTTCATCCAAACAATTACCTCTTTTATGTGACAGGAGGATTTCAAGAAACTTTTCATGTATCCACGTCATATCCGGCATGAGTCAACTGTAAGTGATACTTATTTCTTTCCTTAACTACACATGTCTCTCTAGCAGCACGTAGCAGGATTATCACATTTGTGATAGCATTGAAAATATTTATTAAAATGTGTATTTTCCACTAAGTGTAATATAAAATTCAGCATTACTGCTTTAATTTCTTTGCTTGGTTATGCTTTGTTGTTTTGAACACTGGTCTCATACTAATCAAATCTAAGCCTTTAGAAGTTCTGAATGACTTGTATGGATCAATAATGTACAAACTGACGCTTTGCTTAAATTTTTTAAGCAAAATTTACCTTGATAAAAAAGGAAAATTAAATCCACGGAAAAAGCCACATGGTGTGTTTTCCAGCTATTGATGATTCATCTTCTCCATTATATTAAGAAGGGAAAGATGAATTGCGGTGTGTGGCTGACTTGTGAAATTATGTTGATGAAAATATAAAACACGAAGAACAAAACTTAACATATGAAATTCAATTCCCTTTTGAAACACAAGGAGTATATCTTATTTTCTTTCTTTGAAAAGTGATCTTAAAAAAATTGCTTTTTATGTTGTCGTTGAACCAAATGTGTGTTTCTTTTGAAGTGTAATAGTATGTGATGAATCTTATGATAGTCATTACACAATTTTTTGTTTCTATCTCCTGTTTTCCTTGTTACTTGTTCAAATACACTCCAATTTCGTTCACAACCCAATGAACTATGTTAAAATTTAAAATTTTGATTACTAGCTTTTGTAAGTTTAGAGTTGCATGCCCATAATTCTTCCACCATTGAGCTACAAAAGCAAAGAAAATAACTTAGAATGTAACCATTATATCTTAACGCAATTTAGAAAGCATTGATGTGTCTCATCGGGAATGTGGTCTACCTTGATTCTTTGGCAAAGTCATCACCAAAGAGTCCACTTCCACTCTTATAAAGAGGCAACTCAATTACAATTTTTTGTTGCACGTCTTTACTTGGCACCAACCTCTTGATGCAAGCATACAATCCATTTGTAACTTCCAAATCATATTCCATTTCTAGGTTGGAATAATAGAACTTTGGGTTCAAAAAGTGACTAGCTGCATGCAAAGGGCGATGAAGTTGACATGCCCATCTATTATCAATGATTGCAAATACATTTACTTTCATTGTTGTTGAATGACTTCATTATTGTTTCCATCTAACTTTGATATGCCTAACAAATCTCCTATAAACACTTTTTCCATATTGCAAGAATTCAAAACAAACATTAAGATAAGTCCCTCTATAGTGTTTCCTTATAGTAATTTTTTTTCTTTAATACTTTTCTACCTCGAGGGACAACACATTGTTAGGAATGTTCATGGTTCCAGTCATGGTTATCAAACTTGCGAGTTAACTCGTTAACTCGGACGAGTTTGTGATTCTAGACATGGCTTCTGAGTTAACTCGGAATCAAACTCGATTTTTATGTAAACTCGGTGGAATCGGAAGTAGGCTCGTTAGAATTGCGCAAAATCGCAAGTTTGGAACGTGTGTGCGAGTTTGAATGGGTGAAAAAACTGAAACGAAAACGACGCCGTTTGGGGGAGATCTGACCTGATTTTGAAACGAGATTTAGGGTTTTTGGTTTTCGAATTTTTCAATCGTGTTTGCCCTCTCTGTGTGTTAAGCTCTCGTCGCGTCTGGAGATCTTGGCCACTGCAGTCGCCGTCGCGTCTGGAGGTTGCCATCGTTCTCGCGTTCACGTCCTGTCATTGTTCACGTTTGTCGCAGCTCGCGTCGCATCCTTGTTCGCATCGCCTCGCTGTCGTTTCCCCTCGCCGTCGTCTCGCCTCATCGTTGTGTCGTGGTCTGTGACAGTCGTCGTGGTCGTCGCATGTGGAGGTTGCCACTGCGCTCGCGTTCGAGTTCGTGTCCCGTCACTGTTCGCATCGCCTCGTTGTCGTTTCGCCTCGCCGTTGTCTCGCCTTGTTGCGTCCTGGTCTGTGACAGTCGCTGTCACCGTCGGTCACCATCTCGCCGTCAAACGTTGGTTGCATCTTCCCTATGCAGTGCAGTGCGTAGCGTGATCTGTCCCTGGTAGCTCATCTAGGCTTGTTATTTATAAATAGAATTATTTACTTAATTTTTCTTTTAAATAATTGCAGTTTTATTTAAGCCCTTGATAGATAGGTTTAGTTCAACTGTGATTTTTTATATGTTAATTTTGTAGTGAAAATTTACACCACTATGTCTGGAAATGCTTCAAATTCAGTGGATACTAATCCAAGTGCATCCTTATCTTTCAATAGTAGAAGTAAAAATGCTCCGGGGAACCGGTCTGATATTGGATGGAAACACGGGTTTGATATTAATGGCAATGGTAGAAAAGTTAAATGTAACTATTGCTCAAAGATTGTGAGTGGAGGAATATTTAGATTCAAACATCATCTTGCTGGAACTAGGGAAGATTCTGAACCTTGTGCCTCTGTTTCAGGAGAAATAAAAAATTTGATGATAAAGATAGTTGCAGAAGCTAAGCATGCAACATTAAAGAGAAGAAAGTTGAATATCATTGATGAAGAAGATGAAGGAGGACATATGTTGTTTGGCTTTAAAGGAAAACAAACAGTTGCCAATGCTAGTAAAGGGGGAGTCCAAGAAACTATAAATCAAATGATGAAAAAAGGATTCAAAGAAGAGGTTGATGCTCAAGTAGCTGAAGTCTTTTACACTAGTGCCATTCATTTCAATGTGATTAGAAATCCAGCATTTGCAAAGATGTGTGAAATGATTGGTAAATATGGAGTTGGCTACAAACCACCCTCTTATTATGATATTAGAGAGAAGCTCTTGAAACAAGCTATGAGAAAAACATATTTAATGCTTGAAGAATACAAGGAGTGGAAGAGAACTGGTTGTACCATTATGTCTGATGGTTGGACGGACAAAAAAAGACGTTCTATTTGCAACTTCTTGGTGAATAGTCCTAAAGGGACGACTTTTCTTTATTCACTTGACACCTTAGACATTTCAAAAACAACTGATAAAGTATTTAAGATGTTAGATGATGTTGTTGAGTATGTTGGAGAAGAAAACGTAATTCAAGTTGTCACTGATAATGCTGCAAATTTCAAGGCAGCTGGAGATTTGTTGATGCAAAAAAGAGAACGATTGTATTGGACTCCATGTGTTGCACACTGTATTGATTTGATCTTTGAAGATTTTGAAAAGAATTTGAAGGTCCATGAATTGACAATCAAGAAGGGAAGAAAGATTACCACTTACATTTATGGAAGAACAATGTTGATTTCATTGTTGAAAAAGTTCACTATAGGTAGAGACTTGATAAGACCGGGTGTGACTAGATTTGCCACGGCATATTTGACTCTTGGTTGTCTTCATGAATTGAAGGCATCATTATTGACCATGTTTAACTCCGATGAGTGGAAGACAAGCAAATTTGGAACTTCACAAGAGGGGAAAGGAATAGAACGCGTGGTATTAGACAACCGAGTTTGGAAGAATGTCTCCACATGCTTGAAGGCTACTGCCCCTCTTATGGTGGTCTTAAGATTGGTGGACTCAGATGTAAAACCCACAATGGGTTTCATTTATGAAGAGATGGACTGTGCAAAAGAAAAGATTAGATCCAATTTTAACAATATTAAGAAGAGGTAAACTTCCAAACTTTAACTCATTAAAAGTTTAATTCCTTATGTCTGAAATTTGTTTGGTATTGAATGTAGTTATGAAGATGTTTGGAGAATAATTGATGCTCAATGGGATAATCAACTTCATAGGCCTTTGCATGCAGCTGCCTATTTTCTCAACCCCCACTTCCACTATGAACCTAACTTTAGATGTGATGATGGTGGAGAGCTTAAAGAAGGATTGTATGAGTGCATGAGAAGATTAGTGCTAGATATTGTAGAAAGAAGAAAAATTAATTTGCAAATTGTTCAATTTCATTTTGCTATAGGTCTTTTTGGAATGGAAGATGCAAAGGAATGCAGGAAAGCATTAAATCCTGGTGAATGGTGGGAGATGTTTGGGGATGCAACTCCGGAGTTGAAGAGATTTGCTATTCGAATTCTAAGCTTGACTTGTAGCTCTTTGGGTTGTGAGCGTAGTTGGAGCTCATTCGAGATGGTAATTTAAATTATTTATAATTTATAATTTTCTTTATTAGGTTTATATCTACTAAAATTTAATATTTCATTTTAGGTTCATACAAAGAGAAGGAACCGTTTGTATCAGAAAAAGATGAATGATTTAGTTTATGTGATGTATAACTTGAAGTTGAAAAGTAGACAAATTCGAAAAAGTGTTGCTCCACCATTTGATGACATTGAATCAGATGATGAATGGATAACTGAAGAGGCAGATGATGTTGTTGAGATTGAGCAAGCTGAAGGTGAAATTGATGTTCACTTAGATGGACCAACAACAAATCCAACTCTAGATGCTCTTGATCTTAATAACATAACTTTTGATGCCAATGAGGATGCACGTTACATCAGGGGAGGAGTTGGATGAAGATGATGATGATGATATCATTAGAGGATCAGAGGATTACACATAGACATTTGATATTTGAATTTATGTTTTATAGTATTTGTATAAACTTATTTATTTCAAATACTTTTAAGCTATATAATTTTATGGACTTGTTTGAATTAGGATATTATTTATATAAATTAATTTTTTTTCCTTGTGAAGTAAACTCTTACGAGTTTACGATTCGAGTTTACTGGGCTTTCACAAGTTTACGTAAACTCTCGAGTTTGACAACCTTGGTTTCAGTTACCCGATGATTCAACTTGACCCAATCCAAATGAATTAGATTGGGTTGGTTTCATTTATGATTGAGTCAAACCTGACCCAACACAAACTAACTTACTCTTATACAATTTGAGTGATGGGTTTAGTATGGCTGACCCAAAATCCAACCCAACACTCACTCTTATACTTGTGTTATGACAAATTGTGTTATGTTTTTTTCTTCACAGCTTGAATTAGTATGGTCAAACTTGTTATAACTTGACTTATCTACTTGAAGCCTTAAATTAATTTTTATAAAGATGTTTCATCTTTTAATTAGAATGAAACTTTAAAACTAATTTTTTAAACAAAAAATAAAGTTTTCCAAATTTCTATTCAATTGATCCAACTCAAGCCAATTCGCACAAGAGTGAGTTGGGTTGCATTGAGTTTTAACATAAATACAGAAACCCAGCCCAATACAATATTTTTTTAGTGGGTTGGGTAATGGGCTTGCCTAAATCCTACCCAACTCATCCCTTAAACACCCGTACTCTTCCTCCACCTTATTTATATGTTAAACATATTGTGTTATTCCTCTGTCACATATTTATAAGCATGAATGAAGTTATGCACATTAGATTTTTCTCTCGCATACACATTCTATAATGATTTAAAAGATTCTAGAATAAGGAACATGTTGGACTGCCATAGTTGAGATGTAGAAGGTACATGAATGCACTTAATTAATTCATGATTACTCATGATTAAGGTAGTTAAGTACATACGTGCACCAAACTACCTCATCGCGTGAATGTAGTAGCTTCTGCATTTCAACATGACAATAGGCATCCAAAAGGGCTTCATTTTGTTAAAACTTTTATCTTCAGAAGAATGTAAATGACTTATCACCTCCTACACAATTTATTAATTGGCCATAATAATATAACAATGTAAAGCAAATAATAACCACAATCAATTGTTACTTCTGGATATTTAGTCCTACATCACTTTTTTAATACACGTACTAGAATCCATAAAGGAATTCATGTAGTTAGTCATTTCAGTGAGAAACCAATGCTCAAGAAGCCATTCCAACAGAAATGAAAAACTAACAGAAACAATAAGCATGAAATTATAACACAGGCCTCACTAAAAATACCTTTAGTCTCTTTTCTCCATTGCTCTCTCTGTTTTAACCTGTTATTTCACTACCTGCCACACGAGCGGGTTTTTACCACTCAAATCCATTCTCCTTACTCATCCTCTCCTCATTGCGCTTAATTGCAATCTCCTGCTCCTCTTCCATTTTTCTGTGGCACAACATAGATTTGGAGGGTGCTTGTCATATTCTTATTAGACTTAAATGCAATTGAATTATATTGATGAACTACTACTGAGCTGGTAATTATATTTTTAAAGGTAGGAGCTGGTCTTCCTGTAATAGCATCCCTGAATCGTATAATCTGTTCTGGTGATCCTGTTCATCAAATTATTGGCAGTTTGAGTGGTATATATCTTTTACGATCCTATAATTACACATTATTTTTGGGTTTTCCAACATGCATTATTTGTACAAAATTAACTCTTTTGATACTGTATTCTGTTACTTGCTCTTGTTAGGGACATTGGGGTATGTAATGAGTGAGGTTGAAGATGGAAAGCCACTCAGCCAAGTTGTTAAAGATGCTAAAAGTCTCGGGTATACTGAACCAGGTTAGTGATGTTACATTTGAAATTGTGTTGTTGACATGTGAAACTGATTAATCTATGTCATAGGTAATTTCTACCCTTGAACCTTATGAATATGGGGATATTATCAGTATTATGACTTCCTTTGGCTTGTACTAGTAACACTACACTAGTGTTTGACCAAATTATAATATAAATTGGACTTGGGTCCGAATCGCATCCATATCAATCTAAATATTATTCTCACATTTCTTCTTCCCCACCTAAATCTTATAATTCCTATGATTTTAACATTTGAATGTATCATGTTTCCATTAGTTGTGGAATATGTGGAAAAGCACTTAGGGAGGGTTATGGTTTAAGGCTCCAAAGTCTGAAATCCAATAGTGGGTAGGGGTGTATTTGATACATTAAGTTCAACAGAAAATGGTAACTTACTATAATATGTCAATGAACACACACACAAAAAAGAAATGCTAGACCAGTTATTAGACCACATGATGATACTAAATTTGGGAAAAATCTGGTGTACGGCTGAAGAGGAAAGTCCATTCCAGAATCTACTCATGTTCAAGAGTTCAACCCTATATTATTACACGAGGTAAATGTGTTTGACCTTATAAATTCTGATTCTACTAACTTTTATGAACTACTTCCTTCTGTAGAACCAGTTGCACAAGTACATCAGAATTTAGATCTCCTAATTGCCCTTAGAAAAGGAACCACATCCTCCACTAAACCATGTTACCCTTTAGCAAACTATCTATCCTTTGAAAAATTCTCATCTACCCATAGAACCTATCTAACAAGCTTAAATACCACAACTATAGTTTCTTATGTATCTAAAGCATTGATTGACAAGAAATGGAAAAAGCCAAGATTTGGAAATTGAGGAAGACAATACTTGGAAACTAGTAACCCTATCACTTGAAAAAACAAAAAAAAAAAGCCTGTTGGGTGCAAGTGGGTTTACATAGTAAAATACAGGGTTGGTGGTGGGACTATTGAGAGGTATAAGGCTAGGCTTGTAGCAAAGGGTTCACTTAAACTTATGGAGCGGATTCCTTGAAGACCTTTGTTCCAGTTGCAAAAAGGAATACAATCAGAATAATTTTTCCTTTGGTGGAAAATCATGATTGGAACTTGAAGTAATTTGATTTGAAAAATGCATTCCTCCATGGGACGGGTTGAAACCATCACCTAGAGTATGGTTTGGAAGATTCACCAAAGTTATGATGAGCCTTAAATACAAGCAGAGCCAAGGGGACCACACTTAATTTATCAAGCAGTCTAATTCAGTGGGAGTAAGTGTTTTATTGGTCTATGTGTATCGTATCATTTTTATTGCAAATGATGAAAAGAAGCAACAAAGGTTGAGCCTCTGCCTTGCCAAAGAGTTTTAAATCAAGGCTTTAGGAAAGTTAAAATACTGTTAGGAAATAGGTAAAATAGCATGCAATAATGATGTTGTTGTGGATAAAACAATGTACTAGAGCCTTGTGGGGAGACTTATTTATCTTTCTCCCACTAGATTTAATATTCCTTTTGCTAAGTCTAGTCAGACAATTTATGCATCAACCAAAGGAAGCACATTTACAAGTTACACTTAGAATTATCCAGTATTTAAAAGGGACACTAGAAAGAAGAATTTTGTTCAAAAGAAATGAGAATGTTAGTGTTGAGGCATATATTGATTTTGATCATGCAGGTTCAATTATGAACAGGAAGTCAATTACTAGATATTGCACCTTCCTTGGTGGAAATCTAGTAACTTGGAAGAGTAAAAGAGTGTGATAACTTATTGAGCAATGGTTGAAGGGATATGTGAACTTTTATGGCTGAAGATTACATCTGAAGACTTTAATACAAAGTAGGATGAACCTATGAGGTTATATTGTGACAATAAATCTGCAATCAACAGTAGCTCACAACCCTGTACAACATGATAGAACTAACATATTGAAGTGGACAAACATATTGACACTGGCTTAGATTTGCAACCCATATGTGTCTACTCAAGGACAACTTCTAGATATACTCACAAATGGGTTGAACAAGGTTGTCAAACTTGATAGTTTATGTAAACTTGTGAGATTGTGGTAAACTCAAATCGTAGACTTGAATCGTAAACTCGTAAGAGTTTACTTTAAATAAAATATATATATATATATATATATATTATTGTTATATGATTTTATAAATAACTTTTTTAATTTTTTTAATGAAATATTATTATTATTATTAGATTATTATATACTATATTTTATATAGGCCCAAAAGTCGATAATAGAACAAAGAAACCCTAAACTTCATCTTTAACCAAACTTTCCTCCTACCCTTAGCAACCCTACAATGGCGAGTGAGCGCAACGATAAGCGAGCGTGATGGTGAGAAGGTGCTACAGTGACGGCGAGTGATCGCGAGGACAACAACTTGTGACAACATTGGCGAGCACAGTGACGTGAGTGCAAGAGAGTGCAACTTCAAATGAGTGACACTGGGCCCTAATCAGGTGAGTGTTCTTCAAAAATGCATTCCATACGAACAAGCCAAATAACTTGCAAACTCGCGAGTTTGAACGAGTTCACTGATTCTACGCTCGATTCTACCAAACATGAAAAGCGAGTTTGCTTGCAAGTTGACTCGGAAGCCATGAGTAGTCATGTAAGCTTGTCCGAGTTAACGAGTTAACTCACAAGTTTGATAACCATGGGGTTGAACAACAATAACTTTTGAGAGAGGATTATATCCAACTTGGGAATTGAGAACACTTATTCACCAACTTGAGGGGAATTGTTGAGATATTTTAGGACGTTTTAGATTTTATTTTGTTGTATTTTGGTTTTATTACTAGCATACCAATTCCACAATCTCAGGAATTTGTTTTCTTGAATAGGCTATATGTATATATGTGTATATATGTGTATATACGTATATCTATCTAATATATATATCAAATGTATACAAATGTATACACAAGATGAATAAGGGAGAAATTATTTTCTTCTAATTTTGAGGTAAGCAACTTTTTTTTATGAGGTAAGCAGCTATTAACATCTTTTTTTGTGTGAAGAAAGCTATTAACATTATGAAGTATATTCGTAGGTTATTGTCATGATTAATCTTCATGTTTAAGTTATTAACATCTTTTTTTTTTTTTTGTGAAAAAAGCTATCGACATTATGAAGTATATTCTTAGGTTATTGTCATGATTAATCTTCATGTTTTTGCTCGTTTCCTCTTGAGCTCTGTAAATTGCAAAAGTTAATGATAATTTGACTTCAATGTTTTAAATAGTTAGTTAATGATTATTTATCTATACATGCTATATTGTTGCAGATCCACGTGATGACCTTGGTGGAATGGATGTTGCTAGAAAGGTTCATGTAGTTTGCTTAACCTTGAAGATTAATTTTGTAGCTATTTCTGATCTGTGTAAAAGCTGATAATGTCTCACAATCAATATAAAATGGTTTGGTCTCGCAAGGACATTGTACATTACTGCAGCCTACATATAAACAATGTCCATTTTGGTCACCAATGAATGATGCCCATTCTTTGGTAATAGGCTGTGTTATTAATATCGGATTGCTGATTTATAGCAGCATGCCGTTGCCAGTTATGGTGGATAAAATATCTTTAGAATTTTTCTGTTCATTTCACCTTATTTGAAAGAGTTTGAATCTTGGAATTAAAGGTGAATAAAATGTAATTTGTAACGACCCAAGAAATTTGATTATACTTTCCTTGTGTTCCTACAATTTAGTATTAAACAGTACCTGGCCATGTAATTAAAGGGAAACATACATAACCCCATAATAATAGTGTAAATTACAATCCTTACATAGTCACAATCTTTCAAAACTACTTAGGTTTATAAAAGTTTTTCAAAATACACTTGAAAACAAGTAATCACATCATTTCATATACTTATATGCATACTTCCAAAATATCCTTTCCTTTAAGGACCATTGACTTACTGGTTAGTCACATCACCACCTACAGTCCTATCTGCTCACGCCATGATAGCGGTCATAGCAAAAATAACATAATAACCAACAAACAAAAAAGGGTAAGCTAATGATAAAATTGAGAAATCATAACAATCAAATAAATTCAAAATAATACTCTTAATCATACACTTTGCAGTTTAGACTACATTCATAGACACATGACTTCTAGACTCGATGTTTATCCGGATTTATGCATTGACTCAGATATAAGAAGCTATGCACTTGTCATAAAAGTGGATTGCGGTAAAGGCCCTGGCTCCAGTTGGCCTAACCAACATGAATCAATTACCTCTGGACAAGGTAAGTTACTTATGGCATCGCCAGTTTAGTGGTCCCACCTCTAATCTCGCCATAAGAACCTCCATCAACTCTCACCACCTAAGTCACTACACTCTATATGAGTTTGTAAACCTAATAGAGTATAGGATAGCTTCTGACCAACACATATCCCTAGTCATGCATAACAAACTCCTAGTGGGGATTGCACTTCTTCCTTAGAAGCACAATCCTTATACAACAAACAATCAGTGTTATTAAAAACCGGTTATGGCAGCGTTATGGCGTAAATCGGGGGCGGTTTTTTAGCCTGACACCATACAAATGCGGTGGCGATGCGGGTTTCTTATGGCGGCCATGGCGGCTGCTTTTTTTGTAACGGGTTGCGGGTGCGGAACGACTATGGCGAAAATGGCGGGACGACGTGGAGAAGAAGTGGAGAAGAAGCAGAGAAGAAGTAGCGGCGGCAGTGACCTTGCGAGATGCAACTGAGCACATTGAAACCCTAATTTCAGGGTTGAATACTTCTCTTCTTTCTGTATTAAGTGGGTTAAAAGCCCAACTAATGTTTTAATAAAAATTTGGGTCAGGCCCAATAAACACTTATTTTAACCTATTACTCCCACTAACCCTTTCCAAGTCTATCTTCTTTTTCTTGGACTGACCTTGCTGCTTGCTGCTGGTCGCCACCACTCATCATCGGTAGTCGCCGTCCAACGCCGGTCGCCGCCTGTCTCCGCCGTTCACTGGCAGTGGCCGCCTCTCACATTCTTCTAGACAAAATATAATTTTTTTTAATTATTTATATCTATATATTATATTTCTTTCTATTCTAATATTTCTGCCATAACCCGTTATTGATTCCGCCATAACTTTATAAAGGATTTTTAGGGTATCCGATATTTTCCATTATCCGATATCAATAACACTGCAAACAATTCAAATCATCTTCTTTGATTCCATTCCACTTATTCTCTTTTATACTTATAACCTTATCACTTCTCCACAAAACATGATCTCACACCGAGTTCCTCATACCAAACAATCATACAATGCTTATTCATCATATTTACATATCATATTTCATATTTTCATGTTAAAGGTGAATAAAGCAAACAAAAGGTTCCACAAGTAACCTGTGGATTTGGCTCCAGGATGCAGAATTTACACTAGTGTGTTCCACAGGTAACCAGTGGATTTAACTACGAGAAGCATAATTCAAAAAGCAGGTTCCATAGGTAACCAATGGATATTTCCACAACCTGTGGATTCAGCTACGAGGAGCAGAATTTCAAACCATACAAGCAAAAACAATCATACTCATCACAGATCAAATTCATCAACATGCATTCATTAATTTCGAAAAAAACGCTACAGAGTAAAACAACACTAGCTTCCCTTACATGATTTAGGAATTCCTCTTGATCTCCCACAACCCCTAATCGCTAGATTTCACGAAAGCTCTAAACAAACACAAGAAAGAACCCAAATTCAAAATCTTAGAAAACATTATGAGACCGCATGCACAACCACCACCTCACAATCATGAGAATTGATTCTTGATTCAAGAGAAGAGAAGGGAAACTTACTCTTTTGAAATGACCTAGTGAAAATGAAGTTTTTCCCTTTTCTAGAGTAGGGTTGAAGAAGATGGCTGGAAAGGGGATGGGCTCTCCTCCCCTACGGTGTTGCTGCGCCAGATAAGAAGAGAGAAAAGAGAGAAAGTGAAAAAAAAAAAGGTGAGGTGATATGGGGTTTACATAATTGATGTGATTATCATCAATTAAATAATTCTTTATTTCCTTATATAGTTCAAATTGATACCCAAGCTCATCTTGAGAGTTTTGGTGCTGTTGCGGTTTAAACATTAAAAATTTTAAAACACTTAGAAGAATACTTAGAGTTTGAGTTATTTTCTTAGTTGTTCACCATGAGATGTAGGTTTCCTTGATGGTCATGCAAGCTCAAAAACAAAGAGACCGCGACAATTCATATAATTGGCCATTTAGAATCTTTTGTTGCACATCTCTATAGACTCCAACCTCTTCGTGCAATCATACAACCATTTAAAAAGTGGACTTTAACTTTAATTCAATCTCATGAAACCAACCTACATAGTGATATTTGTATTTACGTATATATTATAATTTGATCATATCTCTAGTCAATGTGAGATATCTAGGACGTCTCAAGTGTAAAAAGAAATAAGTTTTCGTTAGCTTAGATTTGTAAAATTCATGCGTGTCCATTTGATGATTTTGGTTATGAAAAGTAGTGGTATTGGAAAAGTGTATACACTTTCTGCAGATGGTGCAGGGAAATGAATGTTAATTTCGAAATGATATTACAATACTGTTGGTTGTTTGTTATTTTCAATTATGAATGACATAATTTGCTAATGCTAACTTTCTTTGTTTGGGCCAATATTAAGACAGGCTTTAATTCTTGCTCGAATACTTGGCCATCAAATTAATCTAGATAGCATTAAGGTTTGGATTTGCATTAGTATATTCAACTTTCCTGTCCTTTGCTTTTCTGTTTCTGTACCCGTTTTTCTCCCTTTATAATAAGTTTGTTATATTTTTTCTATATGCATTTAACAGATTGAGAGCTTGTATCCCAAAGAAATGGGACCTGATATAATGACTGTTGAAGACTTCTTGGACCGAGGACTCTCGTTGCTAGATAAAGATATTCAAGCTAGAGTTGAGAAGGCAGCCTCAAATGGAAATGTTCTGCGCTATGTCTGTGTGATCGAGGGTTCAAGGCATCTTTTTTTATCCTCCCTTCATATTGTGTCTTCAATCAAGCATTCATTTCACACCTTTTGCACACTTTTTCTCCATTTTTCGAATCACTCTTTGTATAGACTTCTATAGTGTTCATTGTTTGCAATTATTCACATTCAATATCGTGTTTCCTTTTCTACTATTTAACCTTTTCTCTTCGTAGGTGTGAAGTTGGTATTCAGGAGCTACCAAAAAATTCTCCCTTGGGAAGACTAAGGGGAAGTGATAACGTCGTAAGCTTCTTTTATTTTCTCGATGTTGTGTTGAGCATTTTTAATAGTGATAGGTGATTGAGGATGAAGAAATGTCGGGTCAGCTATCCCGCCGGTGGCGGGACATGTTCAATTTTCAACCTGTTTTCTGATGTTGGGCTGGCCTGCCCGGCCTGAATTTTGACGGGCCAGAATTCACACTCCTAATTTTCAGAAATTGTTTCTTAAGTGCACAGCATAATACTAATAAAATAAAATGCATATGTAACTTCTAAAACAGATATATAGAGCATTTGCTGAAAATTTAAATTAAGGGAGGTGTTACTTGCCTCATGCATTATGTGCTTCCTTTGCCTTGGTTTTCTTGCCACTTCTTTGAAGACTCTTGGATGTGAATCATCTCCAAGACTGAGCTTGAATCACCTTTTGTTTGTTTTTCTCATTGATTTCTTTTTTTCTTTGGCCCAAGACATATACATGCAATAGACGTGTCAAGAGACCCAATTAAATCTATTTACTAATTATACCTAAGAAATAAATCGTAGAGAGTAAAAAAAGTCCAAGAAATACAAAATGAAGAAAGGAGTATGTTGTTGAACAAGTGACAACTGTTTTTCTAGAAATAGGGTATTGCTCTTTTTTCTCTTTTATTCATGTACTCATCATATATTCTGTTTTATTGTGTATACAAATGGCAGTTGGAAATATACACTCGATGCTATAGTAAACAACCACTGGTTATTCAAGGTGCCGGAGCCGGAAATGACACCACTGCTGCTGGTGTTCTTGCGGATATCGTGGATGTTCAAGATTTATTTTCTTAAAGGGAAATTTTTTTGTATCCTGATTAGAGAAAGTAGAAGGTACAACCGCTACTGATTTGCCCTGGAAAGCTGCTGATGTGCGTTTTTTGTTTGGTTGAAGCCAAAATAAGTGGCTCGTAGTTTTTTTAAGATATTAGACATGAAGCTTTAGTGCTAATGTTGGTACATAATGCTGAACCAGATACAGATGGAATTGATTTTTGCATTTTTGTTTTTCTTAAACGTACAAATATCATGACTATTGGAGAATTTTGATGATTAGTTTGAAGGTTAAAATACACATTTAGTTCTTATTTTTATTCGATTTTGTCAATTCAATACTGATCTTCTGTTTAATAAGGTTTCAATTTGTCAATTTTGTTCAATTTTGTTTTTTTACTAGCACCATCTAAATCATTAGTGGACAGTAAACTGTGTATGTCACGTGTCAGTTTATGATTTTTTTAATTTTTAATTTTTTTAAGTTTTCTTAATTTGAAAAAGAATGTCCATGTGTCAAGGTAGCATCGTGTTATGTGATAGTAGCAGTGTCAGATGTCAGGTCAGTGACACGTGTTAGTGTCAATGTCACACAAGATCTGAGTCATGTGTTAGTGTTTTATATTCAATTTGATTTTTATATTTATTATTTTTGTTCAATTCAGTCTCAATTTTGTTTTTAAAATTAGTAATTTTGTTCATTATCAAATTGAGATTATTTAATTTTTATATAAATGTTATGCCAAATTTTAGCTTAGACTATGTAATTAATTTTTAACATAAAAATCATATAAAGTATTAAATATTTTTAACCTAAAAATTACATAAATTTATTAAATAATTTATGTGATTTTTAAATTCTTAAATTTTTAAATTAATGATGCTAGTTTTCACTTCTAAAATTTTCATTCCAATTCTAAACCAACTCTAATCCTAAATTCGGAATATTTTAATAAAAAATCTATCAAATTTATATAAAATTTAAATTTGGTCTTTATTTGAAAATAGACAAAATTGTTCAATTTTAAAGAAATTAGTACTAAATTGAATAAAAATAATGAATATAAAGATTAAATTAAATATAAGATTGACACGTGACACTCACACGTGTCACGAACCTTGACATATGGAACTACTATTGCTATGTGACATGATGTTGGCTTGACAAAAACATTTTTTTTAATTAAGAAAAATAAAAAAATGAAAAACAAATTAAAAAAATTCATAAACTAACATGTAACATACATTATTTACTATCTGTTAATTATTTAGACATTGTTAGAAAAAATGATTAAATTGATGAAAATTGAGATTTTATTAAATTTTATTTTTAATGAAGACTGAATTAACAAAACAAGTGTAAATATGGATTAAATGTGTATTTTTAACCTAGTTTGAATAACACAATACTAATTCAAAAATGGCAAATTCAAAAAGATTTTTTCTTTACTACGCTTTTATTATTTTAAAAAATATTAATTAATATTAGGCATGAGTATCCCTTATTTGAAATGGATGATGGTGAAACAAATTTCACACTTGTTGGGTATAGGAAGAGGAAAGGATGTGATTGTACTTGGAAGATAAAGATTTGGATAGAAATGACTTTGAACTTCGAGGATGGAGATGAGATATTCAAATTTGCACTTATCTTGGCTCGTTGCTATCTTTAGGTCGAATCTATCTTAATTTTGATGAATAATTACTGCATTGACTAAATATGGTATGCGTATAGATAATACAATGTTTTATAAATCAAGTATGGAGATAATATTATTTTCCTAATAATAATAATAATGAATATGTACCTATCTATTTCATGCCCGTCCCACACGTGTTCTTATACTCATTCTGTTTTAAAGTACCAAAAGACTCGTAGTTTGATAGATAATCTAACAAACTTATTTTCATTGTTTTCTTTTTTGTCTTCAGTTTCAAATTATTTGACAAACCTTGTTTCTTTCTCGTCTTCATTCTCTCTTATTTCTTATTTGACTTGTTTAATATTTATAAAGTTTACTTTTATTTCTACCACAACCTTATTATGTATAATTTTTCTTTGTGCGGTTTCATTCAAATGATATATTGTGTACTGCACCTAGACGGACCAAGGCAACTCATACACTTCCAAGTCTTTGACACTACACTTCTCCCGACAAAGGTTGGGGGACTAGTGTATTGCCCCTAGGCGGACCAAGGAGACCACACGACCAAGACTGCCTACCTATAACCCCACAAATAAAATTACTAAGTATATAACCAATCAAGCAGAAATACATAGCGGCCTAGGCCGCCTACTTCAAAGGATAAAACATAATAGGTTGATGACATTAAACTTGGAATATTGCAGACAAAGCCCCTGGTATCAACAAACACTAACACAGGGCCTGGGTCAAGCCCAGACCCACATAAAAATCCAAGTATTGGACCAGCCCATAAAGGTGGCAGCCACAATTAATGACTATATAAATACACGTGAACCCAACAATTAATGACTATATAATTCCTTAATCCAAGATTTGACTTTTTGAGAGCCCTTTTGCTGACTTGATCGTCGGAGTCCTCTGCGCATGTAACCCCTTAAGGGTCCAAGTGTGTACGCTATCAGATGGCACTTGCAAACTGAGAAGGAGCCAGCTCGAGAGGTCAATGATTGAGGTAAGACGTTATTTATGTCCCAAATATCTTTTATTTGTTTTTGCAAGAACATATTGTATTTCAAAAAAACACAAATCTCAATCTCATTAAATCAAATACGTTTTAATACATTAATCTCCTTTTTAATATTTTTAATTATTATTTGTTTGTTTATACGAGAATATCTCAATTTCAAGTATTCAATTATGTAAATTCTAATATGCATTTTTTTATATTGAAAAATTAATAATATTATTTTTGTGATTTTTATCACTTTTACGTAAAAATATTATTTGACCAATATTTTGAAAAAAGTGTGAGGACAAGTATATTTGTTACTCGATAAAAATGAGAATAAGACAAAAATTATATACACATATTAGGAATGTTAAAGCGGATTAGGTCCAATGAGTTGGCCTACCATCCCGTCAAACAAATGGTGGGTTGGGTTATATATCTGAACCTACCAGCTCGCTCATCCCGCCTTGCTCTCTAGCCCGTTGGGCCATAAATAAGCCCGTAGCCCATTTTAGTTTTAAATGTTTTGTTTCCTTTTTTTTCTTCATTCAACCACCACCCACATGACAGAGAGACGCAATTTGACCTAGGCTACCACACTGAAACATAACCCTTCTTCCCACTTCGAGCAGACAGACAATAACAAAATAACGATAGTGTTCGTTACTCAAGGCACACCATTATTTTTGTGGTTCGTTTATGGCTTAGGATTTAGGATTAGGTGCAATAGATAACCTTTTCCACTGTGTAACTTTATTGAACTTGCTTCAACCCTTTCAGTGGCGATTGCAAAGCAATCTAGGGAGGAGGACCCTGCTTCGGTCCTTCCGACGATCACCTCTTTGAACCTCAGTTAGACCTCCTTTTTTTTTCTCCTTCACTATGTCAATTTCAAATCCCCTCAAGAATTTCTCATCTTTTTCTATTTTAGTTTTTCAGGTTTCGACAATTGCAAGTTCTAAAATGCCCCTAACAACACGAAGGATGCAATGTTGCAGAATAGGCAGGCCAGCCTACCCATTGGTGGGCCGAGTTCAAGCTTTGGTGCCTTCTCCCTGCACCTCCAAATCTTCTTTAGTACTCCAAATTTACTATTTTACCCTTAATTAATTTGTAGCTAGCAATGGATGAAAACGGATGGAAGAGCAGTAAATGATATTTACTGCGGCAACGTATTTTAGTTATCTGAGCTGCACCCCCAATATTCGACAGCTTCTTCCTCTTCTTCGTTTCTTCTCCAAGTCCAATTCTCTTCTTTGTGCTTCATTGGTCCCTGGTCCAAGGTTCTCTTCAGTTTCATTAATTTTATTTTTGAAAGCTCTCATGTTTCTCATTGTGCTTCATTCTCTTCTCACTGTGCTTCATTCTCTTCTATCCGTCCTTGAAGGTGACCCCTGCTCCGAGGTTTAGTTTCATTCGTTTTTTTAGGAAAACTCTCCTCTTGTCTTCTGCTGGTAGGTTAGCCTCCTTCCAGAATGTTTTGGAATTTAATTTGAATGGTTGAAATGTTAATATCAGTTTTGTATTTTTTTCCTTTTTATTCTGTTAAACGGATTTAGTGATCTTTTTCAAGAAAAAGCAAAATGGATTTCAAAATTTGTTTGGTATTTTTTAATTTTTTTTTCCAGAAACGAAATTCGTAATCCGTTTCAGAAATTTCCATGTTTTTTTTGTGAAACGACTCTTAGAATCTGTTTCATACTTTTCTGAAACGGATTACGAATTTCGTTTCACAAATTTTAACTTTTTTTTAGAAATGGAATTCGTAATCCGTTTCAGAAAAGTATAAAACGGATTCCAAAATCTATTTCATCAATTTTAATGTTTTTTTATGAAATGGATTTCGAAATGAAACGGATTACGAATTCCGTTTCGTGATTGCCCCGCCGTCATTTCTTTCTCCCATGCGGACGTGGATTTCATTTCATTTCACAACTTGACAATGGGGTTTTGGGGTTAGTCATCTTTATTCTCTTTTCTCTTCTTTCTCCTTCGACCTTCGACGTAGTTCTAAATGCACAAGCAATCAACTCTTTCACTTCTTATTCTGAAATTTTCTTTTTAGCTTCTAATATTTTGTTTCTTCTTTTTCATTCATTTTGAACTCTTCTATGTGTTTTTTCTATTTTGCATTTTCGTTTTCATTTTCTTTGTGAACTCAGGGATTGAAGTCAAACTTGGCAAACCGTGTGCTTAATGTGCGACGGATGTTGCACGTTACTCAGGTTCTTCTTTCATGACTCAACGTTTTCTTTCGAACATCCCTGCGATTCCAAGATTTTTTTTTCTTGTATTGGGTTTGTCTTATGCAAATAACTGTTGCTCTTGTTTTCTTTGATATTAAAGTTTGGAATGTAATTTCATTGTGGGGTTTTGACAGAGTGAGGGTAAAAGGGTGCCTCAATTTTGGCGTAAAGGTTAAATTTTGGAGATGAGGAAGGCATAAATGTTGCGTAGAGAGCCATTGGAGAATGCACTAGAGCTTCGATAGATAGTGGTGGAAGCTTAAACTGAAAATTAAAGACCTAAATTTTAATGACCCAGCAGAGAATGCTGCACTGAGACGACAGTTCTTTCTTCTTCGCTTCCGAATTTGCCATTGACATGAAACAGATTTTGACAGAGTGTGTGTGTGTTTGCAGTGTTGGCAATGGAGTGTGCAAAGAGTGTATCGGGGGTGCAGGGGTCTGGTGCATGAAGAGAGAGAGGATTATCTTTTCACTTTTTTTTACTTTTTACCGTGGGCAAAGATGGAATTATATATGTTTTGGGAGTACAGGAGAAAAGGTTGGAGGTGTAGGGAAAAACCCCCTCAAGCTTTTAATCCGTTTTTAAATGTTGAACTGGTCCGATTTACCCCATTTTGACTTGCTAAAAGTGGGGTGGGCTGACCCATTTTAACATTCTTAAATTTAGTTATAATTTTTTTTCTATGTCATTTTGTTCATATTATGTATTGCATTTGAGGAAACACAAACTCTAATTTTATTAAACCAAATAGTTGTTAGGGTATACATTTGATTATTTTTACACCTTTTTAATACTTTTTTTAATTATTTATATGAGAGTATCTCAATTTAAAGTGTTCCCTCGCATATGTTGTTGCAATGAGTGTCCTTTTGATATTGAATCATTCATAATATCATATTTTCTTCAGAATGATATATTAAATATTTGATTGATATGTTGAAATAGTAAGGGGGTGGGTAGGGATATACTCGTAATTTAATGGAAATAAGATAAAAAGTTTAGATTCAGATTTCTAAAGTATTTTTCCCAGTAATACGATCTTGATTATATATATATATATATATATATATATATATATATATATATATATATGTTTAAGTTATTTATTGTATCTGAGGAAACACACTTCAATTTTATTAAATCAAATAATTTTTGGGATGTATGTATGATTATTTTTAGTTCTTTTTAATATTGTTATGTATTGTTTATTTTATTCACATGACAATTTAGGAACTTAGAGTGTGGTATTCAAGTGTAACATAATTTTAATAAGTGATAAAAACAAATTGAGGATTATTTTTCTCAACTCATCCACCAAAATTGAAGACAAAAACATAAAGAAAAAGATAACAAAGAATCTTTAAAATAAATAGAAACTTCAATCTTTTAGAAGATATGACTGGATAGAATTGTTGATTAAATTATGTCTTTGAACTTTTTTTGTTGTGAAATATCAATTTGATCACTTTTTTATGCGAATTTGATCCCTATTTTAGAAAATATGATGCAATTAGGTTTTTTATGTTTGTATGATACTAACAATATTAAAGAGGTACATTAGTTAATTTGTGAATTTATAAATGTTTAAAAAAATTTAAATTTTTTTTAAAAAATAAAAAATTTGTCATTTGTCAAGTTGACATCGTGCCACATGACAATAATAATGCGATATGGCAGTGACAATGTCGTGTGTCATTGTCACACTAGGTATCATTATCTTAGTCTCAATTTGGTCCCTGTATTTTTATTTTATCTCAATTTGGTCCTTGTATTTTTATTTTGTCTCAATTTAGTCCAAATGTTTTTAAAAATTGAACAATTTTATCCCTCTCCAAATTAAAACAAAATTTAATTTTTATATAAATGTTATACAAATATTTTTGTTGGAAATGATATATTTATTAAATATTTTTAACAAGATTAAAATTAAATATTTTTCAAAATAGAAATCAAATTAATATTTCTCAACAAAATTAGGTATAAGACCCACTTTTTCAACTCTAATATTTTAGGGCCTAGCCCCATCTGTTGGGCCTAAGGGCCAACCCTTAGGGTGCTCCCCAAAGGCTCTTTTTCAGCCTCTTGGCTTTTCATTCTGCCTCTTTACCGAAAATCTCACTCCTCTCATTTTCCCTCAAACAGTGCTCTGCTAGGGTTTGGAGCTCATTCATATTCAAGTTAGCTCAACCATATTTTCTGCTCAACGTAAGTTGTTCTGCAGCTCATACTCTTTTTTCTCCAGCTTGTTTTAGTGGTTTCTGTTAGGGTTCACCATAGTAACCCCGTTTTCATTCTGTGCCACTATTCTCAACTCTTAAGTCTACTCCTAGAGCTGTTGGGTTCGTTGGCTTAGGTGTCGAAGCCTTTTGGATAACATATTCCAGGTAAGGGCAGCTATAACTCCTTTATCTTGGAAATACAGTGTACTTATTATCGTTCTGGAATGAGTATGTTTGATTGATGGCGCTACTTTTTTTTTCTACACTACACACTTTTCGTAAATTGAAGGTTCCTACTTCTTTAACCGTTGGATCAAGCTGAAATTTTAACAGTTGATCCTTAGCACATAATTCTTGACTTTGACCCGTCAGATCTTGAATCAGAGCTCTGTAGTGAGAGTAGTTTTTATCGCAAGATCACTGTAATTGGGTTGTTGACAAGATTGACCTTTGTTGCTTGTTTGATGCATAACTTTCTTTATAGTTATTCAATTAAGTTGGTTCTTGTTTCATTTGGTTCTTGATTCAATCATATTTAATTTGAATATAAATACAACATTTTTGGAGCTTTACACAAGCTGCAGTTTTATTTCTAAAATCCCAAATCGTTTGCATAATGTGTTGTTAAGTTGGATTGGATAAAAATTATAAGAATTAGTTATTTTCCAAGAGAGAAATATGTTGTATGATTTTAGTATGTGTCTTCAAATTCTTGTGTGAGAATATAGGAGATTCCATGGGGGAGATACTATTTGATTTAATTAGTAGTGTCTTCATTGGTCAGGACGTAATTCCATGAATCTCTAGGTGAGATCTCATGGTGGTGCCTCATTGGTCAGGACGTAATTCCACGATGGTTGCATGGTGGTGCCTCATTGGTCAGGACGTAATTTCATGACCCCTGTGATGAAGGATTGACTCCAACCAAGGATGGAGGCACATGCTTAAGAAGACTAAGCATGTTTAGAAAGGAAGTTCACTAATCCTTCATCCCTTTCATTTGTGTTTGTTATTTTTTATTTCCCAAGTTGACTTAGTTGAATCAACTTTAGTTGACTTGTTGACCTTTGCCTAGGTTTGACTTGTTGACTATAGTTGACTTGACTTAAGCCAACATGCTAATCTATGTTTATTTGCTTTGTAGGTTAATTAGGAGTAAGAAAGCAATGCTAGGTGGCGCATGGTGATTGGGGAGCAT